>Ga0209935_1004224_pt1 | contig 13532 bp, 17 predicted proteins | sample ThiBio_1000_plan_2_FD_183958 | JGI IMG/M metagenome (GOLD analysis project Ga0209935, IMG submission 183958) | Wastewater bioreactor microbial communities from Cape Town, South Africa - Thiocy_cont_1000_plan (SPAdes) | ecosystem: Engineered > Bioreactor > Thiocyanate-remediating >... | reverse complement strand
ACGAGACGCACGAGCATCCCGACGCTACGACGCGACCTCGCCCGTGGTGCTGTCGTACCTCGATGCTCTCGATCTTGCCGTGCCTCAAACGGTTCGTCGATCGAGCTGCTTGGTGTTTGCAAGACTGCCACGTGAATCAGCACGACTAACCAACCAATGATGGCATCGACATGTAGAGACTCCGAGAGCGCCGCCCCGCTCGGCCACAATCGTAGCCCACGCTCGAGGCACCTGGATCACGCGCTTGTACAGCCTCCATCTCCGACTCGTGTACTCCTAGCCAATCTCTCAAGCTTTAGAATCATCCATCTCTATCATCTATTCTCTATTGTACGCTGCAAACACGTGTGCTCTCGTGCGCTGGAGTCGTGTCATCGCTCTGGCAGCTAGTTGATCTCATCGAAGCCAGCCGCCACGCGCCTCTGTTCGCGCATGATGGCCCACGTCATCACGACCAACAGCAACGCAATCGCCACCAATCCCACACCCGACAGAATCGATGACGCTGCGTTCGACAAGCCCGAGTCGCCACTCGGAGGCGAGGGACTTGGTGGCGGCGGTGATGGCGGAGGAGGCGGCGGAGGCGGCGGCGGTGCGGTGCCATTGGCACCAGGCAGCAGGTCGGTCAGGTGGTCGAGCAGGATGAGCTGGTTCACGACCTGCTGCCCGGTACTGCCGCTCTCGGCGCGCGTCTCGACGTTGGCGTAGGTCTTGTTGTTCATGCCACAGTAGACCGACAGCGATCCGTCGTCGGTCAGGTCGCCAGTGACCGGCGCCTGCAGCACGGCGCTGAATCCTTGGGCCTGCACAACAAGCACGCAAACCAGCCAGCCAACCAGCCAGCCATATGGGTTCAGTGGCTTGCAATCGTGACGGCGTGCTCTCTCGCTTGCTAGCTCGCTCACACGTACAGCAAGGCACGAGTACAAGGCGATACCCTCCTCGGTATCTGACATGTAGAAGAACTCGTGAGGCGTGAAGATGCTTCCGATCGAGACGTTCTGTGCGTCGTTAGCGAATGCACCGCCCGCTGTATATCAATCGAATCAATCGAATCAATCGAATCAATCGAATCAATCGAATCGAATCAAGCGAATCGAATCAATCAATTCAATGACCGTACGTAGATAGTCCTCAGCACCATAAGTTCCGCCATTGTTGTGGAGAGCAATGACTTGCGACACGTTGTCGAAGCCGTAGACATCGAGCACCACCTGCGCGAACTCGGCCACGAAGGCCGCCGCCGTCTCGTTGAACGGCAGCAGCGAGGTACGGATGCCGGCCGGCGTGAACATACGGTTCGGATCGAACTCGTACGTCGTGTTCTCGAGCACAAAGTCAATGTTGCGCGTACCGCCGTGCTCGAGATACACGACGCTGCCGCCGCCCTACGCACTCGCGAGTCAGTGCATCGATCTCGCGACACTCGCTCGATCTCGCTACCTTCTGCGCCAGGAGGCACTTGGCCGCCACGACCGACGTATTCTCATTCTCGTGCAGGTTGATGAAGCGATAGGTCAACACGCCACTGGCGCTCGGTTGCTGGTAGGTCGTGATGTTGACCGTGGTCTCGCCGAGCTGGAACGGCACCGAGCTCAGCGTCGGCAGCACGACCGAGCCGGCGCTGCATTCGCCGCTGCCGCCGTCGGCCACCAGCTGCTGGCTCGCGAGAGGCAATACCAACAACGCCAACACTACCACTACCATCCACCAACTCGTCATCGTGGTGGTGTAATGAAAGCTCGATCGGGATCGAGGAGAGTGAGGTCGATTCATTGGTGGTGCTGCGTGCGTGAGCGAGCGAGCGAATGAATGAATGAAGCCGACTCGACCCACCAACATCACATGCCATCAGCCTCGTTCTTCTTGAATGGACGCATTGATTACAATCGTGCCTCGACCTCTACGTTCGTGCACTTGTGATACCATAGCTCGGACTTATAATTACTGCGTTCGAGAATTCGTACTCCCGAGAGCTCGATACCCGAGGCGCAGTAGTCCTCGAGCTTGAAGCGAGCAAGCATCGGTCGTCTGTCCGGCTGTGGTAGCGTCTCGCACTCGAGTCGCAGTTGAACGTGCAATATCCACGCCGCTGGAGCTAATGGCTGCTCGTCCGTACAACCAGGGAGCGACCACAGTACGGCATTGAGCTCACGCGCGTACCGTGCCGTACCAACGTCGGTGCGGCAGCGCAGCCCGATAGTCGTCTCGGGCACCGGAATCTTGACTTGAATCGATGTCACTCGAACGGCTTTGGTGGTCGCGAACGTCACCGAGAACTGGCGTATCGTGCCAGAGGCGTCTGAAGAGGTCTCGGTACTTGGGTAGTAGCGCAGCTCGAAAGGAGGCGTCGGTGCGTTTGGCAGCTGCTCGAGGTCGGGAACGTGATATTGTGCGAGCTCACTATCGCCATCGGGTGGAATCAGGTTCATCACTCCAGTATCCAAGCGATTGGAAAGGACTGCCTGATGAAAGCTGTGTGCGATACCGTGACACCCAAGTGAGTCGCGCATACTTTTGCCTTGTGTATGTGAGAGTCCGAGCAACGTACCGAGCATATCCAACGCGGAACAGATGCTGCAGAGGCTCGTTGAAGTGGATGCGTACTTCGGGCATGCCGCTCAGCATGCACTTGGCTTTGATCGAGCCCTTGAGTGAATGGCACACGAGCGACGCATCGCGCGCCAACATGATTACCGATTGGAGTTCAGCAATGTCCAGAAAGTACTCGTTACGCTTGTAGCGCAAGCTTTCGACGCGCCAATTTACCGCAGAGGTAAGACACACCGGAGCACGAGCTGAGGGCGGCGGTTGCGGCGGTCGTGCCACAGGCATGCCGGCTCGCACGAGTTCGAGTGCTCCAGTGGCCGCCTGCTGCACACGCTCCTCGATGGCAACGAACGAGGTGCGCGAGGTCGCAAGCTGGTATCGCACGCCCAGCCGCTCAATCTCCTCCCCAGCCAACTGGCTGCCGTCTTCGAACGCCAGCTCCTCGAGCTGCCGAATGCGCCGCGCCGCGGCGAGGGTGCCGACGAGACGCCCAAGTTGATGCGCAGTTGTTGGCACTCGATGCGAGATCGGCACGGCAAACTCGACCCACTCGCCTCGCTGGGCGTCGTAGCCGCGAACCTTGGCACTCGGCGAGGTCGCAATCGTGCCCTTGGCCACTCGTGCATACACGACACTGCACGAACCGGCGTAGAGCGGTGTCAATGGCGATGGCGTAATGTCATCGCAGGCCAAGGTCTCGTCGTGGCCTGCGTCGGTGAACGAGATGCTCAAGCGCAAGAGTGCCGGAGTCATGGCCTCAAGCAGCTGGTTACGAACCAACGATTGCAGCTCGCTGCCATTGGCACTGTGAGCCAACAAACTGCTCGGCAATAAGGCCGAGTCGCTTCCGACCCCTTGCCGGCCCAAGGCGCGTACCAACGTGCTCGAGACGCCATTACCGATACCATACGCAAAGATGCGCACGGCACTTTGCTGTCGAACGAACCGAATGATCTCGTGCTCGTTTTCGACCTGGCCGTCGGTGATGATGAAGATCTGGCGCGAGTGTTCGCCAACGGGTGCCATGCAAATCTCGGTCAGCGGCGGCAGAAGCACCGTGCCGCCCATCGAAGCCGTCATCGAGCGCGCATACTGCTCGCCGGTTTCGAGCGCCTCGAGGTCGTCGACCGAGCGCGAGGTCGTGAACAGCCTCTTGTGCTTCGAGCCGAACACGACGAGATTCCAGAGCACGTTGCGTCCGGCAAACGTGCGCAACGTCTCCAGACACGCCAACAGCGCCGCTCGTGCCGCATCCAGATTGGTGCCCATCATCGAGCCCGACAGATCGACCAGGAATACGAGCTCGGTATACAGCGGCGAAGTGGACGTCACATCCAAGTACGGCCGATGGAGTACGAGGCACAGGTGCTGCGCCTGCTGCTCGCTGTCGCAGTCGATGGCATTCCAACCGCGGGACGTGCCCAGCAGAGACGAGATCGGGCTCGTGGGAGCGGTCTCGATGACGAGCGCGGGCGTGAGATGCCGACGTACGTCAGCCGAGCGCTCCCACGCAGCCGTCGCCTGTGTGCCAGCCTCAAGAACAGTGGCGGGTTGGCTTTCGCGCCAGCCCTCAGCACTCTTGGCGTCAAGGGCGACACGCACAATCGAGTGTGCCGAGTGGACATTCACCGAGAGCCACTCAGGGAATGCCGGGTGCGTCGCTGCGTCACCAGACGCCAATGGTGAGCCGGGCAGCATGACACGCACACTCTCGATGGCTGCCCCGTCGTCGGCCGTCGCAGGCCGGTGGAGCTGAACCGAGCGAGAGAGCTCACACGCCAAGTGCAGCACGATCGTCACATCAGTCGGCGCCGTGACGCGCGACACCGAGAACTTGAGCCGCTCGGCAGTCGGGTCGAGCTGCACCAGCGCTGCCGTGTGGCCGGCTGCCACGGCGTCATCAAAGTGCTCGGCAGCCTGCGCCGTGCGCTCGACGACGCCACGCACAGTGTAGCCATCGGCAGCCACCATCTCGATTCCGACGAGCGAGGCATTGGGCGACAGTGAGCACGAGAACTCGAGCTCGCTCGGCCCGTCGATCGTGATAGTAAAGGTCCAATGCACGTCGATGGCGCACCACACGTCGAGCACCTCGACGGCATAGCGAGCCTCCTTGAGGAATGCAGCCACTGGAGCATGGCCCGTGCTGCCGTCGCACGCCGTACACTGCATCGAGGCTGCAGCCAGCGGCGGCAATGATGACAAGCGACTCATGGTGTTTCAATGGCCGCGTCACGCAGGAGCAATACCGAGATGGATGAGGTGGAAGGTGATGAAGTGGATGTGATGAGGTGGATGGTGATGAAGCGGGTATGAGGTGGATGGTGATGAAGCGGATATGAGGGAAGGTGATGAAGTGGATATGAGGGAAGGTGATGAAGTGGATGTGATGAAGTGGGTATGAGGTGGATGGTGATGAAGTGGATGTGATGAAGTGGGTATGAGGTGGAAGGTGATGAAGTGGGTATGAGGTCGAAGGTGATGAAGTGGGTGTGAGGTCGAAGTGATGAAGTGGCTATGAGGTCGAAGGTGCGCTCGCTCGCACCGAGGGGGAAGGAGCGGACGCACGAAGCTCTCGACAGATCGATGGTCGGTCGTCTTTGCTTCGCTGCCGCCGCTGCCCCGCACCTCCTCCCTGCTGCTTGTTGGTGTCGCTGCCACACGTACTTCTCTCTCCCCAGCCTCCACCTTCCAAGTGTGCGCTCGTGTGTGTGTCATGCTGTCTCGTATTTCGCTCCTTGCGCGACGTCTCGCTGCGCCATCGTCGCGCGTCGCGGTCGTCGCTCGATCGTCGCTCTCGACCGCCGCGTCGCCGAACGCCGTCACCGTGCGCGATGCCTTGCGCATGGCCATGGACGAGGAGATGGAGCGCGACGAGCGCGTCTTCCTCATGGGCGAGGAGGTCGCCGTCTACAATGGTGCCTACAAGGTGCGTCGCCAGCCGCTCCAAGTGCGTGCGTTCGAGGCGTCTAAACGCACCACCACACGCGCGCACGCACGCAGGTCAGCAAGGGCATGTGGGAGAAGTGGGGCGACAAGCGCGTCATCGACACGCCCATCACCGAGTCGGGCTTCGCCGGTATCGGTGTCGGAGCCGCCATGGGTGGTCTGCGTCCCATCATCGAGTTCATGACCTGGAACTTTTCGTTGCAGGTACCGCAGATATCTAGATATCTCTATCGATCTCTCGAGATCTCTCTCTCTCTCACATGAATATTATTAACCCTCTCTCTATCCCATCAATAGGCTATCGATCACATTGTCAACACGGCAGCCAAGTCGCGTTACATGTCCGGTGGCCAGTACGTGGTGCTTGGGCTCTGTTATTCCCTCCCTCGGCCACGTGCCATCGTCGTTCTTACATCGTTGTCGTTGTTGTGCGCCACCAACCAGGGTCTCGACGCCGATTGTGTTCCGCGGCCCGAACTCGATCCCAACCTCGGTCGGTGCCACACACTCGCAGTGCTACGCCGCGTGGTACTCGTCGGTGCCCGGCCTCAAGGTCGTGGCGCCGTGGAACTCCACCGATGCCAAGGGTCTGCTCAAGGCGGCGATCCGCGACGACAACCCGGTCGTCGTGCTCGAGAGCGAGCTCATGTACGGCGAGTCGTTCGAGCTCTCGCCCGAGGCGCAGAGCAAGGACTTTGTGTTGCCGATCGGTAAGGCGCACATTGAGCGAGAGGGCTCCGACATTACCATCGTGTCGTTCAGTCGTGCGGTCGGTTTGTGCTTGCAAGCCGCCGAGACTCTCGCGCAGCAGGGCATCAAGGCTGAGGTACGTTCGTCGCTCTCTCACGCAAACACACGCACACGTCGTCCTCGTGTCGATTTGTATCGTCGTCATTGTTGTCATGAACACAACTCCTCATCATTGATTGCGATCGAGTAGGTCATCAACTTGCGCTCGATCCGCCCGCTCGATGTCGAGACCATCGTACGCTCGGTGCAAAAGACCAACCGCTTGATCACGGTCGAGGAGGGTTACATCCAGTCGGGCGTCGGTGCCGAGATCTCGGCGCAGGTCATGGAGAACGCCTTCGACTTCTTGGACGCCCCGGTCGAGCGAGTCGCCTCGTCCGACGTGCCGATGCCGTACGCTCGCAACCTCGAGGACTACGCCATGGTGCATCCCGAGCAGATTGTGAGCAGCGTGCACCGCCTGCTGAACGTCAAGTTCTAAGCGTCTGCATAGATAATCAAGCCTCTCTCTCTCTCTCTCACTCATATCCAAGCACGCACCTACACCAACGACGACCTACACCAACAAGCCTCCCTCCAGAGTCTGCTCTTACTCTCGAGATTACATCTCGTATTGTAGCCGTGCTGCTGTTGCCGCAACATTGATCGCTTCCAGCAAGCAAGCAAACATATATTTCTCAATCTCTCTTTTTTGAAGCAGCAGCTCTTATATTTGGTTGCTCTTAGATGGTTCAATGATCGTTGTTGGTGTTATACAATCTCACTCACACTCTCACTCTCACTCGGTAATATCAATACCAAGAGAATCAAGATCCTCAAGCTCTCCATCATCCTCAGGATGCTCACCATCATGGTAGTAAGAATGGTACTCGTCATGGCCATCGCCAGTGCCACTGTTGGCCGATAGCTTGGTGAGCAGCTTGAGGAGGATCTCGATGATGCGCGGTGCCAGTGTGGCCTCGGTGCCACCTTGCGCCATCATCACGAGCCGCGCCTCGAACGGCAAGAACACGTCGTGGTTCGCGGGATTCGACGCAAGATTCAATAGCGACAAGGCGGCGCGCACGGCGAGCTTCTCCTCGTGCGCCGAGAGCAACGAGCTCACGCGCTCGAGGCAGCCGCTGTAGCGACTCATGCGCTCCGAACCGATGCTCTGGTAGAGCGACAGATTGTGCACGACCTCGAGCGCCGCGTATTGATGCATCAGTCGTCGCTCGTGCCTCTCCTTCTCCTTGAACAGCAGCTGTGCATTCGGTTGCTGAGACTGCTGTAGCTCCGAGTCGCTCAGTAGATATACGATACGACGGAAGAAGGCATTTGGCATCGCTGCAAACAGCGAGTCGTTGTCACCCTGTACAGTCCATGAGGAGTAGTGAGCATCGGCTCATCGCAATCGATCGATCGATCGATCTCTCAATGAACGAGTACGTACTCGTTCAGCAAGCTTGGCAGCAATCTCCAATCCACTGTCGACCAAGTCAGGATTCTCGCTGCTGTACAAGGCCTTGAGCAGCAGCGGGATGCTAATGGCGTGCTCGGTCTTGCTGGCGATCGCCATGTACTTGCACACGTGTCCAAAGATGCCGAGGATCGAGCACAGCACATCGAGCGGGCAATCGTTGGCGCACGCAATCGACGACAGCTCCTGCAGCAGCTCGGTGTGCTGCGCGATCTGGCGCTTGTTCTCGCCGACGGCCGAGAGGTTCAGCAACACGATCGCCATGCGCCGCAGTGATGCCATGCGTGACTCGCTCGGTAGTACGTTGAAGAACGTGCCCAGTCGCTTGTCGGTCGCAATCTCGTCTGCACTGGCGGCAACTGCAGTTGCTACTCGACTGGTTGCTGGTGATGGCGGCGGAGGTGGAGTTCCAGGCGCTTCTGGTACTGCTGCAGCTGCAGGTGCGATATCGATCTGCGACGCACTCGAGGACGACGAGCTCGTCGCCGTCGTGTTGGTGGTATCAGCCTCCATCGAATCAGCATGGCTCACACCAGAGTCGTCGCTATCACTCGCTGCAACGAGTCGTGCTCGCGCCACAGGAGCTGGGCGCTCGGGGGTGCTATTGGCTGACGCGGGTTCGGATGACGACTGCTGCTGCTGTTGCTGTTGTTGGAGTTGCTCGCGCAGCACACGCTGCCACGAACACGAGCCGGTGTCGCTCGAGAACAAGCAGCCGAGTCGCTTGAGGAAGCGCACGACGGCATCGAGCAGCGGCACCTCGGGACGCAAGGCCATGTCGAGCGTGAACGACACGACGCCCAGCATCTCGATGGCCCAGTCGACCTGCTCGGCGAAGCCCGAGTCGAGCGCCAGAGCCAGCCGCTGTTGCTGCAGATACTCGGGCTCCTTCATCGAGCGAGGCTTCTTCGGATACGGTCCGAGATGCACTCCACCGGGACCGGGTCGCTTGCCGAGCATCGAGTGATGCGTGATGAAGGCGCTGTAGTCGCGTATGGGACACGCAGCCAGGTGTACGAGGTTGACCTTGCCGTTGTCCGAGTACGGCAGCTCGCGAGGAGGCCCAATGTCTCGCAGCCGATGCGCGGCCTCCTCCTCCGACAGTCCAAAGAAGCGTCGCAGCTCGTAGGGTAACAGATGTCGCACATAGATCGATCGTAGTAGTGCCTCGGGTCCCGGGATCAAGGCGCCATCGTAGAACTGCACCAGCACCTGGTGGTACATCGAGCGACGTGTCAGGTCGATCGCGTGTATCTGATGATGGATGCGACAGCGTACGTACGCGGTGCCAGAGCTTCTTCTCACACACGGCCACGAAGCCGCCCAGACCGGTCACAAGCTTGTACAACAAGAACAGATCGACATCCTTGGGTCCGAAGCGAGGCATACGCGTCGGCAGCTCGCTATATCATCATCAAGCGCCAACGACACACACGGATCAGTCGGTAACTCAACCAACCAAGAGCATCGGCATCGAGATATGTACCCGCGCTTCTTGAGGTACGCGAATAGATCGAGATAGAAAGTACGTGTGGCAAGCTCGTCAGCCTCCAAGTCACCCGTGAGGTACTTGGATAGACCTGGCTCGAGAGCGACCGCCATCGCAGCGAGAGCGAGCGAGCGCGTGTGTGAGAGAGCAACGAAGCAAATGAGCGACGATGCTGCTGTTCGTGAGAGAGCCTCTCACTCTCTCGATGCCCTCTTCGATTCAATGCATTGTACAAATACAACTCTCGCGGTTTTATAACACTACTCTGCTGGTCGTGGCGGTGGTTGTGAGCTGCTGCTGCTGCTGCTGCTGGTAGCGGTGCTCGAGGAGGACGGAGAAGGGTTCGGGGGCTTGGGCGGGGAGACGGCTTGGGCGAGAGTCGTGGGGCCTTGCATCACGACCTTGCGCGTTGTGGGCGTGCCGCTCGTGCCCCAGGTCGCTGACGCGTTCGGTGGCGAGGTTCGCATGACAAAGGGTGTCAAGACTGGCGTGGCGATCGGTGTCGATGGGGCCGGTGGCGGCGGTGGCGTCGTCGCTGCCGCTGGTGCGGGCGAGGGCGGAGTCGCTACTGGAGGAAGGGATGTCGCTGGTGGATGCGGCAAGGCTGGCACCGACGGTACTGTGCGCGCTGGTGTCTCAACAGTAGCAGTAGCAGTAACAGTAGCAGCAGTAGCAGCAGCAGTAGCAGTAGCAGGAGCAGGAGCAGTAGCAGGAGCAGGCGTTGGTGTTGCTGGTACTGCCACTGACGCCGTTGCTGGCACCGTTGTTGGCGTTGTTGCTGGCGAGACGGAGGTGGGCGGTGCCTTGAGCGAGATGGTGATCTTGGTCGAGATGGCGCCGGGAGCTCGAGCCACGAGCCGAGCGCTGCCAAGGGCATTGGGAGTGTGCGGTTGGCTGGCATTGGCGCTGCCGTTGATGGCGGCGGCAGCCGACGTGGAGTTGGTATTGGCCGGCGTCGCACCGGTATTGAAGAGATCGTGAAGCGCATTGGCAGCTCGCTCGGCGGCCTCGAGTTGCTGCTCGGCGTGTCGCTTGCGGAGTGCGGCGAACGCCTGCGCCGTCGCGTACGGCTCGCCGGTCAGCGGATCGCGGTAGCGAGCTCGTGCTCCGGTCACGGCGCACACCATCGGACTCACGGGCGACGGCTGCACGGCGTTGACGAGGTACTGCGGCAGCGAGTGAACGCGTGTGAAGGTGACGGTCGTGGCGTCGGGCGCCGAGCGGTACACGACGGTCGGGCCGGTGTGCTGCTCGCGCGTCTTGGTGCGCTTGCGTCGCTGCTCCTCCTCGAACTGCAGCAGCTGATGCAACGACGCTCGATTGTACTCCTCGGTGATCTTGGCCTCCTCGAGCAGCTCCTCCTGTGTCAATCGGCGTACTTCCTTGACTGGTCGAAGAGCTCGTTCACGCTGCCGATCGATTCAATTCGATTCGATTCGATACGATTCGATACGATGCAATCGCGCGTGAGTGCGGAAGCTCTCTTCACATTGCGGCAGACTGTCGCCTCATGGCAGCGTACCTTGCGACGCTCCTCCTCACGCTCACGACGCACACGATCGCGTCGTTTCTCCTCCGAGATATGGAGCGTGCTGGCGCGTAGAACGCGGGGCTGGTTGGCGTCGTCGCCGCGCTTGCGCTTGGCGGGCGTCAGGTACTGCGCCGCCTCGGTGAACGACAGCGCGCGCGCCTCAGGCGACGCGATCACCAACGCCGCCGGCAATGCCACCACCGTGTCCTTGCGCTTGATGCCCGCTCGGCCTCGGCCACGCTGCGGTGTGCTCGGCGCAGCGGCGCCACTGCCCCCGACACCAGCAGCATCGGCGTCGTTGTCACGCAGATGGCGCGGAGGTACTCGAGGTCGCTTGCGACGCTGCTCCTCCTTCTCGCGCTGTGCCGGATCAATATAGGAGCTCGTGCCACGTCGTCGAGCACCGCCGGCGCCCGATCGATCAGCAGCGAGCGCCTCGGCCTCGGCGTCGGCGTCGAACTCAGCGGCGGCGCCGGCGCCCGAGGCTCCAGCATCGCCGGCCGCAGTGCTCACCGGATTGCCGTCGGCATCGACCACGACGACGAGCGGCGCCTCGCCGCTCTCGTCCTCGGGCAGGTCAAAGTCCGAGTCGACCTCGTCGTCGTCGGACTCGGCGTCGGACGACGAGAAGTCGTCGTCGGCGTCCGACTCGGCCCACAGCTCCTTCAGCTCGTCGTCGGCGAACGGCGACAGGTCGGCCTCGAGCGAGCTCTGGATCAGCTGCGTCAGTCGATTGCCGCGGTTGGCGCGGGACGGTAGCTGCTTACGCTCCTCGACCTCCATGGTGATGATATCGAGCGTGATGCGCGAGGTGTGTGGAGGTGGAGGAGGCAGCAACACAAGAGGAACTCCTCGTACTCGAGCAGCTTCTTATTTTCATGCCACGATACGAAACCCTCGCTGAGGATCTCTCTGCTCGCATCGTTTTCCATTCGCTCATTCTCTCTCTTCCCCTCCGCACGCACACTCTCGAGACAAGAGAGCACTCGATCCCACACCAGTGAGCTCGCTCTCACTGCGTCCAACCACCCCCAACCACCGCACTCTATCTCGAGAGCGATCCACCTCCTCGATCAATGTCGACGATGGAGCTCGCACCACACATTACGCGCAATCTCTGCGACAAGCTCTACGACAAGCGCAAGCTCGGCGCCCTCGAGATCGAGCGCATGGTCAAGGACATGAACAACAAGAACGAGTTCGACAAGATCGAGAAGCTCACCAACTACGTGATCGACACCTTCTGCTCGTCGTCCAACGGCAATCATCGCAAGGGCGGTCTGATCGCGCTCGCCGGCATCGCGATCGGTCTCGGCGCCGACGTCAACAAGATCGTCACGCATCTGACGCCGCCGGTGCTCAAGATGTTCATCGATCAGGACAGCCGCGTGCGCTACTACGCCTGCGAGGCCATGTACAACATCTCCAAGGTAGGTTGCGATCGTTCTCGTAGCTTCTATGCATGAGATATCTCGCAGGCGTACCATATCTCATCGTTCTTCCCACACACACTCACTCGACGCTTGGTTCCCAGGTGGCGCGCTCGTTCATCCTGGTGTTCTTCAACGAGATCTTTGACGGTCTATGCAAGCTCTCGGCCGATCCCGATCCGCACGTCAAGAGTGGCGCGCAGCTGCTCGACAAGCTCATCAAGGACATTGTGACCGAGAGCAGCAGCTTCGACATTGAGAAGTTCATACCGCTGCTGCGCGAGCGCATCTACGTCATCAATCCCTTCGTGCGCCAGTTCCTCATCAGCTGGATTCACGTACTCAACAACGTACCAGACCTCGATATCCTCGAATTCTTGCCTCAGGTATCTATCTATCTCTCATGTTCTTGAATCTACCACACCCACACGCACATGGTATCATTTCATTCATTCATTCATTCATTCATTCATTCATTCATTCATTAATGATACTCATACACTTCATTGCTGTACTCGATACCGTCGTACCGATCACACCTCAATCTCCTTTGATGATCATCACTCGTTGTTGCAGTTCTTGGATGGCTTGTACTTGATGCTGAGTGATAAGGACAAGGATATTCGTCGAGAAGCCGACAATCTCTTGGCAGAGTTTCTGCGTGAGATTCAACGATCGCAGCTCGACCTCAACTATGGCTCGATGATCTCGATTCTGCTGCCGCATTGTGCCTCCGACGGTACGAAGCGATAGTGAATCGCGCACACGTCCACGAGAGTGCACCGACACCTTACTCATTCACTCGACGCGCGTGCAGATCAAATCACACGTCGCAGTGCCTTGTCATGGCTCGATAGCTTCACGCAATGTGGCAACGAGAAGCTGTTGCCGTTCGTGCACGAGCTCGTGGCCGCCATTCTGCCGTCGTTGTCGCACGAGGTGTCCGCTATCCAGGACCAGGCCATCAAGAGTAATGGCAGCTTGTTGCAGCTGATCCAGAGCACGTCCAACGACTTTCCGATCGAGGACTTTCTCAAGAACGTCGCCGTGCAGTTCAACAACGAATACGTCAACACACGTCTCGCCGCGCTACGATGGGTGCTGATTCTGCACTACAAGGCGCCCGATAAGCTCGAGGCCTACATCGATTCGCTCTTTCCTGCGTTACTCAAGCTGCTGCATGATCCAGCTGAATTGGTACTCTCTCTCTCTCTCTCTCTCTCTCTCTCGCAATCTCGTGTCGTTCCTGCTGCTTACTCTGCTTGCTCGTTGCAATCGATAGGTGGTTCGTTCGGATCTCGAAGTCATGGCCAAGATCTCAGCCAAGGAAGAGTACTTTCTCAAGCTGATGAACAGCTTGGTCGAGCTCTACAG
>Ga0209935_1004221_pt1 | contig 13539 bp, 16 predicted proteins | sample ThiBio_1000_plan_2_FD_183958 | JGI IMG/M metagenome (GOLD analysis project Ga0209935, IMG submission 183958) | Wastewater bioreactor microbial communities from Cape Town, South Africa - Thiocy_cont_1000_plan (SPAdes) | ecosystem: Engineered > Bioreactor > Thiocyanate-remediating >... | reverse complement strand
TCAGAACGTCTCTATCGAATATTTGTATGCTTATTTTTCGTGAAACAAAAAGGTTTGTACCTTTGGGGATCAAACAGACATACAATGGTGGAGGGAACAGAACTTGACTCTGAGACAAGTTATCGGGCGCGACGGGAAATTGCTGTCAAATATCATCTTTGCCTCCGAAGCACCCTTCGGAGACAAAGACGCCTCCGAAGCGCCCAAGATCAAGCAAAAGAAATGCGCTGCATGGCCTAGCCTTGACCCCGACACCGCGAACAAGTATTACTCTCAGCTGGCAGGTCTAAGCATCATATCTGCGCGAGCAAAGATCTTAGAGCTGCTGCGAGAACCAGCGGGATTACCTTTGTCTGCTATGGAGCCCCCCATATCTTCGTCGCTGTTGCACGTTTCGGCTCCGTTTACGCATGCCGTTAAATTCTTTGAAAAGGGCGATAGGCCTCTGGTACGCTTTCGAGTTGTTTCTCTCCGTTTTGTACCTTACTCATTTACTCCTTGCTTTTTTTTTTAAAAAAAATATAGGAGTTCATTCCTACTCGCCAATGGTTCGTTAAGCTGATGGATAAGAAGGATGAACTTCTTGCGAAAAACGAGGAGCTCGAATGGCATCCGGATTGGATGAAAGTTCGGTTCAGCGATTGGGCGCGCAATCAAAACCAAGACTGGTGTATCTCACGTCAAAGGTACTTCGGGGTTTCGATCCCAGTTTGGTATCATTGCAAGCCGGGTTCAGGCAAACCTGACCGTTCAAAGCCTCCGATCTTGCCGTCGCCGCAACAGCTGCCTGTTGATCCTATGATCGATTGTCCCCCAGGATTTGAGGAGTCACAAAGGTAATTTTACCTCCTCGATAAACAAAAAAAAAACAAAATCATCTTTCTTTTTCTCTTTCTCCCCAGAGGTCAACCAGGAGGATTTATCGGCGAAGCTGACGTTTTCGACACATGGTTTACCTCATCTATGACACCACAGATCAATTCTCATTGGAACATCGATGTTGATAAGCACGCAAAGCTGTTTCCGATGGATCTTCGTCCTCAAAGTCATGAGATAATTCGCACGTGGACCTTTTATACTGTCGCTAAGGTATTCCTTGACAGCAATTTCATCTTCCCTCCTTGCGAATACAAACAATAGTAAGTAACACCTCACCCTTTCTAGGCACTAATGCATGATGGCCGACTACCTTGGAAACAAGTTACGATCTCCGGCTGGGTTTTGGATCCTCAAAAAGACAAGATGTCAAAGAGCAAAGGCAATGTCATCACACCAGCACCTCTTCTAGCTCTCTATGGCGCCGATGCTGTTCGATATTGGGCTTCCAATGCAAATCTTGGCTCTGACACGGCATTTGAGGAGAAGATATTTTCTGTTGGCAAGCGTCTGGTTACCAAAATCTATAATGCCGGTAAGAAGTGATACAAACACGCTTCCTATTTTTTTTTTTTTTAGCTAAAAAGCTACAAATTTGGATACTGATTGCCTTTAAATAGGAAAATTCGTCTATGCACACGATATTATTGCCGATCTCAAGGAACTGTGTACCGACGCTAGCAACGACGGTGGGCCCATATCGTTCTGGCACACTCGATTTATCACGAGGGATATCGATAGAGCATTTTTGCGATCTCTGCAACTCCTTATTCGCGAGGCAACGGCGGCTTTCGAAAAGTTTGATTTCGCTACTGCTAGGAGGTCCATCGAGGCATTCTTCTGGCATTACTTTACGGATAACTATCTGGAAATGACAAAGCGGCGGGCCTGGCGCAATGAAGAAGGTAAAGAGCAGGAATCTCCTACAACCAAAGAGGGCCGAATATCTGCTGTTCTCACGCTTCGATTGGGGATGAATATTCTGCTGCGATTGCTCGCTCCCTTTGCGCCGTACATCACCGAAGAAGTCTGGTCTTGGACGCATCAGGACTACACCTCCATACATATGCGTGGAGGATGGCCCTTGGAGCAAGAACTGGAAGGAATCCGCGATGGACACGAGATCTATCAATCAACGCGCACGGCAGCCTTATTTGCATTCGATAATGCGATGGCTGCAATGGTGGCGTTGAGGAAGGCGCAAGACCAAGAACGCGCATCCCTCCCGCCCCCGAAGAAAAAGCAAGAGGTAATATGTTCTTGTGTCCCCTGGTTTCGTCACTTGTCCATCGCGCTAACTCCACCAAAACACAAACTTAATACACAGGGTGAAGCTAAGGGCGAACAAAAGCAGAAGATCAAGTTGGCCATTCAGACGGCGTCGTTACGTGTTTCTTCAGAGGAGGAAAAACGCGTCTTGCTGGCTACCGGCACCCTGGCAGATATCTTCAGCTGCTTCTCGTTCATCGGCGATTTAGGAAGCATCACCATTGATGTCGATTCTGCTTGCTCGCCAGAGCAAATCGAAGTCAGGTGCCAGTTTAAGCACCTTGTCCATGCAGGATAAGAGAACCCATACCACGTTGCTCTCCTCTAGAGGAAGGCAATTACGTAGGAATGAGGTAGTTTCAAAGACAAGTTTGGGGAAAGAAGTGCTGCTTGCAAGCGCACAGGATGGGGGATTTATTGGTCTTAGTACATCGGAATAGTTTACACATAAAATTGTAATTTGCATTCTATCTGTTTCAATACAAGCGATGCAGTAGGTGTAACGGTCCTGGGATGGAGGTTTCGTAATCGTGGAAATGCATCAACAAAATGATCACGAAGGTTGCGCCCACCATCACCCAAGGAGAGAGCAACCACCCTGCAAGAGGAGGAATAACGTAAAAGCAGCGCACTCCAAGATGAAAATATATCGTATGGTGGTCTAGTAATCTCGTAGTTAAGATAGTTATTTGGGAATGCAGCAGTTGCTTGCGTTTCGCTCGAAGCAGTTTCCTCGCTTTCCTCTTTTCTTCGTGTTTTGACGGCACTTTCCTCAGTATCTTCTTCAGCCTTCTAGTTTTCAAGCTCTGATCCGGCATCATCTCTGCATCGTCGCGGTCGGATTCATCGTCACTCGATTCAGGAGGAGGACCCTGTTCGTCAGTTTCATTTTCTGAATGTTCTCCCACTTGGTCAGGTTTGGACTCTTGTTCCTCCTCCTGTTTGTTCTCTTCTTCTTTGACCTCTTTGCTGCAACAACAAAACACACACAAAAAAGATTAACGAAGAACACGCGCACGTATGCGTACCATGTTAAAGCGGAATGTGCTTTCGTCGCCTCAAGGCGAGCCATTTCGTTGAGTTCTTCAGGACGGATGGTGCTGAGGATCGAAGCGTGATTGAGAGCGCGTATGCTCCATGCGAAAAAGAGAAAGGCAACAAGAAACGCAACAGCAAGACAGCTGACCTTGATGCATTGCATCGACGTGCTATCGCAGCTGTTCAGGAATATCACGTGCACCAAAGCGGAGGCAGCGAGCGCCGATGCAGTGGCTAAGAGTGTGGCCGACATAAATAGGTTTCGCAGCGCCTGCACGGCGGCAACCTCCAATCCTTTCGTCATATGCATCTTCTGGACCCATTTGCGCCGGAATTCGAGGTTGATACGTAACGTAGAGATCGACGGTCGGAGCAACACAACACACCAGAAGTACCTGCGATATCGAAAATGAACACAACATCTTGATCCTTCCTCCCCAATCGTTTACTACTTACACATGATACACAATAAATACACAACAAGAAACGGATACAGCAACGACGTCCTGTATCAGAGAAGGGTCCATGTGGACGTCTGTCGAGCGTGCAAGCTTGCTATCACTGTGTTGCTTCTTGTTAGCAAGGAAGCTACCAATCGGAACTCATGTCGCCACCTGGGCCAATATTACGGGAAATTTTACTATCGCACCAGAAACTTCAGCCCGCTCGTACGTACCAAGAAGGCTTTAAAAGGAACACAGTTCAATCCAGAAATACAACAAGAGAGAGCATAAGGGAAAGCTTTTTCATAGAGTACAATGTCGCTAACCTTCATGCTGTGCCTGGTTCACCTATGTGTCTACAAGCACCGGAAACTAATTTTGATCATATGGGAGAAACACAGAGCCCCATGATGTGTGGAACGTCCAGTGATGTAGCCACTCTGAAGGTCGGGGAAGATGGTGATGAGATATGGTTTAAATCGTCCTGGATAGCAGCCTGAATGACCTTGACCAATAACACCTTGATGGATCGGGATTCTCTCAGGATCTTATATGGGATATATAGTCTAGGCTTGGTGTTGAATCTTTGCGTTGCCAGCTGCGATTGTGAAGGGGTTGGAGAGAGATGCAATGAGCTCCGGAGGTGGTCGCGGGAGTTGATGTGAGCAGTAGAGGTGGGCTTGTGGGAGTAGAGGTCGGAATAGAAGCTGTCAAAGCCATTGTCTTTTTGTCGGGTGGAGATGCTGCCATCAGGCCTGCGGATAGGTTTCGAGAAGCCTTACCGCCATGTTGGCGCTACAGAAGTTGATCACAGAAGCGAGTCCCGACACCACCTTTCTCCCAGGATTATTTTGCCGCCTCGATATCCGCGGACACCGAGGCGGCAGAATACAAATTCACCTGCCTCCGGATGTGCGCCGTTTCCTGGCCGCTGGAGTTCCCACGAAGACTGCACCCAAGGAGGCCAGGGGTAGTGGCCTCCCTTCGGAACTCCCAGCTATCTATCAGACAGCAAGTGACGGCTGGCATCACGGCACGAGCTAGCCAAGCGTCGAATTGGGCGGGCCAACGGACACCGTGACCAAACAGATCGGCTGGCATACCACCCGAAAGGGGTGTCCCCTCGGAGTAATCCCCTCGTACCTCTCTACTCCCACAGGATGATCCCGGCGGTGCCGGCGAGGACTCCGGTCTTCTCGATGCATGGTTGCCATGACATCATTATCACCAACGCACTGGTCTACTGGGTATGTGATTGGAGGGCGGACCTCCCCCGCCATCATTGACAAGGTGTGGTCTTCCAACAACACTGAGCTGCTTGCCCATCAACAAAGCCTCTTTCAATGGGACGCCAACTTGCGAGACCACTTGCAGCTGTTGTTGGATTCGAATGATGAAAAGAGAGTTTTGGGGTTAACTAGAAGTAAGAAAGAACCAGACCACCAGTACAGGTTTAACCAACTCAGTCAACACAGAACATCAGCAGCATTTTCGATAGGTCAAATTGGATAGAGTCACATCCTCATATATAAAACCTCACAGCTTCGTCATCGGCTTTCTAACCTCATGGCAGCGCAGCTCCTGCTCCAGTTAGTAAGGGCCCTCTTGGGACACATTGCCACGCTTGCTAGTTGCCAGTCTTCGATCCCGCGGAAACGAATCATCCTACCTTTTTAAAGTTGTCACAAAATAAAAACCCGCAAAAGAGTGACGTCTTCGTGGAATTTGAGGAGATGGACCAAACAGGAAAGAAAGGATCCGCGAATGAGCAGTACATTGGAGTTCCTTCAGCCAGGGCCCGCCGGAACAAACCAGGTGCATTGAGCACCATTATTTGCCGAGTGGAGGTTTGATCAAACCGAGATGAGTCAGGACGGATCCCTCTACGCGTACCTTGGCGTTCCCCTCGTAGGACTTCTTGGCATGGCTGGGGCAGCTGTTCCGTCATTGACAAGTTTCTTCTTCCCAAACTTCAGCCTTACTCAAAAGGTTTGCAGATCAACCTATTCGGATTTGGGTTACGGTTAACTTTGGTTCTGCTAAATATAGGTGTACTTTTCGTTTTTCAATGGGCTGGCCGGAGGGTTGGTGTTGGCTGTAGGGTGGGTACATTCCATTCCAAACTCCATCGTTACACTGAATCAAGTCACCATTGGAGGTTACTACATTTCGGACACCTACCCATGGTCCACCTTCATTTCTATGGTAGCTTGCTTGCTCACCTTCACAATCGAGGAGATTATAGAATCTGTGGGCAGTTGGAGGAACGCTTCCTCCCACCCAATTCACTACAATCTTCACCATCACACGTCACGGCAACCTCTCAAGTGGGACATCGAGCAGCCATCCTACGGCACTGCCAACAAAGAAGAAGAAATCGAGAATGCTAGCGAACAGGACGCCAATGAGAGGATCATACAAGTGGTCAAGCCGTTGACCAAGATGATGGTCCTCTTCTTTGGCTTATTCTTCCACAATATTTTTGTGGGGATAGCCTTGGGAATTGCCTACAATGACGTCAACCTCTTCATTGCAATAACCTTCCACCAGTTCTTCGAGGGCTTGGGGATGGGTGCCCGAGTAACCATGGCCAAACTTCAGTCACTCTCTACTACTCTAGCGGTTGAAGTTCTCTTCGCCTTGGCGGCGCCAATAGGGATTGGTTTCGGTCTTGTCTTCAAAGCCTCTCTGACCAATGATTCAACAATCTATTTGGCCTTTGATGGGTTCTTTCAGGGTATTTCTGGTGGTATTTTAATTTACGTGGCCCTTTCGCACATGATCAGGACTTATCAAGAGTCCACCATTGCGGATGGGTCCCAGACATGGGAGTGCCACAAATGGGCTTCATACTTTGGCGTGCTGTGTGGCGCTGCTGCTATGTCTGTCATTGGCATTTGGGCATAAACAACTGAGTCTCTCACTGTCCTACGGCACTTTTAATCCTGCTTTTTAAATAAATTTAGGGTTAGGGGTTAGCATTAGGGGTTAGGGCTTGGGGATGTTATTTAGGTTCAGTCCTAATCGGCGAGGCGATTCTTTAGGAAGTCAATGGAGTGATGAGTGTAACTATAAATAACTCATTCATCACAAGTTTGGGGAGGGATGTGTTCTTGTCTTGTGTTGTGGTGAGCGGAGACGAAACTTCTTCGAAAGATTTTTTAATTAATATCCTCGCTTCGGCGAGGGTTCAGGCAAGGTACAGCTTAAATACCCATTCTCGCAGCTAGTGCAGCGAGGTTTCTATATCCCTAACCCTAAATAAAAGAATGACATTTGGCAATGATTGCTAGTTTTTCAATTGAGGAGGAGCTAAGTGACGAAGGAAAAGACTATGGAGGTTTAGGCTCTTCTAAAAAGGAGAGAAAGGTTTCCAAGAGGGGAAAGAGGAAGGAGGCCAAGGGCAGGGAGGAAATCTCCTCCAAAGAAAAAACTCAGTAGTATTTAAAAAGAATCCTAATAAAAAAGACCTTAATCAGAAAATTTTTTTTGTATAATACAAGACACAATAAAACTATGGTTAAAATAGTTAAGATACCCATTGTTTATTATAAAAAATGCTTAAAAACAGCAAACTTAGTTGTTTTGTGTTGTTTTAAATACCTTTCCATCATTAAAAGCACCTTTTCTTGTAAATGAAAACTCAGATTCAGCCAAATAAAATCCTGCATTTGTTGCTTTACTAAGCCATGCTTTCAATGTTTTACAAAGCATGGCCATACATAAGCACCAAACTACCATGTTTTACGACCAAAGTATAGCATTGGCTAGTTTTTTTTAACTGCAACTAAACTGCCTTGTAATTCCCAAAGAAATGAATAAGATGTATAGGCTAGGACCCATGGCCAGATATTGATCACTGTGAAAGCTCATACTATCTTTATCATTCAGGTAGTGGTTGTCAACACTCTATTAACATAAAGGCCAGTTGGCAAATTCTTACTCTATTGTGAAAAAATTATTTATTTACTTGACTTTAAACACAACATTTGATACTTAGAATATACTACCTACTTTGTTACTTTTAAATAGTACTTGTTATACTTAAAGGTTTTTGTATACTAAAATAGCATTATTATTATCACAACTAAATAAATATTGTGAATTTAATTAATTTAAAACTATTATATTACTATGAATACAGCAAATTCCATATAATTGTTTTTATATTTATAATTTCTAATACAATACAAGGACTTTAAGCTTTGTTTTAAATTTACTATTGTTAAAAAAATACATTTCAGGAAGTCACTTACTATAAAATTTTGGTCATAACTTTGTTTCAGAAGCTATAAATGAACAAACAGTTTTTTGGAATCTATTGTAACACTATATCAAAGTTAAATGTTGTTAGATATAAATAAATGTTTAGACAAACATAAACATTAAAATGTTAATTAATTGTATTTTTTCTAAATAATATCAGATTCTACCTTACAAACATTTTTCTACAGCAAGGGACTTGGAAAACAGTTGAGGTGGGTGTAATACATACCAATCATAAGTAGGATGAAATCTGGAGGGCATGCATTCTGCTTAAACAACCCATCTGTCCACAACATACATCTCGGACCAGAGCATTTTCCCAGTGGGTCCATCTGTGCGAGTGCCCCGTGGTTAGTAGTCGGCAGGAACAAATTCGAAAGGTGAGCCACTAAGGTTCACAACGACTGGCTTCTTCTTGCAGGCAATCTTGTGGGTGCCCAGTCCTTGACTAATATGCAAAAAAAAAAAAAAAATAAGTTGTAGCGCTACAGGTGAGGGGAAACAACGGACCTTGGCATTTTTTGCTGCAATAAATAAATACGCTGATGACCCCCGCCTTTACATTCGTGAACACGTTAGAAGGAAAATATAACTTCCTCAACTCCCTCAACAACTAACCACATCGCTGTCCAGTAGGAGCCGTACAATGAGGTTTGGGAGGATATATGCTGCAATCAATCACTTGGTCTCATTCCGATTTTTGCAACTTCGCTTCCGCGAAACACCATACCGCAAAGTTGATGGGCGATGATGCACGCAAGTGGCGCGCAGGACGAGCTACTACCTCTCCTCGCTCCTACTCTGGGAGAGATCAAGCAATGGACAGAAAACTCTTGTAAACGTACTAAATATTTGTTGAGCTAAACTTTGCAACAGGGTGGAGAAGCAGCTGGCGGTTGCCTCGGGTAGAATATACGCAATGGGATCAGTTTGGAACCTACGCGGGAGCGGAGACAGTATTGAACCCTCTCAACCAACTGGGGACCGAGAACCGACTGACGGAAATTTGTGACGCGCTGTCCCCCTTTTTCTTGTCAAGCTCTGAAGACACCTTTGCGCCATTTCCCGATGCAACCGCCTGGTTTGGATTTCTGTGGCACCAGCTGTTAAGCCTCCTTCAGGTGAGTTTCTGCACTTCAAAACCCAAGACCAGTGGATAACCTTTGATTACATTCTTAAGCGGCCAGAAGTTCATGGCTGCGAGAATGATGTTGTCGCCCTATTGATGTGGTCCTATCATCTTGAAAGATCCATAGATGACCAGCACTTACCAGGTGTCTATCATATTATGTTTACCGAGATATTCGATACCCTTGTCTTCCTCGCACCTCTGTTTGACTCTCCCCCCCTTCCCTTTGTCACCTGCAACACAATAACACTCCCTAATAGCAAACGAGTTGGAGACGCGGACATCATCGCCGGACTTCTCGAGGTCGTTGCGACCGCAGAGACCGCTCCCGATCACGTGGGGAGCTGGGAAAAAATCCTCTCGTTATTCCAGCGCTGGCAAGGGGAGCATGAAGAAGCGGTCCGGAACCTCCCCCCCCCTTGCCCGGTCTTCTTGACTGTGATTAATTCTCCCTTACATCACCCAGCTGAGTACTACCGCTGTATTAGCATTGAAGAAGATGATGCGGCTAAAGCTCGGCAATCAGCGAAAGGTCGACTACGTCATCTCTTTCTTTACCGCTCGCCTCATCAGCGATGGTGAGCGCATGCCTCTTTGCCTCCGTTGGGCAATGGGTGAGTTTACTATCCTTCAGACCACTTCCACAAATCGAGACTTACCCATGTAATGCTATTTCCTCCTTTCCCCCCCGCCCCTATTAGCGTCGTTGCTATGCAAACATTCGTCAGTCTTCGTCGCCTCAGCATTGGAGACGCTGTTGTATGTCGTCACACACCAAGAAGAATTCACATCATCTTGGGATAATTTCCCTGCACCGTCTAGGCGACTTGTGGTAAACTCTGGCCCTTATTGGGAAGACATAAAGACTATCACCGAACACGAAATCTTCCGCGTCTGGGAGGGGACAATCTCACCCTCATGCCCTATGATCCTCCTGAACCGTAGAAGAGTCATTCAAATCATCCTCGACCTGATCAGGAGGTAATATCGCAACATATTGTGATTGAAACCTAATTTATGTATTTCTGGCCTCCATCAGAAACCCAAAATACGAACTTTTGGCCGCGTTGTTGAAAGTTGTTTTTCTTCAACACCCGCTGGATGCCAGATGGAAGAGTCAGGACTTGCAAACGATCCAACGAGACACTCTGCTTCATCTGACTATAGAGCCTATTTATAACGAGCTCTGGGATTTAATAGAGAAACTTGAACCGGAGAGGAACCCCCTTGCTCTGTTCGGTCTGCCCATCAACAAAAATCTTCTGATCCACTTCTTGGAACCAGACAAAGAATCTTTGGAACCAAAGAGCAACCACAATGGGTAAGGGACAACTAATGCCCCCAAAATATCTCATTTCATCAAAACCCATACAATATAGCTATCAGATTCTTGAAGGTTGTGAGGATGTTGACTGGGCTAGTTTCTCTTTTGGCGATTCAGACACTGGTTTGTGCCCCTAGCAACAACAAAGCACTAACCATTTTATCTAACCTATTCCTTTTGTACTTCACAGCCATTGAACTCCCTTGGCTTTTGTATGGGTTGCTCTCAAATTCAAAGGACAAACGAAAATTAGCGCTGAACGATCTAGGAAGTGGGGTGCTCTATCACGACGGCTCTCCCAATATTCCTTCGCCCTTTCCAGCAGTTGCCCCTTTCATGGTTTCGTTATTGTCTCTGCCAGGCCATTCTATGAAGCATGGGATACTGGAGGTATCTTATCAAACTCAAATTCAAATATACCATATAGTATATATATATATATATTCATATATTGTTACAGGTACTTATTTCCGTACCTGCTTATCACAACGAGAGTCTAGCGGCACTCACTCAGGGTCTAGGCGTGGACCCTAACGACGGTACTCACACAATCCCTATCGTCACTCTCACTCATGGTGTTTTTTTGCTGTTCTCCATAAATAGAACGCAATACCGCAGTGCTAAGAGGGTACGATATTTATGGGCAATTGTTACGGCATCGCAACCCCCGCATTCAAGCGCTCGCCTGTCATCTCCTCTCGGTTTGCTCACGCAATAATCTGCTGTTATACACTAACCTCTTCAACTCTCATCTCATAACAGCTGTGGCCTGAAAAAGCTGATTCTGCGATCAAAGGCTCTTTACAACGACTCTATTTAACTTCTAGTTCTTACGAAGTGAAAGCTTCTGCAATGCTCTCGCTGTACTTTACTCTCAACGGAGACGAGGACTCATTTGAGATGAGAGAACTTGTTAATTACTGCAACCAATATGTGAAGGTAGGATGTAGACAGCAGCGATTGTTAGTCTAAAATTTCGCTTTACAGGTGGAGAAGGAAAGTGTGAAATCACTAAAGAAGATATGCGTAGCGCTGATCCTTCGCACAGAACTGTATGAATACTCGCAACGGCAACTGCCCACGGAATTAGTGGACTATATCATCGAGGTAGTAGGCATTTGAATTCCGTTTTTTCCCCTTCAATACCACCTTTACGCCTCCCCCCCCCCAAGGCGAAGAACATGCCGAAGATTGGCACGGTTGAGCATCGGTTCATGAGGTGGACATCAACCCTCATATTAATAGGCCATTATTTCCGCACAGCGAGGAACTCCGATAAGATCTCGCAAAAGTTGCACAGCAACGCCGTTGGTCTATGGGATGTGCAGGGCGGCCCGATGAAAGATTGGCTGACAAAGAAGCTCGCGGAGATGCCGACATCGTTGATGCATGCCCTCTTTGAGATCTACGGTTGTATCATGATAGCGCTCAAGAACAGCATTTTTCCCGACAAGTCATTTGACGGATTCCCTTGGACTCAATTCTACATGCCATCATTCCTTCACTCGCTCGTGGACCAGACTCCTTTACAACCCATTGCAGAGGCCTACCTTCTCGAGGGATTCCTCTCCTTAGAACTTCCTGCAGGTAACCAACGAGTCTTCCCCCCTACCTACCTTGAGGTTTTCAAAACACAGAGGACCGCGTTCGATACCTAAGGGCATACCTGGGAGTTCAAGAATCGCGCCTATTACTGTTTTCAAAAATCAGATGGGACACGAAGAACCCAGAGGAATGGGAATTTGTGGCATTTCGGAACAGCATCAAATTCCTCAGTGTTTTCACCACCCTTGCGCGGTAAGTTTGCGCCTCCATTTTCAGCTGTCACTTACTTATTGTTAAAGGGAAGACACCTTTTGGCAGGGCGTTTGCTTAAACCGAACCCAGCGCGTGTTGCGCTCCTTCTTTAGAATACGATTCCTCGCAAGCCAGAAAGGATTCTCCCAGTATCTGGAGGAACAGAGATCAAAGATAGAATTGCCTGGGCAGTTTTACTGAGAAGAGAATATTTTCTTTTTTTTTTTTTTGTTATTTTTCACTTCTTTGCAGCGATGGAGCAACAAAGCGAACTTACTCTGGAGGTATTGTTTGCCAAACTAAAACTGAACCCCGATGATGTGCTGAATGTGTACCTGCTTGGATCTAGACTTTGGGGTCAGTCCTTCGTTCCTTCTTCCTTGACGGTAACATCCTCTAGGAACAGCCACCCCTGCGTCGGACTATGACATAGTCGTCGTAATGAGGGATACCTACGTCGTGAGTGATGGTGAGCTCTTGATTTCAGTAGAAGGTAATCCTCTTTTAACTGCAACGTATCATCCGTTAGGTTTTTTGTAATCGTTACTCAGATGTGGATGCCTATGTATGCAATGTAGTGACCTTCGAAGAAGGAATAGTGGACCACATCCTCTTCCACCTCATGGCATTATGTCTCCCTCCTAAGTTCGTCTGGTTGCAGCGGCATACATTCTCCTTCGACTTGACCCAGCATCTATCGCTTGCTCAACTACGCGCAAGCGTTTCTTGCGAAGCGGCAAGAACCTGGTGCAAGGTAGGACCTTACGCGGTATCGTGGGGGATTAAAGTTCCTCGCTCCTACAGGCTATGAAGAAGTTTACTGTGGAAGATAAGCCAGCGCTTTCCCGCAAGGATATCATTCACTGCCTGCGAGAGTTGCTTCTTGGGATAGAGCTAGCGTGCACGAGAACGATTCAACACTTCGACGCAGCAAACCACTTGTATGAGGAGATGAAGGGGGAGACCTCCCAGGAATGGGAATATTACAAGAAGAAGTACAAACCAACCTATAACAAGTTGTCATCAGAGCTACGAGCCGCGGCGCCGAAAGCAGAAGCAAAACCACGAAGAGAGCACCTCAAGAATCCAACCTCACCGGAGGATGTAGGGGTAGCCAAGGAACGGGTGAAGGAAAAATGGAAAACTCTGTTAGCGACTGTTGCGAGCGAACGCGAATAAAAAATCAAGTCAGTCATTGTTGTTATTGGTGGTTTCTTCATTTCCTCTTTGTGAGGATGAGATTGACAACATTCTTTGGTTGTGCGGTGAGCAGGGCCATCTTCTCGAAAAGAAACTTCCTATCGTTGCAATCAGGCGGAAGTGCTATGTGATACGCTCGCGCAAGCATAGCAAGGGCGATCGTCCCTTCGACCTGCGCAAACTTGGCTCCCAAACAG
>Ga0209935_1004210_pt1 | contig 13556 bp, 15 predicted proteins | sample ThiBio_1000_plan_2_FD_183958 | JGI IMG/M metagenome (GOLD analysis project Ga0209935, IMG submission 183958) | Wastewater bioreactor microbial communities from Cape Town, South Africa - Thiocy_cont_1000_plan (SPAdes) | ecosystem: Engineered > Bioreactor > Thiocyanate-remediating >... | reverse complement strand
AAAGTTTTTTAATAAAATCTTAAAATAATTGTTTAATTTTGAAATAATACTAAAATAGTTAATATATATGTATATGTAATTAATGAACTTTTTATATTATCACTTTATTTAATAAGTTTTATAATATCATTTTAAAATTAACTTTTAATAATTATAGTTAATTTTATTTACTTAAAATTTAAAATTTTTTAGTTATAAAATAAAAAAATTTATTACATATTAAAATAATAAATGTATAACATAAATTATTCTTTAATTTTTCTTTTTTTACTTTTTTTCTTACTTTTTGTGTATTTTTTGTTAATATGGCTAAGTGTACTTTTCATTTCTTCCAAAAATTGTAATTGTTCTTGCTTTTCTTTTTTCAGCTGCACTCGTAGTTGAGTTTTCAGACAGCAAATGCATGGTAGTGAAATAAAGATTACCAAGAGCATAACTACTCCAGATACACTCAAAATGGAAACCAGTACTGAGGCTAATGTATCGTCACCATGAGCAACAGCACCCAAAACCACTTGCACAAGGCATATCACTGACACAAGCAATGCCAACATTCCAGAAAGAGAGAGACATGGTGCAAAGAAGCCATTTAACCAAGACATCCTCCCAGCAAAACGCCGTAAAGTAGGATATTTTGTCACAGTTATCCGCTTTTCCTCATAGAATTTTACCACCGCTTCTGCTTCCCCTCCACAAAGAGCACATGTAGTGGACAGGAGAAAGCAAATGAAAGCCAGCACATCGCAAGTAATTGCCGCCCGATAATCATCCATCTGTGTGGCAGTGAGGTTTGCAGGCAGTGGAAGCGAAAACCCCAGGAAGGAGACCCCGAGTAAAAAGCCATTGACGCCAAGAAGAGGGTTGCCCATTTGCAATAAATTATTTTCAAAAATAAATAAGCAGTATCCAAAATATTTTTTTAGACATTTTTTCATTTTGGCACAAGGCAGATGAACGAAAGTGAAGCCGAGCTGCGAGCACGAGTGGCAGAAATTAAAGCTCGCTTCCGCGCTTCAGACTCCCTGGAGGAAGCGGGACGCCAACGACTGCGAGCTGAGCTACTCGAACTCTACAATCAATTAGGATTGGCAGTGGAGGAAGCTCAGAAACCTGAAGAAGCAGAAATTCTCACCCCAATGAAGATCTTGGTGGATTTTGTCGGAGTTCCCTCCTTGGATCTGCTCGAACGAGTGCGCAACGCTAAAGGCTTTTTCAAAAAGAAACCAAGTATAAAGGGACCAGTGACACAAACAGATGAAGGAACAATTGAGCTTCATGGCTTTGCTGACGGCTTTTGCTCTCTCACCGAAGCCGAAAAATGGGCTAATGAAGCGATTGCGCTAGCAGGTGTTACACTGACGGTGGACCTTGGATTGCCCTTCATAGAACGCCGTACCAAGAGAAGGATTGCGGCTTTAAACAAGGTTTGTTCTATAGCAAACAATTTTTTCTAAAGTTTTGCACAGCTTTACGAACTGCCTCCGGGTTTTGGAGTGCAGATTCCAAAAGTCCTTCACGGAATGGCAGCTTTTGGAGAAAAAGAAAATACTGAGAGTACGGCAGCGGAAATGCCCGTACTCGGTATTCGGCTCGTGGACACCACTGATGGAAGGGAATTGCGGTTTAATCGCATGCACGAAAATGGTCATCTGAAGGTAGAGGTGTCAAATTTTCAACAAAAAGAGTCGATCTTCGTGCAGTGGTCTGTATCCCACGGGGAGCAGCATTCTTCACGGCAGGGAGAGTGGACTGAAATCCCTGTTGAGGGCACTGGTTTCTTCTCCATAGACAAAGCGAAGGGCGGCTTGGATATTCATCTTGTACTGGCTTCGCACTCCGGAATTTACGAGACGAAAGTTAACGTGGACATTACCCCAGTACGTTACCTTAGATAATGCACGAATCAGGTTGTAACCAAAATATGCTAGACAAAGAAAGATTCGCATGCCCTGCTGATTGGTTGTTCTTATGGTCAATCTCCGCAAATCTCGCCGCTGCATGGTACTGCCAATGATGTGTGCAGACTGTCAGGACTGCTTACGCATGGATTCGGATTTGGCGATGTAAAGGAGCTCACAGGACCCAGAGCAACCACATCTGCGATTCTTGAACAGATCACATCTCTTGCCGATCGGGTGCAATCCGGAGTTGTTGTTTTATATTTCAGTGGACATGGTGCTTCTCAACAGGACGACGAAGGATTCCTTCCATCAGACATATCGTTTGAGTATAGGAATGGAACTGGAGGGGGGGGCGGTCATGCAATTACCGGGAAAATCTTGCTACCTCTTCTACAACGAATGCTATCAAAGCAGATTGCGGTAACTCTTTTGTATGATTGTTGTTACAGTGGGAGAATCTATCGAGGGGAATACAACGGAGCTATGAGAGTGAAGAGCCCCCATGGTTTAACATTCCGCTTCCCCAATGGGAAAGATCTGTCATTGCGCCCCGATGAAAAGTCATCCGTTGTCACTCTCTCAGCGGCATCACATCTTCGTCCTGCAATTGAAATCGTTGATGGAGACGGGGAGAGTATCGGTGCATTTACTCTCAGTATGGAAGTGATCCTGCTGAAAATCCTAGACTTGAAGATTTCCTCCTGGATGAATTATACTTCCTTGTGGCAACTCCTGCAGCGGGAAATGCAAACGCACCTCTTCGGTGACCCTGTTCTTGAACAAAATGGAAATCTTGTGCTGTTTACAAACAAGGTGTTGAACAAGGAGGACCAAAGTCTCCCTCGAGTGACGGAAATCGACAACCAGAACTCAAAAGTTTACTTGGATTGCGGAAGCCAACAATTTCTTATTCCTGGGCGGTATCAACTGCAAGATGATACAGGAAGAGAGACCGGGCGGGTTTTGGTAACAGAAATCGAAAACACGAGGGCCGTAGGAAGTATTGAAGAGCCAAATCATTCGATCAATGTACGTTTTCTATTTTCCTGAAGCCCTAACTCCGCCATAAAATAGGTTCATGATTCGGCCGTCCTTCTTGTTGCAGTAAACTGCCTGATGAAAATCCAACTTTTGGGCGAAGGATGTGAACCGCTCCAACAGCTGATCGACTTGCATTCGGTCTTAAAAATTGAGAACGCACCCTCCAGTGACGCTGAGTACTTGACCGTTAAAAACGAGAGGTTAGTTTTTTGTTGTGGTCACTTATTCACCCGTTTCACAGCGGATCATGGGTAGCCTGGAGCTCGCTTCATCAACATCATCTCTTGCTTCCGCCACATAAAGAAGGCCAAGAAGCTTTGTTTGTCTCGAATCTTCTGAAGTATGCCAAAGCCAAAATTGCCTTGCAACGCCCACCAGGACGAATGCTTGACGTCAGCCTTGAGCTGTTCCGACTTCAGAATGCAATCCAAGTAACAGGCGAAGTTGAGGCAAATGAGGCACTAGAGAGGGCTTTGAAGAACCGTGTTGAAGGTTTTTAAATCTTTTGATTTGCTCCGTTTAACAAACATTAAAGGGTCGAGTATTCCAGAGTTTCAAGCCCATCGACTCAATTCCCACGGCGAACTGTTGAACGCGACAGGAGATTCGCTGTTCTTCTCAGTAACCAACAACTCTACGGCGAAGATCTATTTCACAATTTTCATCTTTGGTGGCGATGGCTCTAGGGAAAGGTTTGTTCCCGAAGACGACAAAATTGAAATGGAAATATTGGACGCGGGAGCCACGTCTGCGATGTACGGACCGATTCGAGTGTGGATTCCTGAAGGGCGGGTGAGTCTGAACCACTGCATGGATAACAGCTATGTGGACACCGTTGTGGCCATCGCCACTTTGATTCCCGTTCGGTCCTACCGAGCGTTGCATGAAGAGGAAGGTATACTGGATCCAACTTGGGTTGAAAAAAGGCTAATTCGAGGTGGGAACGAGAATCCGTTACAACTCGTTGCCCCTTTCCTTGATGCCTGTCCGTTGAGGCAGGGGGAGCGATGTGCTTGGGGGAAGGCTCCTACTTGGGCAGTTATCAAACAACCATATCAAATTCTCCCTCCAAAAACGGAAAATGATAAGGGATTGGAGTAGGAAACGAATAAAAATTGTCATCGCTTCTGTGGCCGGCACGCTGCATACTGCCAGATTCGAACCAAGCTCTTTAAATTTAGACTCTACTGTATTACAATTCTCCCAACCACAACAAATTGCTCACACATTGCCAAGCACAACAAAGGGTGCCCAGAAGCGCGGCTCTTCACGAAAGTTCATTAGCAGTTTCTTCATGGCGACACGCAGAGCTGCTGCGGCACTTCGTCCGTTTTCAAGGAATTCCTCGTAGAACACAAGGAAGATGTCTGCAGCCTTGTCATCATACAGAGGCCACAAGGAAACCAACACAGTTGATGCATTGCAGGTAAGAAACACGCGGGCCAAACCAGCCATCCCGTCGCTGTTCAACTGGCCAATGGCAGTATCACACCCGCTCAATACCACTAGCGCGCCTCGAGCTAATCGCACGCACTCCAGCTCATAAGAGAAAAGCAAACCAAAAAACGGGTCCTCATCTCCCGCCACGCCCAACACTAAAGCTCCAGTAGATGTTCGGAAATCTTGCTTACTATTAACAGCATAGCAGAGTCCGTGCCCAGCAAAATGGAATAGCTCACTCTCGTGAACGTAGGGTTTCACCAAATGCCACTCCGCATCTTTACCAACCAAAGGTTTGGTGTGAAGCGCCCCGGCAACACCGTTTGCCTCCGCAATTGCACCGGGGAGCGAGCCCCACCGACGATTGATCGGATCTCCAACAACAACGCACTTCTCTGGATTAAAGGCCCGCAGAGGTGGTGGCAGCTGACAAAGCAATGCCAGCGAAGGAGCCATCGAAAGGGAGTGGCTTTCCACCAGGTAGTTGTTTTTGCTATCTTTTAGTGCAGCAAACGGTACCAAATACAGTTCTTGCTCCGGTACGATAGTTACCAAGTCTTCCTCGGCAGTCGGTAACAAATCTTTTATGGGTTCAATAAGAAGAGTATATAACTTCAGCAATCTGGAGCTTTGAGTTTCTTGCTGGTTGGCAGGCCTTTTAAAAAGCTTCTCCCTTAACCCATTTCTGGTTAGCGTCGGATCTCGCTCTTGATTGCGAGCTTCGGAAGCATCAAATTCAAATTGGTCTCCACGTTTTGGGTGATTTTCTGGGATGCCGAGGTGCCCCCGAAAGGCGTGCATGTAATCCGATAAGCTTTCTCCTTGAAGAGCTTCGCTCAACAGCATTCCAGAATGAAACCTTATCGGGGATTCCAATACCGGCTGCACCACCCAAATACAGAGCCGCCAGTCAAGGACGCTTGGCGAGAAGGCACCAGACTTAATTGCCGCTTCCTTTTCCTCGCTTTTCACAACAGGAAGAATAGCATAGAAAAGGATTGTGGTTTCTCTTTTCTGAGCCAATTCGCGAGGATCATCACATGGATCTACATGTTGAAATATCTCCCACTGCTGTTGTTTCTGGGCGAGCAATTCAGCTGAGGCCCTACCCCTCGCCCTATCACACATTCGCAGTGCTTCATGTGTGTTTCCTTTCTGCACAAGAACGGCAGCCAAACACTTGTAGATGGAGGCAAGTTCTTTGGTAAAGAATGTTTGATACCAGGCATCGTCTGCTTTAGCACCTTGCAGTGTCTGCTCGCCGAATTGGATCGCCACGGAGAACTCCTTAGCTGCCTGTTCAATGTCTTCTAAGCACCAATAACACTGCGCAATACTTGCGTGAAGCGTGGTCCTTTCCTCCACCCTCATAGCAGGTTTTCCGGCCTCATATTTCAGGAATTCTTGTATCGCTTTGGCATAGTTTCCTATTCCCATGCAAGCGATTGCTGTAGCCTCCGGCAAATCAAGATTCTTGTCTTGCTCAAGAAACTCTCGGGGACACGCCTTGGCATATTGGGTAACCAGCCGTCTCTCTGCTTCAACTGCTCCTCTTCTATAAGCAGCCTGTATTGCAATTTCTTCCGCCTCACGAAAACAACACATTGCGGCATCAGTCTCGCCATCTTTCGCCAATATCTCTCCCTGCAAGAAATTAGCCTCATAACGCAGAATTGAATTCTCGGCATTGGTTGCACGTTCCTCGGCATCTTTGGCTTTGCGCATCGCCGCCAAGGGATTCCCCAGTTTGAAGGAAAGAAAACTTTTCCGTAGCGCAACAACAATGCCTAGTTCAGTGGCTTCTTTGTCGGATACATCCCAAATCAAACCCTCAGCTACGTCAATGCTGTCTTGCGCACCCCTGAAGGCGGTGGCTTCGGTGGCAACTTTTGCATGAACTAGCAAAAGCTTGGCTTTGGACAACGGCGATTCATCAGTATCGAGAGCGCCCTTCATCTTCCTGTCCACTTTTTTAACCTGGCAACCGCGCACAGCTTTCAGCTCGAGCAAATTCGCCAGTATAACTCCATAGCACCCTTGTTTGCTGTCTAACGAGAGCAGCGACGAATGGTGGAGGATTTCCTTGAGTCTTTGTAGCCCTTGTTCCTCTTCTCCAGCCCTGAACAATTGAATTGCGGAGTTCATCTCCGCAAACAAAGCTGCATTCTCAGGGAGTGGTGTTGTCTCGGCAGTTTCGTCAAAGATCTGGGCCAAAGGCAAAAGTTCCTCCCTGAGTTCTGAAGCTTTGTTATGTTCGTGTTGTGCAATCAGGGAGTCTATGATTTTGTTCACTTTTGCTACACACTCACGAACAGATTCTCGTTGGTTCATTCGGGCATGGGCCATTGCTAAGTAGCACAAGGCACGGCCTTCCAAAGCCGCAGAGCCAAAGAGAGCAAATAGGACAGATGCCTCGGTGAAAAAGTCTTGAAGTTTTCCATTGTCAAAGAGCGCACTTCCCTGGTTGACGAGCGAACATTGTTTGTTGAGCCTTTCCAAAGTCTCAGGGAGTTCTTCTGGTCTTAGGCAAGCAGCAATATTCTCTTGAAAAAACGAGAGTGAAAGCAAGTCGTCCAGCTCCTCCTATTTGAGGTGGAGATAAGCACAATATAAGCTAGCTACGCTATACCTCCCAGGCATCCCCTTCCTCTTCAAACATTCCTTCGTTTCTTTTTTGCTTTCAAAAATATTTGGCGGAATGCAACAAAAAACAAATAGTTTTCTAATTTATGTTCTGCGCAACGTGCCGTGTTTGCACAGGGTTCACTCACTAAAATATGTACTGCTACACTCCTCTGAAGAATCCGAGGCATGAAAAGCAAATACATCTTCTGCATCAGTAGCTTTATCTTGCTTTGCGTCCTCGTGCTGCGATGACTTCTTCCAGAATGGAGCACAAAGCCAGTTCCACCCGGACGCAGAAGAGGAAGGCGACTCCGCGAGCGCAGCAGAGGGGTTGTTGAACATCGATAACAAGGGCTGCTTAGGTATCAACGAGGTGGCAGAAGCGCACCATTGCAAAGCTCCGTCGCTGGCCGATGAAGTAGTAGTAGAAGTGCGTGTGTTGTTATTGTGGCCGGTAGCGCTACGCTTCGGAGGATATGCCTTGGATTGCGGGGTGGACATATCAGAGAAGTCACCAACCCTCACCTCGGGTCCGATGCCACTGAATAGCATAGGACGTGATTGATCGTGTCGTTCCTTAGGCTCTACACGCTTCACATTCCTTCTTCGAAGAGTAAAGGGTGGGGATGGCTCGTTGAAGTTGAAGTTGTAGCTCCCGTCCCTGTTGTGTTGTTGTTGGTGTTGTCGGACGGGCGTCTTGGAGGGCCACTTTAATCCGTTTGTTTGGCGTCTCTCCTCTTCCTGCTTCTTGAAGGTTGCCGTGTCATCATCCACAATGCTTTGCAACACCTTCGCATATCGCTCGTTGTGCGAATGAGGATGGAAGATGGACTCCTGCCTCTGAAAGATTGATGTTGAAGTTGTTGTTGGTTTGGGTGGCGGTGGGTCTCTGTTGATCGAATATTGAGTATGAACCCTCTCTTCTTCCACCTCGGCACCTCCACCACATGGCAAGTTGTCTGTGTTGCCACAATACCAAGGTAGGGAGAACTTTGTTGTCTTTCCTTTGTTGCGGTTGTTGCGGCTGTTGTTGTTGCTGTTGTTGTATGTTCTCCTTGAACGGCATGAGCCAGGTGAGCTGTTGCTTTCATGCTCCTTCTTGTTGTTTTGTTGCTGTTGTTGTTTGTTTCTTTTCTTGTTCTTGTTCTTGCCTCTTCTCCAGGAGTTGCCGCTATCCTCTTTCTCATACTCTGTTGGCACCTGGCACCTCTGTTTGTTGTTGTTGTTGTTTGCCCTCTTGGTCATTTTTGGTGCTGACCTCCTGACCTTCTCTACTACGCGCTTGGTAAGGCTGCCTTCAGCAAACGGGTTGACGCTCGCATCTTGGAGCCGATGATGCTTTGTAGGTTGGCCGTCACGTTTAGTGCGTTTGATCCTCTGATAGAAGCAGAGGATGGGTCTGTGGTGTTTGTCCTTCAGCACTCGTGTGACTTCTTGGCACGACACTCCCCACACGCGGTTGTCATCTATTCAAATTGCAAGGATGAGAAGAAAAGCAAGTAGAGGGAGGAAAGACGCTATTATATTCTTACCAAGCTTCTTCCAATCTTGTCCTACCTAAGTGGTGTAGTAGAGGGTCAGTGTCAAGTAGAAGGTAAAAGAGGGGCTTTAGAACAGACCCTAAGAAAGGCATAGTAGTGACCATAAGAGGGTGGCGAGGACATGCCCCAATTGCCTACGTGAACAGAGATCGCGTAGAGTTTGTATACTTTCGTGATATCCTCGGTTAGCTGTGCCGCTTTACGTATTGGCTGTAAAGTGTCGGTGAGGTAGGCAGCGAAGTCGGTCAACCTCGCCCGTCCTGAGAGGTAGTTGAAGCGCAGTACGAGATTCTTTGGATAAGAATATGAACAGAATCGGAGGAACAAATCATCAGAGATCTTTGAAGGAATCATTATCAATAATTGCAAAATATGATTCCCAGGGTAGTACCTGTTCTGGAACCGCGGCTTTCAGAGCTTCGGCAAGATTAATTTCGTGTGGCACTTCAACATGTAGGCATTCCCGATCAATTATAACTTCACGAGAGTGTCCAGTCTCACGGAATACTAAAAGAGGGCTAAGAATTGGAGAGAGGCAGAACAATGCGTACAGATTTGCTCTGAAGTGCGCAACGTGAAAGGTCTACAGACAGCTGTGGCGCCTTCTTTCTTTGTTATGTAAAAATTAGGCTAATTATTTCACTGGTTGGAGTTCCTACCTGCAAAGCAGGGAAGAGGATATCAAATAAGAATAATCCAACATCGTATTGTTCTGTCAATTGTTTTATCAAGTCACCGAGGTAGTGATAATATTCAATGTACTGAATCAAAGCCTTTGATAATGACCGTAAGAATTCACTTGATTTTCGCAACACGTACCTCAATTGTTGCCGATCCTCTTTCGCCCTCAAGAAGTTGTAACAGAAGGCCGGCAATTTTTGCCTTGTTCTTTCGTAATTGCGCCTCCACTCCAGGACTGTGCAAAAAGCACCTATGACAGGATCAGCCAAGATAGAAAGGAAGGAGGGAAACTCACTGCAAAGCGGTGTTGAGGAAGCATGTGTTGCCTTTGGGCGTCGTTAGTCTTTGATGGCCGTTACAAGAAAAAAGTAAACCTACCAAGGTTGGCGAACCCGCGTAGCCGACGCTTGTTTGTAACAGCAGAGGGTGTACACGTGGGTCTTCGCTTCTTTACTACTTCTTTGTCCCCTTCTTCGCCTTCTTTTTCGCCTTCTTGCTCGTCACCATCTGCGAATGTCTGCAATGCTTGCTGAATCATTTCTTCTATCACATGCGCTCCTTCAGTTTGCGATATCGTCGGTTTGTCCTCCGATGGGAGTTGGGTGACTCTTTGTTGGATTTGGGTTGGATTCTCATATGTCGTGCAGTTTTGCTGAGCCGCTGTTTCTTCGTCTTCCTCTTCTTCGGCGCATATTTGCATCGGTTGTATGTTCTCTTTGTTGGATAGAACTGCACGCGCTAATGCATCTTCAAAGGCTACTTGACAGGCCAAATAATTGCCTGTAGAATCTACAAACGAAACTGTCTCAGATTGTGGCAGATACTGCTCGAAATTGAAGTAAGCGTTGCTCGTCATCCTTGGAGCGTTAGCATGTATTGAGCCTGACTCTGAAGTTGTAGTTGATTTCCGTAGTTTCGATACCTATAGCCCCCCCCGACGAAGTTGTCTTGGTTCTTTGTCATATCTTCTACGCTTTGGATTTGGCAACTACTCCCTCAACAAGAGCAAGGATGGTACTCACGCAAACTTTGACTGTAACCCATCAAGGCCGTCACGTCCCCATCAAAGTTCCCGCCAACGCAACTATCTCGGAACTTAAGGGCACCATTCGTGCTACCTTCAACATCGGCAAAGGCGCTACAATGACTGTAACCCACTACGGGATGCCTCTTACCAAGGAGAGCGAGAAGTTGAACGCCAGGTCTCCTCCGATCCTCGATGGTGACCGTGTGGGACTTGTTTACATGTGAGTACCTTCGAAGTTGTAGGTTGCATCTTTTATTCAACTTCTTGTTACTTTCATATCAGTGTCCCTGGAGGAAAGAGGATGCCTTGAGCCTCCTTGAAGAGGGCAACAGCCATGGCCTTATGGATACCTAAATTTGAAAGTAAACACATCTGTTTTGACTTGAAAGCTCAACTTGAAGCTCCTTTGCTTGTTTCATGATGTCGCCTTTCTTTTCAATTCTTAAAGTCCCATAATGAAAACGGAGGGAACTAGAGGGTGGGTATGTCTTTTTTCTCGCAGACTCTCCTTCCACTTTTTGCGGATGACTGTGTCACTCTTCTGTCTGGCGTTGAGTGTGGGAGAGCGGAGCGAGCTATGCTCAGTCGGGACAGTAGGCACAACACGGTTGCTGTGTTGAGGGTTACCCCCCTATAACAGCATGGCTGGTATTCCATCCCACAACAACCCTCAGGGAAGTCCCACCGGGTCCTAATCCGCAGCGAAGAACTGCAGTTGGGCCTCGCTTCCACTCCTCACATCCATAACATAGTCTTGTCTTTTGACCTTCTTGCTTACTTTTTTATTCTACAACCTCACTTACTTCTTGTTTGGGCCATACGCGAGTGTATCCCGATGTATAGCCTTTCTGGCGTGGGAGCCATTGAGTGAAGGATACTTCAGGATATGCCTTCATCAATAACCTCTGTAGTTGACCTCGAGTTGTTATAGGAATCGCATGATTCGCCTTTTGTGACGCTGAGTTAGAGAACAAGTACAAACAAAGGGATTTGATACACTTACCGTCTCCTGCAAATCAGAGATAGTGACAGAGTACCATGCATTGGGGTTGTGGGAATCAAAACCTTTCCTTCTTGCATAGTAACCAAAGAAGCTTCTTGTAGCATCTTTTGAAGAAAGATTAACAATTGTAGAAAAACGATCAATTAGGATTCGCAGTACCTAGGGATAGGTCTGGGAAGGTAGCAGCAAGAGCTTCTTTGACGGTGTGATAGTATTTGAAGAGTCCTTTTCCCTTTTAAAAAACAATCTTTAGCGTATAACCCACAAAATAAGCAATTGCACCTACCTTGTTAGCGATTACATCGGCCCGAGTTAAGTTTAACCAGTTTGCGCTTTGCGTATGATCGAAGCCTAATTTGTGTGCAAGTCCAATGAAAAACTCGCGTCTCTTTTTAATGTTCGTCCAGTCATCATTCTCTTCTTCAAAATAAAGTTATTATAAATATCTTGAAGGGGAAAAAAAGTTACCTATTTCAAGTTCGGGGTAGGTTTGATTTAAAGCCTCCATGAGAGTTCTAAAGTATCGAAACAATCCTTTACCCTGTTTAGTGTAAGCACATATAAGGAAACACTCTTTTGTGTTGATACCTTGTTTTCGACAACATCGGCCTTCTTGATATTCAGCCAATGCTCTCTATTGCCTACTTGGAATCCTAACTTTTGTGCCAACCACGAAAAGTATTTGCGTCGGTTTTGGATATCCAGCCAATACCCCTTTGGCAGCATCCGTTTCTTCCTTAATGGAGCGCCTGAGGGTAAATGAGTGTAAGCGAGCAAGGGAGAGAAAGTGTGGTGTTGCATGTGGTGTATTGTGTGGTGAGAAGAGATTGAGAGTGTGCATGTGTGTTGTGTGGTGAATGTGTGTGCGAGTGAAAAGAGCGAGAGAGCAAAAGAGAGAGCAAAAGGGAGAGAGCGAGCGAGAGAGAGAAGGAGAGAGAGTGTGTGTGAGAGAGAGAGAGTTAGAGAGAGAGAGAGAGAGAGAGAGAGAGAGAGAGAGAGAAAGAGAGAGAGAGAGAGATTACTTGTGGGAGCCGGAGGCTTGTCCGCTTTCCAATCTGCGATGACGTCATCCCATTTCATGTCTTGTCGGAGCCGATAGAGGGTCGGACTTTTCGGTTTATGGGAAGGGTGCATGAACCCATGGTGTTTGAAGGAGACGATATCCCCAGGCTGTGGCTGCCATCTATGTACAAACTCGGCTGTCCCCGCAGCAGCAGCGAATCGCACTCCGTTTGGACTGAATTCATAATATTAGGGAAAATCAAGGTTAAAACCTTCGTAATAATACTCACAGTTCACATTCCCATTGATAAGGTCCCATCCTAGCCACCACCTTCGCTTCTGCGTCTCGAAATTTCTAAGAATTGAAAAAAATTGTTAATACAAATGTAGGGAGAAGGTAGGGGTGGGACGGGGTACTTTGTGTTTAAGGTAGCCTTTACACCGGCCAGTCTCCCAAGGCGACTTGGGGTCTCGCAGAATCACTCCTTCGCCTCCGTTATCAAGTACATCCTGAAAGAAGGATTCCAAGTGCTGAATATCTTTACACAGTTCTTTCTTTGCCACAGTAACATATTTACATTTGCCGTTTCCAAATAATTCCTCTACAGTAAAATGTGTGTGTGTGTGTTTGTGTGTGTGTGAGAGAGAGAGAATTACCAAGTTTTGCATAACGCTGTTCATAGGTTGTGTGATAGTTGGGAACATCGAATACCACATATTTGAGATTCGACCAATCGAGTCCCTCCGCATTGAGTCTGTTTGCGATTCGTCGCGCATCATCAAATTTGCCCAACCCAAACCTAATCCCATAAACATAAAGTTAACAAGAGACATCACTAGGTGTGAACAAGAGATAAGACCATACCATAATTCGCCGTCAAGGAAGGTATCACGTGGCATAGAATCGATGACTTCTTGCGGGAGGGCCAATGGGGTGCCTCTGCGAGAGTAAAACCTCCTTTTTAAAGGATTCCAGAACGCGCGCACACCATCATATTTTTCTAACATCCACCTTTAGGACGAGGGGTCAGAAAACCTTTCTTCCATTGATTTCTAAGAATACAAAAAAGGAGTTTCTACCAATTTGTTGGGTCGATGGTGCTGAGGGTGAAGAAGGAGGCTAAGGGAATCGGGCCGACATCTGGTACAGTCTTTTCTTCGAAAAAACCTGGTGGGGGATCCTCAGGTGTGGCTTCCTCGGGGTCCACAGTATATTCCTTCAATAGGTCGGGTCTCACTTTTTGAATGTCTGCGATAATGCTAGGTACATAAATATGAGAGAGAGAGAGAGAAGA
>Ga0209935_1004209_pt1 | contig 13562 bp, 13 predicted proteins | sample ThiBio_1000_plan_2_FD_183958 | JGI IMG/M metagenome (GOLD analysis project Ga0209935, IMG submission 183958) | Wastewater bioreactor microbial communities from Cape Town, South Africa - Thiocy_cont_1000_plan (SPAdes) | ecosystem: Engineered > Bioreactor > Thiocyanate-remediating >... | reverse complement strand
CCCATTTATCGAGAACGTACAGCAGTTCAAGACTCACAAGCGAACGAATCTCCACCGGAATGGCTCCCAAGAGTTGGTTGCAGTGCAAGTCCCTTTCGAACAATCGAATCAACGTGAGAGAAACAAATAGCGTGTCGATAATCCGTACAATTGCGTCAGTTTGGTGAGAAGCCCAATCTCGGATGGAAGAGGCCCCGACAGCTCATTGGATGCAAGGTTCCTATTATCCACTCCGACTGTGAGATTGTGGAGGCGAATCTTGTGGCTGCATTCAGATGGCCTCCGCCGTACATGACTGCCAAGTTTTGGAGCGAGCCAATAGTTGATGGAATGGTTCCCGAAAATTGGTTCTCGCTCAGCTCTCTGGTGGGCTGCATTGTTAGAAATCAGCTCGCCAACTCCAAGCAGCAAGACTCTAGCCAGTCGTACAAGAGTTGAAGCTTAGCAAGAACTCCAATGATGGAGGGGACTGTTCCGGTTAGGTTGTTCCTTTTCATGGTTCTACCAGGCGAGACAAATCAATGAGGGATCACACTCTTTGAGATATGCCATCGTTCATAACACAATTCAACAATACACACAGGAATTCAAGATTAGAGAGTAACCCGATCTCCGATGGAATGGCTCCCGAGAATTGATTATACTCAAGTCCCCTGTCGCATGCAAGCGTAAATGATGTGCCAAGTCGAGTTGGGCCTTACTATCACTCGAGTATTGTCATACAATGTTCGTAACTCACCAAGCAGTCCAATCTCGGAAGGGATAGGACCCGAAAGTTGATTGCGAGGGATGTCACTATCGGGGAGGATGCCGTTAAATACTGGGATGAAGCTACATCCTCAAAAAGGGAAATCTCGAGCGTTCGTACAGCCGAGACAGCTTGGTGAGAAGCCCCATCTCCAATGGAATGGTTCCGGAGAGCTGATTGGCAATCATGCCTCTGGTTCCGGTCGCAGGTGTGAGAGAAGAGACTGTCGAGTGTTGTGTAAGCTCGAAGGGAACATACATTGCCTTTAGGTTGCTCAGCATGGCAATCTCTGTTGGAATGGTCCCCGAGAGTCGATTGTAGTCAAACGAACTGAGGAACAGGTGAGTTTCACAAGAGACGCTGCGCGGAATGTAAACTACGTTAACGGTCCGTACAGTAGTTGCAAATTGGAAAGCAGTCCGAGTTCCGTTGGAATTGTGCCCGAAAGTGCATTGGTCCCAATCCCACTGGGGACACAAACTGGCGATCAGTGGCTATTGAGAAACTGACGAGATGTTCCTTTGGCAGACCGAAGAGTAACAACGGCTGCGGAGCTGTGTCCAATCGTACATTGAGGCCAAGTTGGTGAGAAACCCGATACTCGACGGAATAGTTCCCGAGAGTTGATTGTGGTCGAATCCCCTGACGCGATTGACCGGAAAAACAGACTTTGAGTGTTATCAAGATCAAAAAGCATGTATTCATACGTACAGCTGATTGAGGCCGACCAAAGATCCGATTTCTGATGGGATGGTCCCATCAAGCCGATTGTCTGTCAGGCTTCTGTGGTACGAGAAAACGTTGATTGGCAGGGGAAAGTGGGGCTGTTTGAGTGTACGCCGTACATCTCTCCAAGCAAGGTAAGCATCCCGATCGTCGGCGGTATGCTACCAGTGAGTTGGTTGCTCCAAAGACCTCTGCCGCAAGGTGTGTTGAGCAGTTTGTCCAATCGAAAGACTTGACGGGGAGCTTGGTCGTACAGGGATCGAAGATTGAGGAGCGATCCAATACTGGAAGGAATAGTTCCTGAGAGTTCGTTGTTCCCCAAATCACTACGATAACCAAGGAACATTACTGTCATGATCGAATCCAAGAGTGATAATCGCTATTGCAACGCGAAAATCGTACAGCGTTGCAAGACTGATCAGAGAGCCAATGCTTGATGGAATGGGTCCCGCAAGATGATTGCCGCGCAAGCGCCTATTGGTTCGTTATCACTACAGCCGTCCGAGATATAGTGTAGGAGACGCCGAAATACGTACAATTCAGTCACCTCGCTCTGACAGGACACACCGTACCACGTACACGGATCTCCGAGCAGCCAGTTAGTGTTGTTCTTCCACTGAGGCCCATTTGTTGCATTGTACAAGTCAGTCAGAGCAAGTACTGTACCGCTTGCAAGCTCCGTCAGTAAGCTTTCAAATATCCAACAGTCACTGTCTGGAACATTCCGACAAACCATACCTTGGGACTCAGGAATGGCATGCTGTGACCAGGGAGAAGCAGAAGCTGGGCACATGATTGCCATCGCAACAAGCACCATCGCCACAATCGCGAGTGTGTTTGGAGCCATCAGTCCCGATTCCAGATTGATACCTGCGCGTACTACAGCTCAGTTGTCACAGCGCGGTCCTGTCCTGGTTTCGCGTCCAGTTATCCGACGCGAGAGGGAGGATGTCTCCTCTTACGAAGCTGGAGTACTGAGAGGAAGCACTGCACGTACGCGACAGCCACCTCTGCACCCCACGGCGGTCCAACATTTCCCAATATGGCGCCGCGACAGAAGAACGAGCGACGCACACAAAGCAACCCAAGGCTTGTGTTGTTGGCGCCTCCTCCTTCTGCAATACTGAGCTCCCTTTCCACTGTTCCACTCATATTGTTGGACATCCTCCTCCTTCAAACAAACCAACACCCTCCGTTTCCAAGCCTCGCATTCCCACTCGCGCTTCCTGTTCTCGCCGTTGTTGGTGTGTCGATTGTCTCTCTCTCCCTTTGCCGTCATGAGCTTGCGACACGTTGCGATTCTCGGCGTGGCGTTCGCCTTCGTGGCCGCGGCTCTCTGCGCCAGCGCCGTCAACTTTCGAATCTCGAGCAAGGACTCTCTTTCGTCGCTCGCCGGCTTCTGCTCTGGCTACGCCCAAGCCACGTTCCCGATCAGTTACTTTGACGATCCCGTGTCGCTGAAGCTCAGGAGCGGCAACCCGAGCCCTGCCAAGGGAAGCGTGTGCGATCCGTTCGTGGTGTCGAGCGGCTTGATCTGCATGTCGATCAACACGACCGTCACCGTGTTCCAGGCCGCGACTGCCGATGGATGGCCGTGGACCGTTCGCGTCGCCAGCGGCTCCAGCTGCTTGTCGTCGTGCGACATGGTGCTCGACAAGGCCTGGTCGTGCACCTCCAACTGCACGTATGGCTCAGGCCTCAGCGCCATGAACTTCTTTCACACCATCTGGCTGTGCGACATCAGCGAGGATCCAGGCAACAGCACCAAGCTCGCGCTTCCAGCACGAGCGGCCAAGGACATGAGCGCTCGCAGCCAGTTCCGAGGCACAATGCGAGTTCAGGGAGAGTAGGCCGCAGCAGTGTGCTCTTTGCATGCGTTGCTCCCTCTCGTCTCATGCATGCTCTCCACACACAGTGTTGGACATGATTGTCAAAGACCTTGGAGTTGGAATAAACTCGAGAGCTCTCAAGCTCGATCATCGATGATGTTGGGTTGTGGTTGTGAAATACAACGTGGATGTCAGAATGATTCCGGCCCAGGTGAGCGCCATCATTCGTTTTGCGGACATTCTTTCGCCTCTGTTCTCGTGACAATGCAATCAAATCTCCAGAGGTCCATTCGGTATGATCACGGGACGATTTTCAGCTGGGAGGTGTTAGAGGCCCTTTGTGTCCGCAACATCATTCAGAGGAAGGCAACGAACCGCGAGATAGAGAATGATAGAGTTGCTCTGTTACAGTGGTGCATCGAACCATCACTGGTGCACCAACGGCTGGAATCATGGTTAGCTGGACCTACAGCAAGAGTAGTGAATGATAGGAGCTTGAAAGTACCTTCGGCCATCGAATAGATTGCAGTGCTTGGTATGGCTGATGCGAGTCCACCGGGGTAACATTCTTCGGTTGTCCAAGGAGCACCAGCCCTTGCAATGAACCATGTACCCGCGACATGCATGTTGCTGTCGCCCACTTCGGCGCGATACTTGACGTGGCCATCACGATCCAGGTGATCGTTCATCGTGCACCTTCTCTCGAACAAAGAAACGAGTGTCACGTGTGTAAAGGCCTCGATGAGACGTGATGCGATGCTCTTCCACGAGATACGAGGACATTAATCAGAGGGGAGAGAGAGTGCTGCCTCCTTGATGATCGATGCCAATCACAGCATCTTGTCGAGATCAATCAATGCTATGTGATACAATTGGATGAGACATGAGACGGTATTCATTCATATATTTGCACACACACACACACACACACACACACACACACACACATACAAGCAAGCAGTAATTCCGTACATTCAAGCAGATGCAGAATGGTACACACGCAAATAAAGAGCAAGATCGATCTTGATTACACAACTACACACATATGTGTGGCTTCTACTGTGGCCGCAAGATCGGTATCGTATCCGAGCTCTATCACGCATCCACCATCACCAACATCATCAGTACAATCGAGAGACCACGAACAAGAGAGAGAGAGACTGACACAACAACACGCAGAATCAGACATCGACAGGTGCCATTCAACGACGAGAGCTGTCGGGTGGGTTCTCCACTCGCTGGTTAAAGCTCGTGGCTCCCGCACACCTCTCCCTCAGACAAGAAACATAAAGGCGGTCGAAGCTTCCATCATGTGCGAAAAGACGATATTGCGGCGCGCGCTCTCGAGCTCGAGGAGATTCACACGTTGATCGCACACACCAACACATAGTCACACACCTTCTTGGATGTGTGCTTCTTGGAGGAGGAGCGCTTCTTGTCCTTGCGACGCTTTCGACGCTCGAGTGCTCCACTTGGCAGCACAAACGCCGAGCGCAACGCCAATAGAGACAAGGTATCGAACGACACGCGCTCTTGGTCGTTCACACGCGCCAGCTCCTCGTTCTCAACCGCCACCAGCGACAAGAGCGACTGCTCGCGCTGGCTCACTGGCGTGGCCTTGACCGATGGCAAGTGCGCCACATAGTGAAGATAGCTGCGCTGTTGTTGCTGGAGAGCATCAAGAGCAACAGAGGCTTGTGGTGGAGGCGGAGTTGGGGTGGTTGGGTCGCCGTCAAGCATCACACCATCGCGCGCACACGAGAACGAGACGAGCAAGAGCGGAGAGAGGAGAGGAGGTGCGCCAGCGAGGCAACAGCAAACAAGCCCACTGCTCCAATAGCAATCGGAGCCTATGGCATTCCTTACGCATCAAGCTCGGTATTACTTTATCGTAGCGCGATTGCGAGCTTTATTTGAGCTCTCTCATTGCTCTACCGCCTCTTCCTCGCCCTCTTCCTGCCCACCAACCGACACACACACAGCCATCTCGCGCTGCTATCGTTGCGATTCGCTGCTCCAAACGCAATACCACACAACGATACTACCCCTACCTGCACTATCCTCGAGTTCGCAGGTCACGTACATTTTTCTCGTGGCGTATCGAGATCGAAACAGGCGAGTAACGTTGTTCGGCTGCGGCGATGCGAGGCGCCTTCCAGTTGTTGACGTTGTTACTCGCTAGATACACGAGCTCGTGATGCTTGCAGGTGGATTGACGATGGAATAATAAGCGCATACCATCAATATCAATACTAGGATGAATAGAGCAGGAGAATAATAGCAACACACTGGGTGCTGCAGTAACGAGAGAGATAGATAAATACGCATATCGGCGGCGCAAGCATACATCCATGTGAGCTTGGTGCACGAATAAACTAGAATCACATCAACGATAGAAGAGATAAGCGCAACGTACAACGAACGGGATTTGTTGGATCGTTGCTTGCTTGATATTGTGCCTGAGGCAGCATTGTCTGTCGCTTGCTTGATGGTTATCAGCGCAATCGATGACGACGAGGGCATGCCAACGAGGTGGAGCTCCCCGTCAATCAGTATCTCAGGCCGAGAATAACCGCATGATTCTTGATCCAGGCCAGCGAAGAGCTGCTTGGTGACTCGAGCGTGAGTACACCGATGTTGATGGTGTATCGGTAGAGAGTGAGTATGGCAGTGGTTGCACAGAGCCGATGAACACGAATTTATGCCTGGTGATGCAACAAGAAGCAACGAAAAATCTACGAGCGAAAATAACCCATCGAGATCGATCCGAGGGTCAGAATCACAAAGCTCCAACGTTGTAAGAGGTGGACAGTGGGTCATTTGTGCACACAACATCATCAACAACCTCACGATATGGCACGTACTCTTGTGTATGTGTGTGCTCATATCAATAAATCCGTGTGTGCGGTAGAATAAAATACATACATCATCACATCGCTTCGGTATCGTGTGTCAAGTGATGAACGTGGGGTCTACGAGTCGAACAAGCACCAAGTACGTGAGAACGAGATCGATATGTTGACGATATGAGAGAGACAGAAGCAAACGAATGGGACGGGGTACATATTACGGGGTACGATACGATGCTGCCTCTGAGGAACTCCATATCGCCGCCACGAGAAAAATCAATACCATCCATCAACTCTGACGCCCCCCAAACCACTCAGAACTCCTCTCGCTGACGATTGCTCAGAGTATGATGATCATCGAATTTTTGGGTACCTTGGATCAACCGTACACGACACGAATGGATGGGAGATATCGCTCGCTCTCGTTGGAAGAGATCTCTACTCTGGTGCTCGAGAGAGTTTTGCTGTGGGTATCGTCCACTGCTCCTGCGATTCTCCAAGCCACTGACTTGCTCCGTACGGCAATATCGTTCGTGATAAACTGTCGCACAGCAGAAGCAAGAAGAAGATGATGAAAATACAAGCAAGACCACTGCCTCTGAGGAATACCATATCGCCGTCACGAGAAACATCAATACCATCCATCAAACCAACTCTGACGCCCCCCAAACCACTCAGAACTCCTCTCGCTGACGATTGCTCAGAGTATGATGATCATCGAATTTTTGGGTACCTTGGATCAACCGTACACGACACGAATGGGTGGGAGATATCGCTCGCTCGCTCTCGTTGGAAGAGAGATCTCTACTCTGGTGCTCGAGAGAGAGAGTTTTGCTGTGGGTATCGTCCAGTGCTCCTGCGATTCTCCAAGCCACTGACTTGCTCCGTACGGCAATATCGTTCGTGATATATTGTCGCTCATCAGATGATGCGGCAACTGCAAGGACAAGCGAGATCGCGATATTCTCTCATCAGTGAGTGTTGGTGCTACTGATCCTTGTTGTTGTTGTTGTTGTCGCCACGAAGGGTAAGGCTGCGCGTTATCGACGTACTGCTGCTCGAGGTTGATCATGGGAATGTACAGCCTCTCTCGAGTTGCACCTTGTCATTACAGGAGCGCGCAGAAGATATTTGCACTGTGGCAGGCGAGGAGGGTGTGGTAGAAGCCTTGCTACAGAAATGCTACCATTTGGTGCTGCAAACCGCAATGAGAGCTTTATACGGGCCTTATCGTCGACAGGAAGCAACGCGATCGTCCAAGCCTCGCCTTCTCACTCGCGCTTCCTGTTCTCGCCGTTGTTGTTTGGTTGGTCTGTCGAGATGTTGGCGCGAGGGAGGATGTTCAACAATGAGTGGAACAGTGGAAAGAGAGCTCAGTATTGCAGAAGGAGGAGGCGCCAACAACACAAGCCTTGGGTTGCTTTGTGTGCGTCGCTCGTTCTTCTGTCGCCGTGCCATAGCGGAAATGTTGGACCGCGCTGCGATTCTGTCCCGCGCTTGCCCCGCACTCATCAAAACCTCTCTTCGAACGCGATCTCTCTCCCTTCGCAGGAATGCGCTCGTGTGCGCTGCTGATATTGTTTTTGACCGCCCTCGTTAGCGTTTCCTTGCCTCACAAGTCTCTTGGAGCCACCGTGTATGTGAGTACCGATGGAGCTGACTCGCCGTCGTGTGGCTCTCTCGAGGCTCCATGCTCGTCGATCTCGTTCGCCATGTCGAATGTATCGGATCCTGGAGACACGATCATGGTTGGAGATGGCACTTTCTCGATGCAGTACCAAACCGACGCTCGAAACACGAACCAGACCCTGCGTGCTACCAACCCTCACATGGTTGTGATTCATTGCGCCACCGCATCACGACCAGCCCTGTTGGTGTTGCATGCTCTCGTGATTGATGGTCTCATCTTTGAGCAATGCACTAATCGCAGTGTAGTTCTCGATCGCACTGACGGAACGGTCGAGATTGACAACTGTATCTTTCGAGACAACTCGTTGGTGATTGACGCATCCAACGCGAACGCCTATGGAGCAGCTTCAACTGGAGGAGCTGCGATTCTGGCAAGCAGCAGCTCGACGTTACGCCTTCGAGATTGCGAGTTTGTAAACAACACTGTTCAAGCAAGCAAGTCCACCTACTCCAAGTGGATCGGCGGAGCGGCTGTTCTCGCTCACTTTACAAGCGAGTATACGATCGAAATCACTGGTGGAAGGTTCCACTCAAACCAAGTCGACGCATCACGTGCAACATCGACGTACTCCGTCGCAGGAGCGGTGTTGTTAAGGGGCAAGGGAAAGAGCACCATATCTCAGTGTAGCTTCGTGGCGAATCGCGTCATGGGAGGAGCGGTGTTCAGCACCGTTGGCGCGGCGTTGGTATCCACTCGAACGTACATTTCAATCTCCGGCTCTGAGTTCGCGGACAATACTGCTCTGGGTTCGGCCTACTCTCAGGGCACGAATAGTGGGCAAGTGTTTGGTGGAGCATGCTACCTTGGAGATTCATCGCAGTCGATCACTGGCTGTACGTTTCGCAACAACTCGGCCCACGGAGAGAACACGACGTCCGTGTCTACAACCGGATATTGCAATACTAGAGGGGGTGCCTGTGCCTCTCAATTGGCGAGGGAGCTCCTCCGCATCGAGAACTCCACGTTCGAAGGCAACCAAGCGATTGGAGTCAATCTTGATGCCGGTACGAATGGCGGCGGATACGGAGGTGCGGTTTTCATTGATGCAGCCAAATTTCCTTCGGTAAGCACCTGTCGGTTCTGGAATAATAGAGTTGCTGGTGGCGATCGGGCGTATGGACAAGGTGGCGCTCTCTTCATCATCAGTTCCAACGAGGTTACATTGAATCATTGCACGTTCTCGCGCAACTCGGCCTTTGGAGGGAACAATACCGATCCGACCAATGTAGCTGCCTTAAATGTCCAAGGTGGTTCAGCTTCCGGAGGCGCTGTTGCGGTGCCTCCACAAAAATCGAAAACCACTCGACTGACCTTGGAGAGTTGCTCGTTCGTGGGCAATCAAGCAAGGTCCGGCGATGGACTCATGTTCCCTGCAGGGCAGGCTGCTGGTGGTGCATTGGCTCTGACTTCAGGCAGCCTTTTTATGACCGACTCCAAGTTTGTGAACAACTCCGTCATTCTTGGTCGTACCAACTCTTCCAATGTTGCTACTCAGGCCACTGGAGGAGCTGTCAACTCGCTACACGGTACGGACGAGGAAGACGTCAACATTACGTCGACGCTGTTTATTGGAAACGGTATCACTGGTGGCGACTCGGGAATCATCACTCCCTTTACACCGCGAACTATCGGAGGGGGAGGTGTGTCAGTTTCATTGGCTGGTGGGCTTCTGAACGTTACGGGATGCAAGTTCAGTAACAACTACTTGAAATTCGTTCCAGTGTCCCGGTTTCCTTACACGTACACTGAAATCGGTCAAGCGAAAGGCGGTGCCCTGCTCATCACAAGCACTACCTCATCACACGCGAAACTGTACGACAACGAGTTCTCCGACAACCTGATCGATTGCTCTCCAAAGACCAAACTCGGTAGCACCTGTGGTGGAGCAGCAGTCATGTCTTTCTTTATGGATGTTCGGTACTGGCGCTCCAACTTTACTCGAAACTCTGTCATTGCCTCGGCAGGAACCGTTTGGGGAGGTTCGATCCTTCATTCAACAGGAGTGCTCTCACTGATCCAATGTCGATTCTCGTCAAACTCTGTCGCTCTGCAGCCTCAAAGCTGCCAGTTCTGGAGCGATGGAACAAATGCAGCTGGTGGAGCAGTATTTGGAATGATTTCAGGAATCATTGGCACACTCTCGGTGTTTGACAACAACACCGCCACAATCTCGTGCCCACTGTTCACTCGCACACAAGCAAGTGGTGGCGCAATTTGGAGTGGTGGCCTTCAGTTGACTGCGTGCGCCTTCTTGGACAACTCGGTCGTGGGTCCACTCGCCACAGGTGGTGCAATCGGTAGATCTCCTGTCATTGCAAACAACATGCCCTTCATTCCTTCGAACCTGGAGCAGTGTGTGTTTGAGAGAAACTCGGCTCATGGATTCTCCAACTTTGAGTCCTCTTCGGTACCTTATTCGCCAAGTGGAGCCGCTCTTGACTGCTTGGCGGCAGGTGGTGCGATCGGATTCGTCAGTTCCTCCCATGAAACTCTTTCAATCAGTGGCTCTATCTTTCGTGATAATCAAGCTGCTGTCGGAGGCGCAATTCATTTCGCTAGCTCCACCGAAGGGCCCGGTTGGATCTCTCTCGAGAATGGAACGTTTACCAACAATCATGCTCGTCTCGATGGAGGAGCTCTTGCCGTTGGCTTGGATCCATGTCGGTGGCCAGAATCGACTGCGAATTCCACGACCAACTCGTGGCCCAAAGCAGAGAACGTCAATCTCTTCAATATCTCAATCACGAGTAACTCGGCTGATCGATTTGGAGGAGCGACTTGGGTTTCAGCATTCACCTCAGCAAGTTGGTTCAATCACACTACGATTGACAACAACTCTGCTGGAACTGCTGGTGCTGCATCATTCATCATTGATGCTCGTTCCCTTGCTCAGCTTCAACAAATTGGCACGTCGTTTGCCAACAATTCGGCCCCTTATGGAAGCGAGTGGGCGTCACTGATTCAATCTCTCGAAAGTGAAGGAGAGAACGAAATCCATGTCTTTCCAGGTCAGCGATTTGTACTGCAATTCCGGCTTCTTGATCAGCTCGGACAACGAGTGAATCGATCAGAATTGTCGCTACACCTTTCAAGCCCAGCAATTCAATCGCAAACTCTCGTTTCAGGTGTGCCAGGTGACTCGGTATCGAGCGTACCCGAGTCTGCGACATTCGAGTTCCCGAATGCACGAGTCATTGGAAACTCGTCAGTGATTGGTGAGTCGTTCGTGGTGCATGCCAACGTCCAAGTACAGCAGCAACAACAAGACTTTGGAACCAACATTTCGATTGGAGTAGTTGGTTGTCCTCCACCGTACTATTTGAATCGTGTCGAATGTCAACTTTGCACCTCGACCAGCTACTTGCTCGACTCAAACTCCGACGAGTCATGCATTGAATGCCCCGAAGGCTCGAGTATTCCTTGTGTACATCCAAACGACCAAGATACAGGATTCTCAGTGAGCCCAGGCTTGTGGCTGTCTCCATCACTCAGCAACCCTTCGAGACTGTTGCCGTGCTACACGGCCAAGAGTTGTCGCAATGTCGAGTGCCTTCGCTCACTCTCGGTCGCCAATGGATCATGGTCGATTCAGTGCATCCCATTGGATCCCGAGGAGACAAGTACCGGATGGCCGAGTGACACTCAATGCTCGCCTGGATATTCCGATCGATTGTGCTCTCGATGCTTCCAGAACGAGACAATGTGTTACTTTCGCCTTGGAAACGAGTGTGTCAACGTCGAAGACGGACCTTCATGGGCTCGAGAGCTGTTGCTGATCATTGTCGTGGTGTTTGGAACGGTGTGCTGGAACTCGAGTATCGGATCCGAGCAGTACAGCACCAAAAAAACTCTCTCGTTCTTTTTCCAAGTGACTGTACTGCTGAATATGCAAGTCTTCTCACGAGTCGTGGGTGATGTATTTGGATTCTTTGGACTTGTGAGTAGTGGCGGTGTGGCGACGATCCATTCCTCCTCTTCCTTCACACAAGGCATTCTAAACTCAAACGCAAAGCTCTTTGGCATCAATTCGATCGAATGTTTGATACCGTTGCTGCACTCACCGGAGGCCGACTTTTGGCGCTCAATGTTGTACCCGTTTCTTGTGATACTACCACTGATCCTCATCGTGACTGCAATACGGCAGGCGGTCTCAGTTTGGCGCCTGGCTCAAGAGCGTGACATTGGTCTGCGAGAGATTTCATGGTCGAAAGTGTTCTTATCCACTTCCAAATCAACACGCCCTCTCTTTCCTAACGTGGCCGGTGGGTATGCCATTTTAGCAAACGAGGATGATGATCAGGATCATCAATACGATGACGAACCTACTGGGTGTACGGATGAGCGTTCGGCTGATGAGTCAATGAGAATCCTCGCTGAACCAAACGATCGTGATCGAAATATCAACACACATTTGTTGGATGATCCTGACGAGTTCGTGCCCGCCCCAAAGTTCATTCCGTTTTACTCTCGCTGCATCGAAGCAAGCTTGTTCCTCTGCTACTCGGTGTTGTTGGGTTTGACTGGAACGATCGTAAACGTCTTTGCCTGCTCGTCATCGACTATCGATGGCTCAGAAGAAGCATCTTTCATGAGTACGATACCCTGGGTGCAGTGCAGTCTGACTCAATCATCCACTTGGCGACATTTGGTTTGGTCGAGTCTGGGATTCTTGGTAGTGTATGTTGTTGGAATTCCAGCATTGTTTGGCGTGCTGTTGTACCAAACTCGAAAGCTGTGGAAGTCTGCGGACAAGGCCACCAAAGCCGGGCACTTCCTTCGCTTCTTTTGTGCTGGATTGAATGCAGAGTACTTTTGGTTCGAGGTACGTACATTTGTGTGATGTAGGAGCTGTGGTATTCGTGTTCTCTGTCTCACCAGCATGAGTCGTCAGATTGTGTGGTTGCTCCGCCGAATGGCACTCTCGGTGGTCAGTGCCATTACACCAGCTGGAACACCATTCTATGCATCCTTCATCTCGGCCATCATGACCCTATCGATCACTCTGCAAGTATACGTTCAGCCCTACAAGCGAACCTGGGAGACGACCCTGGAAGTGGTTACCGTGTCGCTGTTGCTCATCTCGTTCGCTGCCGTCACTGCCACTGGATTGACTGGCGATAATGAGCTCGGCGATTGGAACTCGTCAATCACTGCTTGGACGCTATCCATCCTGAATCTGGCATTCGCGATTGCCGTCGTGCTGCGCTTGGCGTACGAATACTTTCAAGCGTACATTCGTGCAAATTGGCACAAGGTCCAAATGATGAACTGGAAGATACGATCCAGATACATTGCTGCAGCGCTTCTTGTGTTGTCGTTTTGCATCGGTGCCGTGGTAGGAGCAGTGTTCTTGGGTTGGTTGGTGGAGCTGATATTGGCCCTTGAGTTCCTTTGGTTGGCCACGATTGTATATGGTTAATGCATCATAATAAGATAGCTAGTCGGGAGCTCTTCATTCAGTCTGTTTCTGTCACAACTCATTCGTGTCTACACAATACTACCACTCTCTCTCTCTCTCTCTCTATATTTCTTTGTCACCTGCTGTCATATAAACTACGCCGTCACGAGTATTCCAGCTGCAGCGCATTGTTGGTGCACCAGCGTCGCATAACGGCGCACGAAAGCTGGTTGCCTCTTCTTCAGTTGTGCCGTGAGCATTCCACTGGCCTCCGACCACTCCGTCTCACGATCGATGAGCACCAACTTGGGCACTTCGTGCG
>Ga0209935_1004207_pt1 | contig 13564 bp, 23 predicted proteins | sample ThiBio_1000_plan_2_FD_183958 | JGI IMG/M metagenome (GOLD analysis project Ga0209935, IMG submission 183958) | Wastewater bioreactor microbial communities from Cape Town, South Africa - Thiocy_cont_1000_plan (SPAdes) | ecosystem: Engineered > Bioreactor > Thiocyanate-remediating >... | reverse complement strand
CTGGTCCGAGTGGACACCCTTTCTCTATCAACCACTTCAACACGTCAAGGTTTCCTCCCTCCGCGGCTGCGCTGCATGCAGTAGAGTTCCAATTACACCCATGCTCTCTTCCCCACCTCAACAAAGACAACCACCCCCTCCGCGCTGAAGTCGTGGCCATTATGTCAAAGATTACTCTTCGAGCCGAAGCTGAAGGAGGAGGTACCAACTCTCGCCATAGCACGCATACAGAGCGGCATACAAGAGTCATGGGGGCGCCTACCTCTGGGTCCTCACAGCACCATGTGAGAATATAGGCCACGAGTTCGACGGGGAGATGAAGCATCGGCCGATCTTCTGTTCTTTCCTCCATTCAGCTCAATATGGTTTTTGGGTATAGTTGTAAAGGGGTGTCTATAAATCGTTCGTTGTCCGAAAAGGGTCAAGCTGCTGCAGCAGGAGATGAGACCTCCTTCTTTATTGGCTTGAGTTGTTTGGTTTGGTAAAATGTTGAGTTCTTGGAAGTGACGCACGTGGCTGATGAATCCGAAGGCGGTAAAGATCGTGGCTCTGTGCTCGGCGGTGGTCTTGTTGATATTTTCTGTTGTATATTTTTCTCTCATCTCATATATCACCGATGGCGCTTCTTTCTCATGTAACAACAAAAAGTCTGAAACAAAAGTCAGCGGTCGAACAGTAAGTGATTATGATGACAATTGTTCTCAAAATTCTGATTGTTTTTTGTTAGGCGGGGATGGGTATCACAAGCGCTTTTCTTGGCGGAGTAGTTGCTTTGTTGGCGTTACCAATCTTTTTCTGTTTCGACACTGGACGGCCCAATTCAGTGTTCAAGCTATGCTTGATGCCGTTGGCTTTACTAGCGTGGCTATTTTTTCTCATAGCATGGGCACTCCTGGCAAAGGTACGGCAACATTTTGCTTTTATTCATCATTGTTATCTTCATCATTTGCCTCTCAATTATCAATCAAATTAGCACCAAAATTTCCCGCACCATGTTTAATCTCACCCCTTGTTTTGCTTTCTACAATTTTTATATCTTCTCACCTGCTCTAATACAACAGGACATAACAGATTTCCATCATTTGTATGCGGAGAAGATGGCGTATTGTAACATGCCCACCTCATGGGCTATATCTTTGGTCTTTGGCATTCTGTCATGGGTCGCTGCAGCGGCGGTGACTCTGATGTGCATCGCATCATGGTCGGTTGGGAAACATTATCCAGAACTCTTTGCCTATGATTGATTGACGTCTGATAAAGATCAGACTGATCCTCTTTTCAAGATTAGATGTACATAAATGCTAGTGATAAATATATTATTTATTCAAACATAAAGGAGGCCAAAGAGATGAGTTTGACAAGGTCTATCTCACTTGTATTATACTCCAGCAACCCCTTGAGTTGAAAGGTAAGACCACGCTGACTTTCTTAGGGACATCACTATGGTTACAGCTCCAAGAATTACCAGATCTGGTGGATCAGAATCTGCTCATTATTATTTGTTGTTTTTTTCCTCTTCCTTTCGTTGCGCTACCAGTCGACCATTGGTTAACCAAGCTCGTGCTAGGTGGCGGCGGTCAACCAACTCCACGAGCGATGCAGACGGATGCTGACAGCAGGGCCGTCAAGCCTGCGCCTCCCGTTGCCCTTCCTGTCGCTGTCAAGGAGTGGTAATCCCTCTAACCACGCACCATCTCCAAATCCTTCTTAGCTTTTTGCCTCTCACCTTTTCGCTTCTCTTCGTCTTGTTCCCTTCTTTTTTCACACATCTTAATCTTGCGATCAAAGGTTGGTTTCCATGTACGAAAAGGACAAAGAAGGTGTGTTGGCTTGTGCCAGCATGTATGAAGAGTACGAATCCTTTTGTACGAATCAACATATCAAACCTTCCGCGCCGCCCGTCTTTGGGAAATACATCTACCAGGTTAATCCTTTTCGTTTCTTTTCTCTTTTCTCCTCTTTATCTCACCTAGTAGAAAACAAATCCTCGCAAATCCCAACCAACAACAAACACTCTACCTCTCAACAATACGACACAACACTGCGCACCAAACGTAACTCACCCCACGCACAAATTGAAGTCTACCCTGGACTGAATATGAAGTGCGTGAGAGAAAGAAAAGGGAAGAATATCTATGGAATAGTACTAATAAGCTTACAAGTGTAAGCTTACAACAAAAAGAAACAAATAATTTTTTATTTTATTACAATATTTTCTTTATTTAGCGCTAATAGATACTAATATTTTCTTTATTATAACTAAATAAAAATAAATAGCTGTTTCCGGAGGTGGTGACCAAAACGAAGTTGCGGCGGGGTGGAAGTACCAAAAGAGTCTCACACTACAAAGGACTCCGACGGACAGGATCTCCGGAACCCGCGCCACCCTCAACACAACACCCACAACAACAACACCCACAACCTGCTCCCATCAGACCACCACACCGACCGATTTTGAAGCGACCTGAACCAACGGCACCCCAAACTCAACCACACCCGCCGCACACACCTCAACTACTACAACACCATCCACCAAAACCACAACAACAGCAACTCAAGCCGCGACCATCACAACAACCTCCTGTACAACCTGTAAAATTTGTACCTCAGAACGCAACACTCGCAGAGACTCTCTCTGTTCCCGCTCGGTCTCCGCGTCTGCGGCAAACCCGAAAACGGTTCCGACCCGAAACACGATTCGAAGAAAGCGAAGAAATCGAAGAGGAACAGATCGAGTTTCAACAAGAGACGCCGATTAGCGATTTGGAGGTGTTATCCGCGCGAGAAAAGGAACACCCCAATCTCGCCCTCGCTAAAAGACGGCCAAACCCAATCTTTTCCAACCAGAAAGGTAATTTTTCATTTCCTTTTATGAGTAACATAGCAAATTTAATTAATTTTCTCCTAATTTAGATACATACATTAGTGTCGAGGAATTATTGAATCGACTCATCGTGCAGAGTTTTGAAACCACTTTTTACCATCTGCGCTTGGTGAAGGATTGCAATCACTTGCTCGAAAATAGAAGGTGTATACTATATTTGGTTTCTGATTTTATTATTGACCTTTTTTTGGTTTGCGCCAATCATTAGATATTTGCTGGCATTCGCGCAATCCAATTGGCCGATCATGCCCATCCCCTGGATTATTGTCAACGGCGACGCTGCAGATTCTTATGTTCATTCTAAGGAGGATCCCAATGATGGGTCTGTCCTCGCCCTCAACTTATGTGTTACCCTATTTATTGGTGAGTGTTTCTCTCTCTCTCTCTCTCGCTCTCGCTCTCTCTTCCCCACACAACACGCAACACACTCACAACATGCCGCAACACAACACGCTGCAACACTCAACACAACAACGCACACGGACACAACACGCCACAACACAACCACAACGGCACACAATTGACACACTTACACGGGCACAGGTGCAACAGTTTTGTCGGAGTTTGATAAGGCGTTTGAGATCTACAAACAATGTATGAAGCAGGTGGAGAGTCTTCATGACTGCGTGGATGTGAATTTGATTCCGGCGTTGATCTACATGGCCTCTTTTGCTCTTCTTATTTTCGAGCCTCACCAAGGAGCCAAATTGGCTCTGAATTACGTCATGGTAGGCGAAGCAACCTGTTTGGCTCTCAACGCGACCAATACGGAGGTAGATAGATCTATCGATTTTAATTTGTTTTAATTATGTTGAATTCAGGTTTATGAGAAAATGATGAATTTCAAGTTTTGGCTCACACATGGAGAGGCGAGAGATGTCATGCCACGTGACCCGGATGACACCCTGGTAACGGAGTCAGTCGACCAATTGGCTGCGCAATCTCTCGGCTCGGACTTTGAACGAATCATGTTCGTCCGCCGAAAAATTTGCTATTCGATGGCGCAAAGCTCGTATTTGGAAAAGGTCTTGACGATGCTAAAAAAGTACAAAAAGGAACTGGCCAGGGAGATACCCGGCGGGAAAGTGCCTCGGGAGATCTTGAAGTCAGATCCGAAGCTCCGGAGATACAAAGAAGATTTTCTCCGGTTGCATCTGCAAGCCGAAAAGGTTCTCGAGATTGTGGAGCCGCATGTCCATCGCAGCTGCTTCGTCATCCAACAGATCGGTGTATACAGCCGCCTCACCGATGCCTTCTTTGAACTCGGCAAAAAGGTAATTAATGTCAGTGTGGTATAGTGCATGTGTGCGTGGGAGTGAGAGGTGAGAGCGCTTGTGAGAGTGAGCGCGAGACACAGAGAATAAACCTAGAGTGCTATCGAGAGAGCACGACACAGGGCAAGGAGAGGAGATTGTGCGAGAGTGAGTGTAAGAGGTGAGATAGGTTGAGTGTGTGTGGGAGAGTGTGAGAGATTATGAGAGGCCAGAGAGGTAGAGTGTTAGTGTGCGGGGAGAGTGTGAGAGATTATGAGAGAGGAGAGAGGTTGAGTGTGAATGGGAGAGCGTGGGAGAGTGTGTGGGAGAATGTGTAAGAGTGAGAGCGAGAGTGTGAGATAAATCTATGCTGTTTGACCTACCTTGTCTTTTTTGTAGAGAAAGGCGGAAAGATTTGCGCTGCGCTGTTTGGAAATCATGGAGGGCCAAGGCTGCATGGCCTTGATGATGTTCAACGAGGTGGTGAAGGTCCTCGTTGAGCTAGAACATCATGCTGGGCTTGAGCGGTTCATACGCATCGCAAGCCCATTTAGTAAGCTGCGCCTGTATGAGCTCATGAAGAAACGAGCTTCTTCCGCCCTACCACCTCCCATCATTGAAATTGCAGAATAAAGTAATGATTAGATATCTTATTTGGAAAACTTTATAGTTTCTAGCAAGCGAAGGTTCCCAACCCTTCCCGTGTAACTGAATAGTACTTAAGAATGTGAAAATCTTCCAGGAACCAGATTATTTTTTTTTTTGGTACTTTCGCAACTTCCCAACTTCCAGGCCGCATAGTCCCACATACCACTCGGCCTTGGAGGTGTTGCTTGCCAAGCTCAGGTTGAACCCCGATGATGTGCTCAATGTCTACTTGATGGGATCGCGGCTTTGGGGAACGGCGAGCGATGAGTCAGATTATGACTTTGTCATTGTGATGAAGGATACCTACAATGTGAGCAACGGTGAAATACTGATTTCTGTAGAAGGTGTGGATGCTTACGTGTGCAATCTGGTTACCTTTGATGAAGGGCTTGTAGACCATATCCTTATTCACCTGGTGGCCTTATGTGTACCTACCATATTTGTTTGGTTGCAGCGGCATCACTTCTCCTTCAGTTTCAGCGAGCATTTCTCCCTTGCACAACTCCGAGATACTGTTTCATCTGAAGGGCTACGAACCTGGCGCAAAGCAAAGAAGAAGTTTAAGGACGAGCTTAAGCCAGATCATTCCCGCAAACTTATCATTCACTGTCTTCGAGAGTTACTCCTTGGAATAGAGTTGGCGAGCACAAGAACCATACTACACTTCGGCGCTGCCAACCATTTGTTTGAAGAAATGAAGCGGGAGACCTCCGAGGAGTGGCAATTCTATAAGCGGAAGTACAAGCCTATTGTTTTCAAATTGTTAACAGAGTTGCGGCTTGATGAGGAAGATGCACCAAAGTCCTACTGCGAACGCCTAAAGAATCCAGCCTCCGTGGAGGATATGAGACTTGCAAGAGAAAGGGTAAAAGATAAATGGAGGAGACATACCAAGCTACAGGCAGACACCGAGAAAAGCCTTTAGCTGGAAAATTCGAATTCCAAGAACTAAATCAACACGACTCTGGATGGAGGTCGCAGAAGGCCCGCTTGGCCCATTTGTTGACTGCAGTGCGTGTATCTCAGAAAGGGGACTGATCGTTGTACCTCATGAAGTATACCTTCTAATTCTCTCATTTCTCGAACCGCGAGATCTGTGCGCGTTCGCGTTGATTAACCGGTTTTGTCACCAACTTGCCTCCGACAACGTACGCTCTGTAAGATACATTACTATGTGTTCCTCATCTTGCGATTAAGGTATTCTGGAAGAGCCTTACTTGTCGAAGCTTTCCCTTTATCACTCGACCGCAAATCCTATCTTCGATTTTGGAACGAGAGGAAACGGAGATGAGTATCTCTTCGAGTCCCTTTTGGAAGAGACAATATCAAAGCGCTGCCCACCTCGAACAGAATTGGGAGACCGGCAACTACGCCATTCTATCAACCCCGCGGCTTCAATCGATCTACGCTGTTTATGTACGATTTGTTTTAAGATTAAATAATACCCTCCTCTTACCCAATTCGTAGTTTAGGGATAACTTGTTAGTTGCTGGGACAGATAATCGCTACACCAACAATAATGTGCTAAGATTCTTTCGACTTCCCTACCTGACTCCCATCGATGCGAAGATTAGTCAAACAGATACCCATATAGGTACTTAATCTTTGTTAGATTAAGAGATTAACCCTTATTTTTGGTAACAGCGGATGTAAATAGTATACAATTCGATGAGACTCGAATGGTGACGTGTAGCGATGACTTCACCATCAAAGAATGGGCTATCACGACCTTGAAAACGGAAGAATCCTCACCTGAGGTGAAATGTCTGCAGACTTTACGAGGCCACACGGTAACTAGTACCTTCAACTTGATTGGCTAATTGTTTACTCACCCTGAATTCACCATCTGACCCAAAAAAGGGCAACATAGGCGCTTTGCAATATGAGAAGAATTTAATTATTAGGTACCAGTTCCTCCTTTTAATACCTCTAAATCCTTCTATTGACATTGTAACCACTAGTGGGTCTGATGACACCTCAGTCAGGAAGGTGACTAATGACTAAAACACGTGAATTACAATATGTGCTCAAAAATGTAATAGTGGGATAGGGAGACTGGCACCTGCACCGATATTATCGAAGGCCACACAGACAGATGCAAATGGGTATACTACTACTTCTATCCTCTTTCTGTTGTAGTAGTTGCTCAACTTTCTTTTCCTGGAAAGCTTCAATTCGTGAACAACGATATGTGGACAGCATCACGAGATCAGACAGTGCGACAATGGGTACATATTTTCTCTCACTTGGCGTAATATCTGAAAATATTTTTGGCTAGGACTTGAGAACGAATCAACCAGTGCTTAAGTTTGAGGGGCATACAGGATGGTAATATCTCTCTCCTCTCTCTCTCTCTCCTCTCTCTCTCTCTGTGTGTGTGTGTGTGTGTGTGTGTGTGAGTGTGTGAGTGTGTGTGTGTTGTCTGAATTCACCCACAATGAATCTATTTCAGGGTTACAACATTATTTTATGACGAAGGCCAGCTGGTTTCCGGATCTGCAGACAAGACGATGCGAGTTTGGGATTTGCGCACAGGACAATGCCTCAGTGTTGTAAATGCCCACAATGATTTTGGTACTCTCTCTCTCTCTCTCTCTCTCTCTCTCTCTCTCTTTTGTTGTGTTTTCTCAACATTGTCTCTTTTTATATCTGCAGTCATGACTGTGCAACTATGGGGAGATAAATTGGTGAGTACAGGAGGATCGACCGACCCGGCTGTGAAAGTATGGGACATGAAGGATCTCAGTTTGCCAAAGTCTTCTTGGCAAGAACATGATGGGTACCATATATGATTTTGAACTCACTAATGCGTGAATTCATTGTATTCATATGAACTCGATAGATCCGTTTTTGGTATGCAGTGGTCACATGACTGTCTGGTTACTTCTGCAGGATATGGAGATGAGACAGTCAAGGTTTGGCACTTTGACAGTTCATTGAACATCCCGAAAGAAACCAACAATGCTGTCACGATAGCATACGGTGAGGATGAAGATTACTTGGCGGTACTACCTCCAAAGGCATTGGCAGACTGAAAATGCAACAAAGTAAACAGTTAATTTGTATTGTGCTTTATAAAATAATGATAACAAGCCTATGGTGCTCTAAGGGCTAGATGGTTTCTTCTTCCCTTGCCCGCGTCCTCCTTTCCCTCCTCTTCCTCCTCTCCCTCTTCCACCTCTCCCTCTCCCTCTCCCTCTCCCTCTTCCGCCTCGCCAACCATCATTGGTATACTTCCTGGTAGGTTCTGCAAATTTGTGCCTCTTCTCAAACCCTTCAAGCCAGCTTGGCTGCGGCAGATTCTTGAGGTCCAATGCATTCTTCAACTCTTTAGGATATGCTTTCTCCGAAAGTTTCACCGCAACGAAATCCGATTTACAATCGAACATAATTGCATATTCTCCTCCCTGAGAGTGCTCGAGCCAAGGTACAAGCTTTGAGAAAACGTCCCACAGTTGGTCGAAATCCTGTGGGATAGTCTTAGTTCAGGTTTTTCCTTTGAAAGGCTGCCTACCAGAACACTGCCGTCCGGGTTTGTTCGCTTTACGATATATCGAGGTGCATCGACGGCGAAATAAAGCGTCCAGGGTCCAAGCGTATCAACCGGCCCAGCCTCTGCATAAACCGTATCATGTCCGTGCCGATAGCCGTCGTCCCTGTTTTTTGCTTCAGCCAACCATTCCTCCCTCGCGGACTCGGCGGGTACGTCGGAAATGCAAACGTCGTGGGACTTGACGCTCTCGTTATCCGCGATTCGCAAGCAATCGGCAGGATCATCAATCATAACTTTGATATGAAAAGCTTTCGCCCGCGCCCAGCCTTGCCCATTGAAGAGGAAGTAATAGTTCGATTCCATGCCGTTGTCTTTCAAAAGATTCGTCAAGCTCTTAATCATTTGGAGCGCTGTGCTTTTGCCCGTTGAAATCAGGTCTCTTTTCCCGTTGTTAACACTTGCACCGATGGCAGACCTCTTTTGCCTATCGACCCAGAGTTCAAATGCTGGTCCTTGTCCTCCTGTTGGGATCTGTTTCATTGTCTGTTGCATAACAAATAATGTGTTGCCTCCTCACATTGTCATTTAATACCTGCAGCCATCGTCCCGGACAATGGACGCCGCTGAAACAACTTTTCAGAAATGGAAATACCCGAGTAAGGAAAGCGCAAAGAAAAATAAGGATTCCAAGAAAGTAATGGAGGGGACTCTGCGAAGTGCCACTCTTGAAGACCTTGTTGCAGCCACCACTGCTTGTCATTTGAAGCCGCGGCAGTTTTTTGTTGCCTATCATGGTGTCCTTACTCTTGCCTTCTCAGGATTTCCTCCATCGCTTGTTTTATTGAAGGATCAGATCGCGAAGGTAATTTTTATCCACATTGCTTCCAAAATCAAACATTTCAAACAGAATTACCCTTCCTTGCGACCCGAATACTTCGGCTCTCGCTGGCCAAAAGTGACACTTGGAGCATTGAAGGATGATACAAAGTAATTTTCAATGATTTCCTCGTCGCAAATTAACTATTGATCAGTTTGACTTTTGAACAGTTACTAGCCCTGCATCGATTATGTGAGGAATACAAAGACAAGTTGGGATCAACAGAGGGAGGTTGGGAAAGCTTAGATGTGTCGCAAATCTCTGCTGTGACATTTGAATGTTGTAGCTTAGAGCGGCTACTTATGAGGAAGGATATGCCTCTACGGCGACCCGATGAAACAACACGCCAAGAAGAAATAGCGAAGGATCAATTGGAGACTGTCGATACAGTACTACAAGAGTTTCATATTGATAACATGAAGGAATACTGGTATGTTCAACACACGACTCTCTTCTCTCTCTCTCTTCTCTCTTCTGTCAGTTTCTCTCTCTCTCTCTCTCTCTCTCTCTCTCTCTCTCTCTCTCTCTATCTCTTCTCCTTTCTCTCTGTCAGTTTCTCTCTCTATCCCTCAGGTTCTCTCCTCTCTCTTTCTCTGTTCGCTCTCTTCTCTCTCGCTCTCGCACTCATACACTCTCTCACACACGTCACACAACAGGACAAAGGTTCAACAGCCAGAACGTCGTGAATCGCATTACCGGAAACCACGTATAGAAACCACGCTGGTGTCTTTTCTGGGTGAGGTCCATCCTCTTATCAAACAATTCCGCCAAGATGTGGATAACCTTCTACCTGGATGCTACACCTGGTTCGAAGACACAAGCCTCCACCTCACCATCCGAGCACTTGCCTAAATCGCGAGAAGGAGGTTGCGAGCTGGACAGGCGTCTCAAAGTGATGTTTCAGAGAACTAAGATGAGGCCGCGGAAGGGTTAGTTCTTAGAAGGCTGACGTCAGAGAATACCGTCTCTTGTTTCTAATAAAATGGGAGCCCGATAGCACAGTGACGACCTTCTGTCGTACTTGACAGTTCTACCCTGTGAAAAATGAGCTTCTACTGCGCAACTAACTGACAAAGAAAAGGGTTGTTTGTGTGAGACTTCGGCGGAGGCTTCTTCTGCGACATAAGGCAAACATTCGGCTTGCCACAATGGAAGGAGACAGACGGCAGCACATCCCGCATCTGCATGAAGATATTCCCTCGGAACTGTTGGAAGCTATCCTGATCAATCTCGCGCGAGAGGACCTTCCCTCCCTGTTCATCACTCGCCTTGTTTGCAAGACATGGCTAAACATCCTCAAGAACTCAGTACCTCTCCCACCTGCGGAACCTTCCAATCACTTAGCGCCGAGGAGACCTGCCGCTATGAAGGCCATAGCCGCCGTCGCAAGTAGAGGAGACATTAGGCTTCTCAAATGGCTGAGAGAACAAGGATGTCCGTGGGACGAAAAGGTTTGCCGAGAAGCTGCAAGAGGGGGCATTTGGAGATCCTCATGTGGTTGAAGGAGATGGGTTGTCCAACGGTAAGCTCGCGCATGACGGGTCGTTTTGAATTGGCCAAATGGAAGAACGACTTCCTCATCACCCACCCGCCGACCACTTCAGATGACAACTCCCTTAAGACCATTGTAGATTTGATTATGTCGGAAGAGCAAGTCGTTAGAGAAACGAGCGAAGAATGGCTAGGGAAGTCGAGTAAGGTTGCAGCAAAGGGTGGCCATTTGAAAGTCCTTCAATGGGGATTCGAAACCAAATACTTTCATTTCGGAAAACCAACCGTAGAAGGGGCTGCGGGCCCGGGACATCTTGATATCGTGAAATGGCTTGTTGAGGGCGACCCTTCTTGCGAATGGGAAGTCAAGGCGATGTACTTGGCAGCACGAGGAGGCCATATCGAAGTGATGAAGTTTTTGCTTGAGAAACACATTGATCCGTTGACACTTCTGATGGATCCAAGAATTATGAATGAAGCAGCAGGAGGGGGTCACATCGAAGTGATGAAGTGGTTGAAGGCTCGTGCAGGGCCATCTGTTCAGCTCATTCCTGAAATGTGTTACCAGGCAGCATGGAATGGGCGGGTGGATATGTTGGATTGGTTGAAATCGGAAGGCTGTTCTTTGACCACTGGGGATTCGTTGTTGACTTCAGCGGCAACCGGGGGACAACTTGCAACGTTGAAGTGGCTGCGAGAACAACAAGGAGCTCCCTTCGACAACCTCACTGCCGACAACGCAGTTTACAGAGGCCACTGGGAAGTTTTGAAGTGGCTAATTGAAAAAGGTTGTCTTTGGGGAATGTTCGGCTTTCATTATGCGGTGAGTAAGGGATGGGATTTGGAGAAGTTGAGATGGATGAAAGAAAAAGGATGTCGTTTACACTGAGCGGTTGAAACGGCCGCCGAACTTGGGAGACTTGATGTTGTGAAGTGGCTGCATGATACTGGATGTCCATTAACTAAAGATGCTTGCAAGTATGCTGCGTATGGTGGGCAGTTGGAGGTGTTGAAGTGGTTGAGAGAGCTAGGGTGCGAACGGGACGAAGACGAAATTCTTGGCTTTGCCGCCCAGCAGGGCCAACTTGAGACCGTGAAGTGGGCAAGAGAGAAAGGTTGTACTTGGACAGAGAATGTATGCACAGTGGCTGCGGAGGGAGGACAGTTGGAGGTGCTGAAGTGGTTGAGAGAGCTAGGCTGTCCATGGGATTCCAACACTCTGAAAGCTGCTATTGGCCAAGGAAAATTTGACGTCTTTCTGTGGGCATTTGAGAATCGCTGTCCTTTAGACCCCTACCTAAAATGGAAGCAAACAGGAAACAACATTTTAACTCCCCTCCCTCCTATTTGCGCCACAATGCAAGTTAGCTATCACGGCTTTTCGGGCCGATATGTAACCAACAGTTTCAATATGGATTCGGGAACAATGCGCGTAGTCAACCGGTGGGAGAAGGATCGTTTATTATCAGTTCAACGCCAAATGGAATACAAAGGGGCCGACATACAAGCGAATGCAAAGAAGAGGGGGAAAGCTCCACGATAAAAAGCCAACAATCCTCCTTCCATCCACAAGGAACTCACACACTTGCTGAGGGTGTTGTATTTCTCTTCTCCACTCAACACATGTGCAATGATCACCTCGCTTGGAATCACCAACAATGAGATCAAGGAGGAGTGGGCAAGATGGAATGCTGTCCTCTTCAAACGCTTCTCCCACCAGAGGTCTTCATCGTCCTCTTCATCATCCAAGGCAAAGAACCTTTCGGAACAATATTGTTCAAATTCCTCATTATCAATCAGCAGGGAGAAAGGAACGGAGAAGAGAGCCAAGGACAGGTGCGTCTTCCAGTTTCCGAGAAGTTCTTCTCGAATGAAAGGTGAGATTCCTTTGTATCGGTCTTGTGCCAGCTGGGAAGGCAGAAGATGAAGAATTGGGTAGAGAGGCACTGAAACCGTGCTGCAAAAGACAATGTTGCCCCATGTCAGTGGAAGCCAGGAAGCAACACGTTTGGTTGAAAGCAAGAGAGCGGCAATGTTGCTATGCAGCATCCCCGCCCCGAAGACTAGGAGGAAACCGGTTGAATAACATGCGAACGAGCCAACCAGCCCCCACAAGCAAAGAAGTGGCCATGTTGAGCCGTGTGTTGGGCAAGCCTTTCATGATCACAGTGAAGGTGAGAGAGTCTTTGAACCCGGCCGGACGCGGAAGAAGGCTTTTGATAAACGAGTGGCCGATGCTCCTGATGATCCATTTTCGCAAGAAGTCCGCTTCCAAGAACGACCAATTGACCCAGGCTTCAGCATTTTCTGTGGTGGCTTGCTCCTCGGCGAACTTTTCCCAAGCCACCTGATCGTCACGACCGCTGAGACCCATTGTTGTGCGATTATGCCGCCAATTTACAAGAAATGCGAGGGACAGCGATTGGCTGCTTGCATGGTGCTTCTTGTACCCTTCCATGACGATCTCTTAGCCGTGCTGAGCATCTTAAGCATTTTAATCAGTGCTCCTTCTGGTGCGTCTCCGTAATCTAACGCCTCTTAACTACAGGGCAATCTACGCCGTTTATGTCTCTTGTCATTCCAACAACAGGCTTTGTCGTGTGTGCTAACACGGGATGGGTAATATTGATCCGCGCACTCCTTGGGTTTGAAACAACAACGAAAATAAATAGATATATTTTGTTCAAGAATAAAAGTACATAAATAAACACTCGAATTCTCCGTTAGAAGTTTACTTGATCTGCTGGGTCTTCTTCAACCGGGAGCAGCTCCGATGGGCCGAAATGGATGCTGCCTGGGCGTTGCATCTGTGTCATCTTTTGGAATCTCTGCTTTCTATTTTTTACCAAATATGGAAAGAGAGAGAGAGAGAGAGAGAGAGAGAGAGAGAGAGAGAGAGAGAGAGATAAATAAGATGC
>Ga0209935_1004204_pt1 | contig 13567 bp, 22 predicted proteins | sample ThiBio_1000_plan_2_FD_183958 | JGI IMG/M metagenome (GOLD analysis project Ga0209935, IMG submission 183958) | Wastewater bioreactor microbial communities from Cape Town, South Africa - Thiocy_cont_1000_plan (SPAdes) | ecosystem: Engineered > Bioreactor > Thiocyanate-remediating >... | reverse complement strand
GCGATCTTCGTCGTCGTCGGTCGGTACGCTGAACGAGTCGTCGTCGTCCTCATAGAACAGCTGCCCGGCATCGATCTGTGCCGTGTAGTAGAGATCTAGCGAGCCGTATGCATCATGCATCAGCAACTACCCATCTACGAGAGGTCGCTCGATGGAGAGATAGAGAGCAGGTTCGAGAGACATACCAACGAAGCCGAAGCCGGTGGTCGAGGTCGCAGCCACGTTGGTCGTCTCGTACGACGAGAGCACCACGAGCAGCAACGCCACCATCACCGCGATCGACGATGACCACATGAATGCCGTTCGTTGCGAAGCCATTCTATTCCTCCTCCTGTTGTGGCAGGTGTTGCGATGGTGGTGGCTCCAGAGGAGATTGATTGATTGGTTGGTAGATCGAGATATCTCTCTCAATTCGATCTCACTGATGAGTCCGATGAAACTCAAAGTAGATCGAATCAGTGAGGAGCGAGAGACACACAACCACACTATCACCACCTCCTCCTCGAGGCCTCCAACAACAGGTCGTCCCCAATCGATCTCAACCAATCAGCCTCCCTCTCGCCAGAGCAACAACAACCAACAACCAAACGAGACGACGATGATGCCTCGCGGCTCTTTCCCTCGCTTCTGATAACCACACAACCCACAATCAACGCATACCACGAGCCTACGACGAGCCTTACGACCGTCCTCCGTCTCCGTACCCCAGACACCTTTTCTCGTAAGGATCTCCATGAGCTCGAGTTGTGTTACCGGACCAGGCTAAAGCCCGCTGTGCGGCTCTTTGCTCTTTCGTCTCGTTCCCTCGCCTCTCTCGCATCACAGCGTCAGCAGCGTCGACGACATCGCCATCGCTCACTCGCTCGCTCGTTCGTCTACTCGTTGCTCCTGTGTCTGTGGATCCGAGAACGCCATCACCTTGGGCGTGAGATTGGTTATTATTTTTTTTGCGGTATTTTATTCAGGCTTCTTCCGAGAAGTTGCTTCAGTGAGGTAGGTTTGTCGATCTCAACTGATCACGATCACAATCACACACGCACACGAGAGAGATCGGTCTCGCTCATCGATATCGATCTCCCGTCCCACGCACGCAACATTCACGCCTCTCGTTGCATACGTGCATCTCGTTCGCGTGGTGAGGTAGAACCGCTTGCTTGTGTTCTAATCGCCTCCGTACTGCTAGCATCAACTACAACTACAACGACGACAACCTCACAACTTCACAATGTCTGACGTACGTCATGCTCCTGAACGCGTTCTACACTGAGACTCGGCGTTGGCATCCACGTTGGCAAGCTGGAGAGAGCGAGAGAGAGTCGTGTCTCAGCTGGCGATCATGACAACGATGCTGATCAATCTCTCTCTCTCGTTCGCTCGTTGGCTCGTTCGCTCGTTGTGTCATGCGATTGATGCGTGGCCCTACGACCTCTGTGCATCACTGTGACCGTGACTCGATACGCCGAGATAGGTTGACGAGCTGATTGAATTTGCCACCAACTTGGATTGGGCCCAGTGTATGTGTTCTTGTTGTTGTTGTTGCAACCTCGCTTGCTGACGGTTTGCTCGTTCATTCGTCACTCACTCGCGCGCTGCTTCTGCTGCACAGACACTGACGACGAGCAGATCCGCTCTGCGCTCGAGGAAGCGCGCGCCCGAATCAGCGAGCTCGATGCTGATGATGTTCGTCTTCGTTCCTGGCTGCGTTGCGCTGCGAAGCTCGCCTGGTGCGCTTCGTGTGGGAGCTCGACTAACTCGCTCAGCCCACTGTGCTCTGAATAGTCGTTGTCGGATGCCCAACGCGTGAAGCTCGTCGTTGTCGGCGACTCGGCTGTCGGAAAGACCTCGCTGCTCATCGCCTTCGCTACTGACAAGTTCCCTGACGAGTACGCACCGTTACCTCCTCCTCCCCTTCCCTCCTCCTCCACCACTGCTCCTCGTCCGAGCTCGATCATGGCGAAACTGATCGCGTCGTTTGTACTCGCGGCGCGCAGCTATGTGCCTACCGTGTTCGAGAACTACACGGCTCAGATGCAACTCAACAACGAGCACATCTTGTTGCACCTCTGGGATACAGCTGGTCAAGAAGACTACGTATGTATCGATTCGCACTCTTCTCGTGCTCCTGCGAAGCGCTCTCGCCATCAACGAGCTAACGGTCGCTCTCTCTCTCTCTCTCTCTCTCTCTCTCTCTCTCTCTCGGTCGTCGTCGTCTTGCGCTTCCACAGGACCGCCTCCGCCCTCTCAGTTACCCCGGCGCTGATGTCGTGCTGCTGTGCTTCTGCTTGGTGAGCGAGGCCACCTACGAGGCCATCAGTGAAAAGTGGGCGCCCGAGGTCAAGCACTACGTTCCCGATGTCCCGACCGTACTCATCGGAACCAAGGTCGATCTCCGCGACCAAAAGACCGCCGACCCACACGCCGCCGGCTACGAGCCCATCTCGACCGAGAAGGGCAAGGAGCTCGCCAAGGCCATCGGCGCCAAGCGCTACTGCGAGATCTCGGCCAAGACACGCAAGGGCCTCGAGGAGGCCTTCCACGAGTCGGTGAGCGTCGTGCTCGAGGCGAACGGCACCGCTCCCAAGGAGGCGCCCAAGAAGCCCGCCGCTGGCTCATCCTCCGGCTCCTCCAGCAAGAAGCCCTCTGACTCAGGCAAGAAGTCGTCCGGCTCCTCGTCGTCCGACTCGGGCAAGAAGTCCGGCTCCTCGTCGTCCTCGTCGTCGGGCAAGAAGAGCTCGTCGTCCGACTCGGGCAAGAAGACGTCCGGCTCCTCGAAGGACAGCAAGGACGACAAGCGCAAGGGCGGCAAGAAGAAGGGCGACGAAGGCAAGAAGGGCAACTGCAAGCAGAACTAGAGAGCGGCGGCGAGAGATCGCGGTCGCCGCCACCGTGCGTGCGGCCCATTCATTCATTGATTGATGCGGTCGACCGCTCGCTCGTTTTGATGTTGCTTGTTGTTCATGCACACGATTCTTTGCTGTATCACCTTGTCACTCCTCTTCTCACTCCCGCTCTCCTTGATCTCTCGCTAGCGCGTTACTGCCGGCGTTCGCTTTTCTGTTTATCAACTGTCTCATTTATCTCTACATTCTGCCAGTGTGATTCCGTCTCTGTCTCTCTCTCTCTCTCTCTCTCTCGTTCCGTGATTCTCGCTCGTTTGATCGAGTCAAGCGCATTGACACGTTGCTTTCAATGCGTGCGCTTCTAACTAATCTACTACCGCCATGTCACTCGACCAACCCACGTTTCTCTCTCTCTTTCTCTCTTTCTTTGTGCTTTGCGTTGCTCACACGAGCCGTTCGTCTTGGTCAGCGCTTTGCATTACTCGTTCGTCTTGTGTCGACGATGCATCGAAATACACCTTAACTGTACTTGTATACACCAACAACACTTTCTATCTATGTTTGTGAGATTTATTGCAGATGCTGGCGAGCCAATCCAACAATGTCAAGTAATGGTACAACGGGTGCGGTTGTGATGGCGCGCCTATTGCTCTCACGTCAAGCAACTCACAAACGAACTGACTAACTAACTAACTAACACGATACGAAAGAACAAGAAACACACACACACACACAGCAACGACTCCTCATATCTCGCTCGCTCACTCGGACTTGGCCAATAGGTCGTCGAGCAACATCTGCTGGCGTCGCTGCACTCGGCGCTCGATCACCACCGCCAGGTACTTGAAGAATCGAGCGGCCAACGTCGGATCCGAGTTGAAGAGGCGCTTCAGCCACTCAGCCTCCACCAGGAACACCACCACCAGGTCCGAGTCGGCCACCACGTCGGCGCTCGCGCCGCCACCCATCAGGAAGCTGATCTCGCCAAAGAGCTCGCCCTGCTGCAGCGTCATCAAGGTACGCGGCGTGGTGCCGGTACGCGTATGCTCGAGCTTCAGCACCAAGCACTGTCCCGACACCACTTGATAGATGCGCTGCATCGAATCTCCTTCCTTGAGAATCACCTCGCCCTGTGTGTGTACGTGTGTGTGAAGCGCGTTGCTCAGTCAGTCAGTCAGCCAGCCAGCCAGCCAGCCAATGGCGCACTCAGGGGCAAGGGTTTCGCTCGCAGCCTACCTTGCGATAGGTGACCTCGCGGCCGCCCATGATGATCCTCTCCCACTCCTCGTTGGTCGGCACGTGCTCGAGCTTCGAGTAGCCCGACTCGCGCAGCTCGTCCGACACCGTGAGGTCGGCCGTCGTCTCGACCACACACGAGCTCGGAAAGAGGCCGCGATCGTACGTGTACTCGAGGCGTCCCTCCCACATGCTCGAATCCGCCGGCTTGCTCGTCACGAGTACCACGTCGTCGGGCTTGAGCGACAACTCCGTGGGCGAGGTCGCCGTGTAGCTCGCGATCGCTACGGCGCGCGACAGCACCTGCTCCTTGGCGAGTGCCGAGCGCTCGCCCTTCTTCCAGTGCGACTGCACCAGGCCCAGTGCCTCCTCGGCGACATCCTCCGAATGGAATACGAACTTGTAGACCTTGCCGCCCGTGACCGCCAAGCCCACGACGTTCTTGTCGCGCATCATGTCTTCGATCTGATCGTAGGGTACTTTGATCTATACGTATGAACGAGAGCATGAACCAGAGAACGAGAGCGTGAGTGAGTGCAATGTGTCACTGGCAGAGCGAGAAGCTATCATCATCATACGGCGCTATCAAAGCCAAGCACCGAAGTCTTGTGAACGATTCGAGAGGTATACACGGCGAGGGTGCCACTCTTCTTGCGCTTGCACAGGTACGCTGTTGCGTTCCAATTCAATGAGATATCATATGAGTAAACAGCAACACACAATCTCTCTCCACATTTGCAAGCACTGCGGTCATACTCTTGAGTTGGCGATCACCCGCCTCTTCAGTGTCGATCAACTAACACAATCGCCATCGAGATCAGTTAGCGGATTGTACAGCGAGGGAGGAAAGGCAGACAGGCATTGATTGTTCTTCTCACGCGTACCGATTCGGCGCTGTAGAACAAGCGGTTCTCGGGGTTGTTGCTCATGGTGCGAGCGACCGTAGCGACTTGGCTCGAGCTCGCGACCAGGAACGTTCCCGATGCTAAGCAACTCTTCAACTCAGTACCACACTCACACTCTCTCTCTCTCTCTCTCCAGCATCACCACGTGAGGCGACGTACGTGTGCGATAGTAGAATTCTCGCGGCGCAATGCGGAGCTTCTTGGTGATTCGTGCTGAGAGATCACCAAAGGTGTCGCCCTCGCTCCAGGGAAAGGTGCGGAACTCCTGACTCTGCGCCGAGATGTAGACTCGAATCAATGTCAAACCGCTGGTCGGCGTCGGCGGCGATTGCTCGTCTGTTTCTTGTGCCTGACAGAGCCAACATGTGTCATTCCGATGCCCCAAGCGTACAAACGAGAGAACGAGCGAGCGAGAGACACACATACCGAAGCCTGCACTGTGAAGGTCGGAGTATCGCACGAGACGAGCAACTCAGCCAGCTGCTTGGCCAGGTTCCAGTAGAACTTGCTGCAGAGTCGAGATTGATTCTGGAACACGTCGTTCAGGTACTCTTCGGACATTTGGAACACCTGCAGGCCATCACAGTCGACGGCCACGTCGGCCGTCGCGAGCGCTCGGCCAAGGAACGACATCTCTCCAAGCACCGTTCCGGCTTCTTTGGTGCAAAGCTGCACGCCGTTCTTCACCACTCGAACCGTGCCACTCTTGATTCTGAGACCGAGAGTGACAATGAATGTGTATGTGCATTATTAGACAGAGAGTCAGCGAGAGAGTGAGTGAGCGCTTCAGCGATAGTAGCGTACCGAAAGATGTATTGGTTCGGGAAGCCTTGGCGAATCAAGTAGTCGCCCTTGATGAGGGTCTTGACGGGCGCAGCGGACGTCATCACGTCCCAATCGCCCTCATCGAGTGGCGTTGGTCCTCCGAACATCTTGAACGACGACACGACGTGCGGCAACAGATCCTGGTCGCGAGAGTGCAAGAGAGCGAGTGAGCCTCCCATCACGCGGTACCATCCAAGCTCTCCCTCTCTTGCTGGCGCTTCGATCGAATGATCGAGAGGAGGCTCGGCGGTGCGGCCTGCATACCAACACGGCGTTGTGGTGCGTGATGAGGCACGCGAACATGGTCGTGATCAAGATCGAGTCGGTGAGGCCTGTGTTGAAGTCGAGGTTCTCTCCCCACATCAACATCGGTCCAAACACCACACTGTGTGCGAATGGACGCGTGCAATCTGTGCGTGTCAGATACACGCCATCGTGTCGTACGACAATCAGGGGACACGACAATCGAGCGTACCTGAGATTGTGCTCGTCCATTCGCGTGACATGGCGATGCGCAAGGAGCTCGCCGATCAACAACCAAATCTTGCGCAGAATGGGCTTGTTCTCAGGAGGCAGCGTCTTGAGGATCGTCAATAGACCGTGGATCATCTTCTCGGGCTCGTTCTTGTGGATCTCTGATTGAATTGTACCAAGTCGATGGCGCACGAGTTAGAGCGAGTGTTTGAACGAGTGTTAGAACGAGCGAGCAATTACGCACCAACCAGCGTCAATAGCGGACGATACAGCGAGAATGGAATCAACGGTGCTGGTTGATTGCGCAGGTAATGACTCAATACGCCCGAGACGTTGTAGATGTTGGGTACGGCCTCGGCCGAGACATCGATGCTATCGACATCTGTTGAGCGCATCGCCAGCGTTCAATCCATTCGATGTGATCGATCCATTCGATGTGATCGATGTACCATGGTCAGAGACGTGCATACGATCTATCTCCCTCCTGCTGGTGTGCTTCCTTGTCCTCGCGCCAAGCTATCAAGCACGGCATGCGTCCAATCGCTCGCTTGTAACAAGTACGTGCCTCGCCAGAAGGTGCTGTACAGCTGCAACACCTCGTTCTTGACGCCACTGATACGAAAGATACCCTCTTGCGTCACACCTATCCACCGCTCTGAATGTGAGTACTTGTACGTCTGTAGGTATGTGTGTGTGTGTGTCTCGGCGTCGTAGCATCACGATCCATGATGGGCGATGGGATCGCACGAACCTCGCTTGTGAATCTCTGCGACGAGCTTCTCGACGATCTCGATACGAAGCGGAATGGGCGTGTCGGCCGAGTGACGACTGATGGTCGAGACTGACAACCGCGACGAGAGATGTCTGCTAATCATACGATGCATCTTGATGATCGGAGAGGCCTAGCACGAGCGAGATATCGAGCGAGATTGATAAAGATATCGAGAGACCTTGAGCGAGGAGCGTGCGCGTGGCGGCGAGGAGAGAAGCAAAGAAATCGGAACGAGCGCAAGGAAAATCGATGGTCGCTGAGGATGGCTCAGTGCTCGAGTGGTTTTCTTGGTTTCGCAGGTCTGGCGCCTGGAATCGCCGAAACGCCCCTCACTCTCAAGCTCACTCGCAATATCAATCTATCTATCGGAGAATCACTCGGGCGTTCGCTGGAATCACACACTCTCTCTCTCCCTCTCTCCTGACCGTTGTTGCTACTGTTGTTATTGGGATGCCGTAGGAATAATAAAAAGTAGAGTACAAACACAAAGCAAGTAAGCGACGCCTCGTGCGAAGGGTCGACAGCACCGTCTGGCTGTCGCTCCCAGGCCACGCTGGGGGCGGCTTCAATAGATATCGACAAAAAGCCCTCAGCCGAGTAAGATACACCCCGGCTCCTGCTCCTACTCGGCGAAGACCGCCAAGTCGATCGGATATGCCGGCTCTCCTTCGATGAAGTCCATGCCGTCCTCCTCGGCATCGGGGCTGATGCGCAGATGGCCGGCCAAGCTGAATGAACCGAACACCAACAGCGACCAGAACGCGGTCCAGGCGCAGATACACGCGCCAGAGAGGACGTTCTTGCCGAGACCGACGAAGGCGTTGCGGTCCCAAGCATACAACACTCCTCCGTCGGCAATGTGCGGAACTCGATTGTTGTGTGCGAACAACATCACGGCGATCACTCCCCAGAATCCTCCTCCCTGCGATCCATGACGAGTAAGCGCCAGAGAGAGCCAGGATCGATTGGATCTCATCGAGTGGCGAGCGTACCAGATGAACAGCGATGGCACCGAGAGGATCATCGATGAGAGCCATTTGCACGATGCGATTGATGCACACATACACCACTCCCGCTACCGTGCCGATGCAGATGGCGGCCCAAGGCTCGACGTACGGGCAACCAGCGCAGATGGCCGCCATTCCCGTGATCGATCCATTCGTGAAGACCAGCAAGCTCCAGTGTCCTCCGAACGGATGCACGGTGTTGACCTTGATTCCTCGCACGATGCGCACCTGCTCCTTGGCGTATCCGAGCTTGGTAGCAAAGACCGCCGACAGAGCCGCAGCAGACGGAGCCAAGATGGTGTTGGTGGCAGCTCGAGCAACGTAATCAGCTCGCATCGAACCAGCGACTCCGAGCTCCGATCCTGCATTGAACGCCAAGAATCTGCGAGACACAAGCACACAAGAGCAAGCAAGCAAGGATCGATCGGACCGAGATCAGTCAATCAGTCAATCGATGTGCATCACACGATCTCTCTCTCGGATCTCTCTGGATTGATCGACAACGCACCCGAACCACAAGAAGAAGAATCCGAGAGTCACGAGCACGGTCGAGTGGCCTGGAATGTTGTTGGGCTTGCCGTTCTCGTCGAATCGACCGATTCGAGGACCGAGCATCGTGGTACCGACCAGCGAAGCAGTGCCTCCGACGATGTGCACGACTCCCGAGCCAGCATAATCCTTCATCCGTCCATTCAATCAATTGCTCATTCGATTCGATTCGATTCGATTCGATCGTCATGCCATCGTGCTTCGACATACGGTATACTGTAGCTGTAACGTTAGCCAGCCGTGTCCGCTCCAGGCCCAATGAGTGACGACTGGATAGATCCATCCGGTGGCCGTAGCCGTGTACACCAAGTACGAGAACATCGTCGTTCGCTCGGCCATCGCTCCACTGCAGCATCACGCGCGGCACCTGGGATTACTACCACATATGAAGCCGCTATTCATGTAGCTCGTATGAGTGCGAACGATCGTTCGATTCAACACCAACCTGACGATGGTGGCCGAGGCCGAGGCGAACGTGAACTCGAAGAAGAAGTACGCCAGCTCAGTGCCTTTGGTCTCGGACAAGAAGAACTGCCGATAGCCGATGAACTCGTTGCTATCAGGCCCGACGTAGCCGAAGCCGAACGCGAATCCAGTGGCCCAGTAGGCTACAGCGCCGACCGCTACGCCAACACAACACCAGGGCCGTCAGGTACGCGTACGCGCGCGCTCACACGAGCATGAGTCGTACCAGAGTCGAGACAGTTGGTTAGCAAGATGGTGGTGGTGCTCTTGGAGCGCACCGAGCCGGCCTCGAGGAACGCGAAGCCTGCTTGCATCGCTGTTTGGGAGGTCGGGTTGGTGTGGGTGTGTGAGTCATATCGCGAGGATGTATGAATGGCAGCGACGACGTCAACAGCAGCAACGACGAGAGCAACAACGCGTGGACGTACTGAAGATGATCATGGCATTGATGCAGAGGAAGAAGATATTGACCTCTTCATCGATCGAGAAGCGGCCAGACATGGTGATATGATAGAGTAAGAGAGAAAGAGCGAGTCTGCTCTCGCATACACAACCGGGTGAGTATCGAGGAGCAAGGTCCTCGAGCAGCAGGTGCGAGAGCAACAAACAAATGAGCGAGTGAGTGCGTGCGCCTCTGCTCTTCCGCACTCATCCTCTCCTCTCTCACTCTCTCTCGTTCTGTTGCTCGTGTCCTCCTCGTCGCCGCCTCGCTCTCCCACTGCCTCCTGCTCCTCGACCTTCCCCGCCCCTGTCGTCCCTTCATCGCCATCATCACAACCAAACCAAACCATCAAGTCAGCACATCATCATCATCAACCGCGCACAATCCACAAGAAGAGGAAGAGGAAGAGCATCATCACGTACCTCGCCTCTCGCGCTCTCTCGCTCTCTCCGACTCGACTCAAGTCGAACCCACTCTCAAGAAAGACACGACACATCGCCATTCACAGCGAAAGAGAGAGCGAGAGAGAGCACATTTACCCCTTCCAATCAAGCGCATCGATCGATCAGAGACTCTCGACGCACGATCAAACACAAACACACAACCACACGACCTTACTCACAAACACAAAGAGAGAACGAAAGAGAGAGAGCGAGCACATCGACACTCGCAACGACCACTTCGCTGCCATTCACATGTGCACACACACACACACACACACACTCACAAAGAGAGAGAGAGAGAGAGCGAGGTTACTCGGAGAAGACCGCCAAGTCGATCGGATATGCCGGCTCTCCTTCGATGAAGTCCTGGCCGTCCTCCTCGGCCTCGGGACTGATGCGCAGATGACCTGCGGCATGAAGCCCTGCGAACAACAAGAACGCCCAGAATGCTGTCCACGTGAAGATACACGCTCCGCCGAGGACGTTCTTGCCGAGACCGACGAAGGCGTTGCGGTCCCAAGCATACAACACTCCTCCATCGGCGATGTGCGGCACTCGATTGGGATGTGCGAACAACATCACCGAGATCACTCCCCAGAATCCTCCTCCCTGCGATCCATGACGAGTGAGAGTGAGCCAGGATCGATTGGATCTCATCGAGTGGCGAGCGTACCAGATGAACGGCGACAGCACCGAGAGGATCGTCGATGAGAGCCATCTCGGCGACCTTGTTGATGCACACATACACCACTCCCGCTACCGCGCCGATGCAGATGGCGGCCCAAGGCTCGACGTACGCACATCCTGCGCAAATGGCCACCATTCCCGTGATCGATCCTGCATCAACCAACCAACCAATCAATCAACCAATCAATCAATCGGTCAGTCGGTCGCCATGATGAGAGATCGAGAGAGAGGAAAGCCGCATCGCATCGCCTCGCCTCGCCAAGCCAAGCCGAATCGAATCACGATACCGTTGCACAGCACGAGCAAGCTCCAGTGTCCTCCGAACGGATGCACGGTGTTGACCTTGATTCCTCGCACAAGAGTCACTTCCTCCTTGGCGTATCCGAGCTTCACGCACAAGATCGACGACAATCCAGCAGCAGACGGAGCCAAGATGGTGTTGGTGGCGGCTCGAGCAGCGTAGTCGGCTCGCAACGAGCCAGCGACTCCGAGCTCCGATCCTGCATTGAACGCCAAGAATCTGCGAGCGAGCGAGAGAGAGACACAAGCACACAAGAGCAAGCAAGCAAGGATCGATCGGACCGAGATCAGTCAGTCAATCAATCAATCGATGTGCATCACACGATCTCTCTCGGATCTCTGGATTGATCGACAACGCACCCGAACCACAAGAAGAAGAATCCGAGAGTCACGAGCACGGTCGAGTGGCCTGGAATGTTGTTGGGCTTGCCGTTCTCGTCGAATCGACCGATTCGAGGACCGAGAATCACTGCACCGACCAGCGAAGCAGTGCCTCCGACGATGTGCACGACTCCCGAGCCAGCAAAGTCCTTCGTTCGTTCGGTCGATTGTCGAGACGTGAGACTCTGACCGACCGAGCGAGCGAGAGAGAGAGAGACGTACGGTGTACTCGAGATAAGCGGAGAGCCATCCTTGGCCGCTCCAGGCCCAATGAGTGGCCACTGGATAGATCCATCCTGTCGCGAGTATGATGTAGAAAAAGTACGATATCATGGTCGAGCGCTCGGCCATCGCTCCACTGAATCATCATCCAAGTCATCCACCAAGAGTGAGTGAGTGGATGCAACGGAAAGAGGAGCAGGAATGCGAGGAGACGAGTAAGAGAGAGAGAGAGAGAGATGAAGAAGAGCACAGCCGATGGTGATGGCGATGGCGGAAGAAACGTCGCATCGATCGATCGATCGATCGAACGAACGAGTGGCTGTTGATCTCCACGAACCTGATGATGGTGGCTGAGGCCGCTGCAAACGTGTACTCGAAGAAGAAGTACGCGAGACGTCCTCCTTCGGTCTCGGACAAGAAGAATTGGCGGTAGCCGATGAACATATTGCTGTCGGGGCCGATGTAGCCGAAGCCGAACGCGAATCCAGTGGCCCAGTACACCACCGCAGTCAAGCCTGCGCGCGCGCGAAAGCATCAGCGAGCGAGCGGGTGCACATGGTGGGGGCTTGTGGAGCGAGACGCACAAGTATCGAGGGAGTTCTTGAGCAAGATGGTGGTGGTGCTCTTGGAGCGCACCGAGCCGGCCTCGAGGAACGCGAAGCCTGCTTGCATCGCTGTTTGGGAGGCCAGTTTGTGTACGCGGTGAGCCATATCGCGCGCGCCCATATCAGCGCCGAGGCGACGGTAAGTAAATTGGGCGGCGGCACATCACATAAATTGGGTGGCGAGACGCTACGACGTACTGAAGATGATCATGGCATTGATCAGGAGATAGAAGATGTTGACATCCTCGGCGATCGTGTAGCCGCCGGCCATGGTGATCAACCGCTCAACGAGACCACAACACGAGATACACGCGCGCGCGAATACACGCACAGAGAGGCGAGAGGGCAGCGGAGAAAGGGGAGAGGAGAGAGGCGGTACCGCGGAGCGGAGGACAAAGCAACTGAGAGACACGCGCACCTGGTTTTTGGCCTTCTCTCCCAGGCGATCGATCGATGGCGCGCTAGGCCGCTGAGCCTCCTCCTCTCGTTCGATTCGATCGCGCGATCGGGTGCTGATACCGCATCATCGACCTCCGCCACCGCCACCAAGAGAGAGTCTGTGGTGTGGTGGAGTCGACACAGACTCGCCCGCCGCCTCGAGGTCTCGGAGACCTTGCCGTGAGTGCGCGGGTGCTGTTGAGCGGCGTCCGACACTGCATCACAGAGAGACCTGCTCATACCGGGGTACACTCACGCACTCACCCTCTCCTCTCTCGTTCTGTTGCTCGTGTCCTCCTCGTCGCCGCCTCGCTCTCCCACTGCCTCCTCCTGCTCCTCCTCCTCGACCTTCCCCGCCTTGTCGTCTCTTCATCGCTATCATCACAACCAAACCAAACCATCAAGTCAGCACATCATCATCAACCGCGCACAATCCACAAGAAGAGGAAGAGCATCATCACGTACCTCGCCTCGCGCGCTCTCTCGCGCTCTCTCCGACTCGACTCAAGTCGAACCCACCCTCAAGAAAGACACGACACATCGCCATTCACAGCGAAAGAGAGAGCGAGAGAGAGAGAGCACATTTACCCCTTCCAATCAAGCGCATCGAGCCTCTCCGATCGATCAGAGACTCTCGACGCACGACCAAACACAAACACACGACCACACGACCTTACTCACAAACACAAAGAGAGAACGAAAGAGAGAAAGAGAGAGAGAGAGAGAGAGAGAAAGAGAGAGAGAGAGAGAGCGAGCACATCGACACTCGCAACGACCACTTCGCTGCCATTCACATGTGCACACACACACACACACACACTCACAAAGAGAGAGAGAGAGAGAGAGCGAGGTTACTCGGAGAAGACCGCCAAGTCGATCGGATATGCCGGCTCTCCTTCGATGAAGTCCTGGCCGTCCTCCTCGGCCTCGGGACTGATGCGCAGATGGCCTGCGGCATGAAGCCCTGCGAACAACA
>Ga0209935_1004202_pt1 | contig 13572 bp, 8 predicted proteins | sample ThiBio_1000_plan_2_FD_183958 | JGI IMG/M metagenome (GOLD analysis project Ga0209935, IMG submission 183958) | Wastewater bioreactor microbial communities from Cape Town, South Africa - Thiocy_cont_1000_plan (SPAdes) | ecosystem: Engineered > Bioreactor > Thiocyanate-remediating >... | reverse complement strand
CTGTGAATAGCCCATGCCGACACCGCCACCATGATGCAGCGAAACCCAGGTCGCACCGCTCGCCGTATTGAGCAGCGCATTCAGCAGCGGCCAGTCCGATACCGCATCGCTGCCATCTTTCATCGCTTCGGTTTCGCGATTGGGGCTGGCGACAGAGCCGGAATCGAGATGATCGCGCCCGATCACCACCGGCGCCTTCAATTCGCCGGATGCCACCATGGCGTTGAATTTGAGGCCGATACGATGGCGGTCGCCCAACCCCACCCAGCAGATGCGCGCCGGCAGACCCTGAAACGCGATGCGGGCGCGCGCCTGATCGAGCCAGTGATGCAGATGCGCATCCTCCGGCAGCAGCGCTTTGACCGCTTCATCGGTGCGGTAAATATCGTCCGGATCGCCGGACAATGCCGCCCAGCGGAACGGGCCGATACCGCGGCAGAACAGCGGGCGGATATAGGCCGGCACAAATCCCAGAAAGGCAAAGGCGTCGGCAAGCCCGGCATCCTTCGCCACCTGGCGGATATTGTTGCCGTAATCGAACACGGGAATGCCGCGGTTGTGGAATTCCAGCATCGCTTCCACATGGGTGCGGATGGAGCTTTGCGCCGCGGCGATAACAGCGGCCGGATCGCTTGCCCGTTTTGCTTCCCATTCCGCCATGGTCCAGCCGATGGGAAGATAGCCGTTCAGCACATCATGGGCGGAGGTCTGATCGGTCACCGCATCCGGGCGCACGTGGCGGCGAACCAGTTCCGGCAAAATCTCACCGGCATTGCCGTGAAGACCGACCGAGATCGGACGTTTTTCCCGTGTGGCGTGCTCGATGCGGTTGAGCGCATCGTCCAGCGTTTCGGCGACGCAATCGAGATAGCGTGTTTCCAGCCGCCGTTCGATCCGGCTGCGATTGCATTCGATCGCGAGCATGGAGGCACCCGCCAGCGTTGCCGCCAAAGGCTGTGCCCCGCCCATGCCGCCAAGGCCCGCGGTCAGAATCCAGCGCCCGGAAAGATCGCCGCCATAATGACGGCGGCCCATTTCGACGAATGTCTCATAGGTGCCCTGAACGATGCCCTGGCTGCCGATGTAGATCCACGAACCCGCGGTCATCTGCCCGTACATCATCAGGCCCTGGCGATCGAGTTCGTGAAAATGCGCCCAATCCGCCCATTTCGGCACCAGATTGGAATTGGCGATCAATACGCGCGGCGCATCGGCATGGGTTTTGAACACGCCCACCGGCTTGCCCGATTGCACCAGCAGCGTTTCATCGCCCTCCAGCGCACGCAATGCGGCAACGATGCGGTCAAACGCCTGCCAGTTGCGCGCAGCCTTGCCGATGCCGCCATAGACCACCAGATCCTCCGGCCGTTCGGCGACATCGGGGTCCAGATTGTTCATCAGCATGCGCAAGGGCGCTTCGGTCAGCCAGGATTTCGCAGAAATTTCCGGCCCGCGCGGGCTGCGGATCAGGCGTGCATTGGCGGCTGTCACATCTCACCTCCGCAATAAGCGGGAAAGCGCTGTGCGATAGGCACTGGCAACCTCATCTTCGGCAGGGTGGTGCCCGTCTGACACCACCTTGCGCCCGCCGCACCAGACCTCGCGAATGGTTCCGCCGGGCGCCGCCGCAAACACGAAGGAATCGAGCAAGGCATCGCCTTCACGGCCGTAAAGCGCAGGCGCATCGCCGTTCAACACCAGAAAATCGGCGCGGGTGCCCGGCGCGATCCGCCCCACCGGTGCAGGCACAGGCCGCTTCGCCGCCATGAGCTGCATGTTGCCACAACCATGCACCGGCATTGGGAATGTCCGCATCGGCCGACAGCACGCGGCGTTCGCGGCTGAGGCGGCGGCCATATTCGAACCAGCGCAATTCCTCTCGCGGGTCGATGGTTATCTGGCTGTCGGTGCCGATGCCGAACATGCCGCCCAGTGTCTGATATTGCCCGGCCGGAAACAATCCATCGCCAAGATTGCCTTCCGTCGAGGGGCACAAAGTGATGCAAGCCCCGGCATTGACGATCATCCGGATTTCTTCTGTTCCGATATGTGTACCGTGCACAAGATTCCAATGGCGATTGAGGCCGGCCGTTTCGGCAAGTTGCGCCACCGGCGTGCGGCCGCACCAGGCAATACACTCCTCCACCTCGCGCCGCTGTTCGGACACATGAATGTGAAAGGCACGGCCGCGAAATTCCTGCGCCACGGTGGCGATCTCCTCGCTCCGTGCGGCGCGGACCGAGTGAACGCCGACCGCCACGGCCCAATCGGGCTCGGTCTTCACGGCCTGATCCAGTGCGGCCACGAGCCGGGTCAATTGCAGCGGTGAAATGGCAAAACGGACCTGGCCCGGTGTCAGCGGGCGGCCGCCGCAGCCGCCGGAGGTATAGAGCACCGGCACCAGTGTGATGGCGATGCCCGCCTTCCGCGCTGCACGCAAATGCGCCATCGCCATGGTGGCAAGATCGGCATAGGGCGCGCCGTTGCGATCATTGTGCAGATAGTGGAATTCACAAACGCGCGTGTAGCCGGCGCGGATCATCTCGACATAGGCCTGTGCCGCAATCGCTTCCACGTCTTCCGGCGAGATCTGCGCGAGAAAGCGGTACATCGTTTCCCGCCATGACCAGAAATCGTCATCTGTGGGCCCGCGCAATTCCGCCAGCCCCGCCATCGCACGCTGAAAAGCATGGCTGTGCAAATTGGGCATGCCGCAAATTACCGGGCCAGGAAGCGTGATGGCATCACCCACAGGCACATCCGGTGTCACGGCGGAGAAGGTGCCATCCGCCGCGATCTCAAACCGGACATTCGAAGCCCATCCCGTGGCAAGCCGTGCGGCCGGTGCATGAAGACGCATCATGTTGCGCTGATCCCGTCTTTGGCGTTTAGCTAAGCGCGGCTGAATTCGTCACGCAAGCACCCATCATGCACGCTGACCGCCTGTTGCTTGATTGCCGGCTTGCCACCATGGCGAAAACCGGCGTGCCTTATGGCACGATGGAGCATGGTGCAGTCCTGATCGATGGCGGCCGCATTCTTTATGCCGGGCCGCAAGCGGAATTGCCGCAAAGTGCGATTTCAGGATCGAATATTGTCGAGCGTCTGGACGGGCGCTGGGTCACGCCGGGCCTGATCGATTGCCACACACATCTCATCTTCGCGGGCAACCGGGTGGAGGAGTTCGAGGCACGCCTGAACGGCGCCAGTTACGAGGCGATCGCGCGGGGCGGCGGCGGCATTCTCTCCACCGTGCGGGCGACGCGCGCGGCCGGTATTGACGACCTGGCGGCGGGGGCCGAAATGCGCCTGGCCCGCATGATCCGCGACGGGTTGACGACCATCGAAATCAAAAGCGGTTACGGGTTGGACGCAGAAAGCGAAATGCGCATGTTGTCGGCCGCGCGCCTGCTGGGGCGCAAGGCAGGTGTGCGCGTTCACGCGACCTATCTCGGCCTGCACGCGGTGCCGCCGGATTACGCCGGGGACCGGCGCGCTTACGTGGCGCAGGTGATTTCCAACTTCCTGCCACGTGTGGTCGAAGCCGGGCTTTGCGACAGTGCCGATGCCTTCCTTGAAACCATCGCCTTCGATGAAACCGATGTGCGCGCATTCTTCGATGCGGCGCGGGCGCGGAACATTCCCGTGCGCCTGCATGCGGACCAGTTGACGAACGGCCATGGCGCCAAGCTGGCGGCGGCGTATGGCGCGCTTTCCGCCGATCATCTCGAACATTGCGATGCGGAAGGGGCGGCGGCGCTTGCCCATGCCGGCACGGTTGCGGTGCTTCTGCCCGGTGCCTTTGTACATCTGGGCGAAACACAAAAGCCGCCGGTGGCGCTGTTCCGCCAGCACAATGTGGCCATCGCAATTGCCACCGACTGCAATCCCGGCACATCGCCGCTGCTGTCGCCATTGGCGGCGATGAATCTCGCCTGCTGCTGTTTCGGCCTGACACCGGAAGAAGCTTTGGCCGGAATGACCGTGCACGCGGCATGCGCCCTGGGCCTGTCAGCCGTGACCGGCACGCTGGAAGCCGGGAAAGATGCCGACATCGCGGTGTGGGAGATCGAAAGTCCGGCGGAGCTTTCTTATTGGGCGGGCGCCCTGCCCTGCCGGCGCAGTTACGCACGCGGCAAACCGCTCTACACCGCCTGAACCGTTTGCACCTCAGATGTGAATGGCGTGGCCAAGCGCGCGCAACGCCGCCTCGTGAAATGCCTCACCCAGGGTCGGGTGAACGTGGATCGTGCCGGCCACATCTTCCAGCAGCGCACCCATTTCGAGTGCATGCGAAAATTCGCCCGACAGTTCGGCGACATGAGCCCCGACAGCCTGAATCCCCAAAATGCGATGATCGTCGGCGCGGGCCAGCACGCGCACGAAACCGCCATCGTCACCCGCTTCCATGCTGAGCGCGCGGCCATTGGCGGCAAAGGGAAACTGGGCCGTGATGATGTTTTTATCCTTTTCCGTTTTCGGCGTGGGCAGCATGCCGACGCTGACGATTTCCGGTTCGGTGAAACAGACCGCCGGAATCGCGGCCGGTTCGAAATGCCGCCTGCTGCCGGCAATGATGTCCGCCACCAGTTCACCTTGTGCAGCAGCCTTGTGTTCCAGCATCGGTTCGCCGGCGAGATCGCCAATGGCCCAGACATTGCGCATGGAGGTGTGGCACTGATCATCCACCTTCACAAAGGGGCCGGTCATATCGACCGCCATGTTCTCCAGACCCCAGCCTTCGGTATTGGGCCGCCGCCCCACCGTGACAAGGACCTTGTCCGCCGGAACGTCCTTCAGCGTGCCGTCCTGCAATTCGACCACAAGCGCGTTGCCATTGCGGCCCTTGGCGCGCGCGGAAAGATGCAGTTCCACGCCATTGCGGGAAAGCCATTTGCGCACCGGATCGCTGAGCGCCGCATCGTATTGCGGCAGGATATGATCCGTCGCCTCCACCACCGTGACGTTCGCACCCAGCTTGCGGAACGCGATGCCGAGTTCGAGGCCGATATAACCCGCACCGATCACGGCGAGATTTTTCGGCAATGTGTCAAGCGCCAGCGCGTCCGTCGAAGACAGCACATCGCCGCCGAAAGGCAGGAAGGGCAATTCCACCGGCAGCGAACCGGTGGCAAGCAGCACATGCTCGGCGGTGATATCCCATTCCCCGCCGGGGCCCGAAACCGTGCAGCTTTTGCCATCGCGGAAGACAGCCCAGCCCGGCAGCACCCGCACCTTTGCCCGTCTGAGAAGGGCCGTCACGCCCTTGTTCAGGCGATCGACAATGCCGTCTCTCCACGCCACGGTTGCCGCAAAATCCAGTTGCGGCGGCGCAGGCAACGTGACGCCGGGCATGCCGCCATGGCTGGCGCGCAGCATTGCTTCGAACCGGCCGGCCATATGGATGATCGCCTTCGACGGAATGCAACCGCGGATCAGGCAGGTACCACCCAGACGGTCCGCCTCCACCAGCGTGGTGTCGATGCCAAGCTGGCCGGCACGAATGGCGGCGACATAGCCGCCGGGCCCGCCGCCCACGATCAACAATCCGGTATGAAGGGTTTCGGCCATAGCTCAATCCATGAATATCGTGGCCGGATTTTCCAGCATGGTTTTGACGCGCTGAATGAAGGAGGCGGCATCAAACCCATCGACCACGCGATGATCGAAAGAGGAAGACAGATTCATCATCTTGCGGATCACGATCTGTCCGTCGCGCACCACCGGCCGCTCGATGATCGCATTCGGCCCGATGATCGCGACTTCAGGATGATTGATCACCGGTGTGGTCGCCACTCCGCCCAAAGCACCAAGACTGGTGATGGTGATGGTAGAGCCGGTCAACTCCTCCCGGCTGGCCTTGCCCTCGCGCGTCAACGCCGCAAGACGCGCGATTTCGGCGGCCAGATCCCAGACGTCGCGGGCTTCGGCATGTTTGACCACCGGCACAATCAAGCCGTTGACGGTTTGCGTCGCGATGCCGGCGTGAACCGCACTGTGGCGATGCACAATTCCCGCATCATCGTCGAAGCGGGCATTGATCTGCGGGAATTCCGGCAGCGCGCGCACCAGGGCGCGGATCAGGAAAGGCAATAGGGTCAGCTTCGGCTGATCTTCCGCTTTGCCTGCGTTCAGATGGGCGCGCAGGGTTTCCAGCGCCGTCATATCCACTTCTTCGATATAGGCGTAATGCGGAATCCGGCGCTTGGCATCCTGCATCTTCTCCGCGATCTTGCGGCGCAGGCCGATGATCTTGACCTCTTCCACCACATCGCGCGCCGGGCTGCGGGGCCTGCGCGCATGTTGCGTCCCTTGCGTGCCGCCGTCGGCGACAAAGGCGTCAAGATCATCCTGGCTGATGCGCCCGGCCGGGCCTGTTCCCGGTACGAACTGCAACGCCACACCCAGTTCGCGTGCGCGATTGCGAACAGCAGGCGAGGCAAGCGGGCGCGCGCCCAGTGTGCGCACGGCAAACGCCGGTGCCCTTTGTGCGATCTGTCTTTGGGATCGTGCCCCCTTTGGCGGGGCACCCGGTGCGGCGGCAACGGTTGCAGACGCAACCGCCGCAATCCCCGGTTTTTTCTCGCGCGGCGGTTTCTTCTCATGCGAGGTCGAAGCATCATCGGCCTGCACAGCCGCTTCATCCGTTGCGGGTGTTGCCACCGGGACTGAATCGCCCGCCCCTTCCACCTCAAGCTCCACCAACGGCGCGCCAACCGGCGCCATCTCGCCCGGTTCACCATGCAGGGCGAGGATCGTGCCGGTGACCGGCGAGGTCATTTCCACCGTCGCCTTGTCCGTCATCACATCGACAAGGTTCTGATCCTCTTCCACCCGGTCGCCGATCTTCACGTGCCAGGCGACGATCTCCGCTTCGGCGGTGCCTTCACCCACGTCGGGAAGTTTGAAGACGTAATGTCCCATTCACCCCTCCATCACACGGCGCATGGCCTCGCCAATGCGTTTCGGCCCGGGGAAATATTGCCATTCAAAAGCATGCGGGTAAGGCGTGTCCCAACCGGCCACGCGTTCGATCGGTGCTTCCAGATGATAAAAGCAATGTTCCTGCACCAGCGCGGTCAACTCCGCACCGAAGCCCGACGTCAGCGTTGCTTCGTGCACCACCACGCAGCGCCCGGTCTTTTCCACCGATTTCACGATGGTCTCGATGTCGAGCGGGATCAGCGTGCGCAGGTCGATCACCTCTGCATCGATGCCGGCATCGCGCGCCGCGGCCTGTGCCACATGGACCATGGTGCCATAGGCCAGCACCGTGACATCGCCGCCTTCGCGCACCACATTCGCCTTGCCCAGCGGCACGGTGTAATAGCCCTCCGGCACTTGGCTCGCAGGGTGTTTCGACCAGGGCTGCACCGGGCGGTCGTGATAGCCATCGAACGGGCCGTTATAAATCCGCTTCGGTTCCAGAAAGATCACCGGATCTTCGTCTTCAATCGCGCTGATCAGAAGACCCTTGGCATCGTAAGGCGTGGATGGCACCACGGTTTTCAAGCCCGTGACATGGGTGAACAAGGCTTCCGGGCTTTGGCTGTGGGTTTGCCCGCCGAAAATACCGCCGCCATAGGGCGTGCGCACCGTCATCGGCACAGTGAAATCCCCCGCCGAGCGGTAGCGGATGCGGGCCGCTTCCGAGACCAGTTGATCGAAAGCGGGATAAATGTAATCGGCGAACTGAATCTCCACCACCGGGCGTAGACCGTAAGCCGCCATCCCGATTGCCACCGCCACGATGCCGCCTTCACCGATCGGCGTATCGAAACAGCGCGTGACGCCGTATTTGCGCTGCAACTGGTCGGTGGCGCGAAACACACCGCCGAAATAGCCGACATCTTCACCGAAGATCAGCACGTCTTCGTTTCGCCCCAGCATCACGTCCATGGCGGAATTGAGCGCCTGGACCATATTCATCGAAACCATGTTCATCGCCGCCACGTTTCACACCCCCGATTGCTGGCGCTGGCGGCGCAGGTGCCAGGGCATGTCCTTGTAAACGCCTTCGAACATTTCGCGCGCGCTGGGCGCCTTGCCGCTTCCCAAGGTGCCGATGGCGGATGCTTCGGTATTGGCGGCGCGCACCTCGTCCATCGCTTCTTTCTCAGCCGCCTCGTGCCGTTCTTCCGACCATTCGCCCAGATGGATCAGATGGTCTTTCAGGCGGATGACGGGGTCGCCCAGCGGCCAGGCCTTTGCTTCTTCCGAGGGGCGATAGCGGCTGGGATCGTCACTCGTCGAATGGCCCTCGACACGATAGGTATAAAGCTCGATCAGGGTCGGCCCGAGATTGGAGCGTGCGCGTTCCGCCGCCCATTGGGTGACGGCAAAGACAGCCAGAAAATCATTGCCGTCCACCCGCAAACCGGGAATGCCATAACCAAGCCCGCGCGCGGCGAAGGTTGCTTCTTCGCCACCGGCGAAACCCTGATAACTCGAAATCGCCCATTGATTGTTGACGACATTCAGGATCACCGGCGCGCGATAGACGCTGGCGAAATTGAGCGCCTGATGAAAATCGCCTTCAGCCGTGGTGCCGTCGCCGATCCAGGTGGCGGCAATACGGTCATCGCCCTTGTAGGCACTCGCCATCGCCCAGCCCACGGCCTGTGGAAACTGTGTGCCGAGATTGCCGGAGATGGTGAAGAAACCATGCGCCTTGCTGGAATACATGATCGGCAATTGCCGCCCCTTCAACGGGTCGGCGGCGTTGGAATAAACCTGGTTCATCATCTGAACCAGCGGATAACCGCGCGCGATCAGCAGACCCTGCTGGCGGTACGAGGGAAAACACATGTCGTCGCGTTCCAGCGCGAAGGCCTGCGCAATCGCAATCGCCTCCTCCCCCGTGCACTTCATATAGAAGGAGGTTTTGCCCTGACGCTGGGCGCGGAACATGCGGTCGTCATAGGCGCGCGTCAGGATCATGGTTTTCAAACCGCGGCGCAGCGTTTCAGGATCGAGTTTCGGGTCCCACGCCCCCACCGCCTCACCCTTGCGGTTGAGCACCCGGATCAGGCCGTTGGCGAGATCCATCGCCTCATTGGCGCGGGTATCGATGGGCGGCTTTCGCACGGTGCCGGCCTCTGGCACCGCGATCTTGCTGAAATCGGGCCTGTCGCCGGGGCGGCTGACAGGTTCGGGAATCCGTAAGGAAAGAGCTTTGCGATTTTTCATCGACAGCTTTCTGGGCATCCGCAAAAGCCCGGGGGATGGCCGGCCCAACGCCGGCAAGCGGCGGGAGATACAGGTCAAATCTGCATCGCCCACGGCACCGACTCAAGCGTTGCGGCGGCTTCCGAAAGAAAGGCAACAAACGATCACTGAGGCACGATCCGGCAGGCGCCTTCTATCGGCGGATGTCACGGTGCGATCATTGTCTTGCGCGCCGGAAAAGCGGGCGCGCCCACATCACGCCGAAAGAGCCGCATCAACGGACCGTTTGCGATTCCGAAACGGCAAAACAAAAGGGGGCGGACATCTGCCCGCCCCCGTCGCATCCTTGATGCGTTTCTCTTAACGGGTCTGGCCGCCATCCACCGGCACGATGGCGCCGGTGACAAAACTCGCCACCGGGCTGAGCAGGAAGGCGGCGGCACTGCCGATTTCCTCCGGCCGGCCGAAACGGCGCATCGGAACCTCGCGCTTGATCCAGCGCTGCCAGGCTTCCGCCCGTTCACCGGTGGCGCGCTTTTCCCAATCCCCGCCGGGGAAGATGATGTTGCCGGGTGCGATGGCGTTGACGCGGATGCCGCCGGCGCCACACAGCCGCGCCAGTTCCTTGGTCAGGTGATTGATGGCGGACTTGGCCGTGCCATAGGTCAGTGGCGTACCGAGCGCGCCGAGCCCCGCAATCGAGCTGATCAGCAGGAGCGCGCCTTCTTTTCGCGGCCCCATCTGGCGGATGGCGGTGCGGGCCAGCCGGAACGCCGAGGTCAGATTCTGCGACAGCCCGCCATCCCAGGTTTCATCGTCGAGATCGACGCCCAGCGGCGCGGAATCAATCCCGACATTGGCGACCGCACCCCAGACGGGGCCGAGCGCCTTTTCACATCCCGCCAGTGCCTGTTCGATATCGGCGGTCGCGCGCATGTCACCGCAATAGCTCCACAACTTTTGGGCACCGTATTTTTCACTGAGGCGCGCCATGGTTTCGTCCAGCGATTTCTGCCCCCGTGCCGCAAGGCCGACACGCGCACCTTCCGCAAGACAGGCTTCGACAATGCCGAGCCCGATGCCGCGGCTGCCGCCGGCGACGAAAATCACTTTGTCCTTGAGCTGAAGATCCATGCGAAAATCCTTCCGGTTGTGCGATGTTATGATTGCTGATCGCGCCCAGTGTCGGACAAACGTCCATCCAGCGCCAGATAGAAACCGCACACCATGACCGCGAGATCGAGGACATAGAGATAGCGGTAGTCGCAGGCGAGCGAGAGCACAAAGAAACTCAGCGTGAACAGAAATGCACCGGCGATCAGGCCCGCCATGGCAAGATCGGCCGCGCGCCTGCGCCAGAGCAGAATTCCGAAAAGCATCACCCCGACCAGAGCGAATGCAGCATGTGAAAAAACCGGTGTGCCGGTAAATGCGGTGGCATAGTTGTCCAGCGCGCGATCGCGCCCATCGAAGCGCCGGACCATGTTCAACGCCTTGAGATCGGAGGGCCGCCCCTCGACACCGACGACAAAGGGCACACAGGCCGCGATCCGTGGGGTGAAAAATGTCCACCAGAACACGTCTGCGCGCACTTTCAGATAGAGACCGGTGTGATGGCGGATGAGATCCAGCCATTGGGCGGTGATCAGATGCGGTGCCGCATTGTCCAGCGCATCCTGAAGATCTGCGGCACGGGCCAGCGTGTCGTTGCGCGCCGGTGAGTAATAGATCGGTGCCTGCCGGCGCATGACCCGCGCCAGCCCCGGTGCCTTTTTGTCCCACACCGCAAGCGGCAAATTCGGATCGGCTGCCAGCGCACCGGCCAGATCGAAGGATTGCAGTTGCGCGATTTCCTGTCCCGTTCCGCCACCCGGAACGCTGCGCAACGACAGGGCGAAGCCGGCAAGCACCAGCGCGGCCACGCCGCCGGATAGCGCCAGCAGGCCATAACGCAACCCGAAACCGGGGTTCAGCCGCGACGCAATCAAACCCAGGGTGACACCACCGGCCAGCAGCATCAGGATACCGTTCTGCCGGGCCAGCGCGGCCAGAACCAGAAACAGAACAGCCATCCCGATCAGCCCGATGCGAAGCCCGCGCCGCGGCCAGAACCTTGCAGCCAGAGCCAGAGCGGCAAAACCCGCCACGGCTGCATCGGCGAACAGAACGTCTTTCCAGACAATGGCCTGGTACAGAACGGTCTGCGGCAGGGCGATCAGCGCCACCGCCACAAGACCGGCGGCAAGAAAGCGGCCGCGCGCGAACGCAAGCAGGGCGGAAAGCGTGCCGAACAGCAAAAGCTGATCGAACAGGGTAAACAGCCCGGCGCCGGGATGGGCCCAATCCGCAATGCCCAGCATCCAGGACATGACGGCCGGGTGCCAGTTGCCATAGCGGCCTTGCCGCCCTTCCAGCAACTGCATTAAAGAATCGTAAGATAGGTGTCCCGGCCAGTTGATTGCCAAACAAAAGACAAACCCGCTACCAAGAATGAGGCTGAGGATAATCCGGCTGACCGCGGGCTTGGTGCGAAACGGCATGGATCGGATTTCACCTGCGAATGGCGTGACAGAATTTCGTAGCAAGATTTTCGTGACAAGATTTTCGTGGCATTGGGCGTGACCCCATCCTGACGTCAGCACGGAGCAATCGGCCAGCGCCGGTTTACCCATCATGTCAAACAAGCCGGTCTTTTTCGACGCCAGTGGGCGCCGGGCGAAATGGATGTCGCTGGCGGGCTGGACCGCGGCAATTGCCAGCACCCTGCTGGCCGCCGCATTCCTGACCAGCCTGCTTGCGGTGCCGTATATCGGTAGCGTCAAGCTTCCGGGCCGCATGACCGCGGTGAAGACCAACAATCTGGAAAACAAGGCAGCGGCGCCCGGCCTGTTGCACTCTGCCGCGCGGCTGGCGGCGGAGGCCCGCGCCACACGGGCCGAGGCGCTGAAAGAACGCCACCACAAATTCGCCCGCAGCAAGAAAATCCTGCCGAGCGCGATGGCCCCGCATGACGGACGCCCGCTGTCGATCGCGTTCTACCCGGATTGGGACCCTTCGGCCTATGACGATCTGAAAGCGTCGCTGCCGCGGCTCGACTGGGTGATGCCGACCTGGATGAGCCTGACGGGCCCCGACGCCACGCTGGCCACCCGCTTCAACAAGCATGTTTACGGCCTCGTCCGGCGCAACAAGCCCGGCGCGGTCATCGTTCCGGTGATCCAGAACGCGGCACAGGGAAAATGGGACGGGCCGGGACTTGCCCGCCTGCTGGCCGATCCGGCGCGGCGCACGAATCTGGTGAACGGCATCACCACATTCGTTGCCCAGCATCGCCTGCAGGGCGTGACAGTCGATTTCGAGGAGGTTCCGGAAAGCGCCTATGGCGACATGGAACGCTTCCTGAAAGAACTTTCGACCGAATTTTCCGAACGCGGCTGGGTGATTGCGGTCGCGGCCCCGTTCGACGATCCCAGATGGCCGTTCAAGACCATCGCGAGTACCGTCGATTACACAATCCTGATGGCCTACGACCAGCATTCGGATGCGGGCGACCCCGGCAGCATTGCCGGACAATCCTGGTTCGAGACCACGCTCGACAAACGCATGCGCGTGCTCAACCCGGCCCGCACCATCGTCGCCTTCGGCAGTTATGCCTATGACTGGAACGGAAACGGCGTCGACAGTTTGAGCTTTCAGGCCGCGATGATCGCCGCCCATGATTCCGGTGCCGGTATCACCTTTGATGGCGCCACCAACAACCCGCATTTCTCCTATATCGAAGACGACAAGATCCGGCATGAGGTCTGGTTTCTCGATGGCGTGACCGCCTACAACGAAATCCATGCCGCCGATCCCTATCGCCCGGCCGGCTACGCACTGTGGCGGCTGGGAAGCGAGGACCCCTCGCTATGGTCCGTCATGGGCCGTGCTTACGGCGCGCCGGCACCAAAAGCGCTGCACAATATCTCCGTGGTTGAAGACATCGATTACGAAGGCGACGGCGAATTGCTGCGCGTCGATGCCGAACCGGCGCCGGGCCTGCGCAAATTCGAGGTTGAGCGCGATACCGGTGATATCGACGACGAAAGCTATCAGAAGCTTCCCCTCAGCTATGTGATCCATCAATTCGGGGCCAATTACGGCAAGACGGTCGCGCTGACCTTCGATGATGGGCCGGACCCGGAATGGACGCCGAAGATCCTCGACATTCTGAAGGCCAATCATATCCACGCCACCTTCTTCCTGATCGGCGGCAATGCAGAAGCCTATCCCACCCTGGTTCAGCGCACGCTGGCCGACGGCAACGAGATCGGCAACCACACCTATACCCATCCCAATCTGTCGGACACGCCGGGCCAGGCCGTAACGCTGGAATTGAATGCAACCCAGCGTCTGGTGGAGGCG
>Ga0209935_1004196_pt1 | contig 13581 bp, 12 predicted proteins | sample ThiBio_1000_plan_2_FD_183958 | JGI IMG/M metagenome (GOLD analysis project Ga0209935, IMG submission 183958) | Wastewater bioreactor microbial communities from Cape Town, South Africa - Thiocy_cont_1000_plan (SPAdes) | ecosystem: Engineered > Bioreactor > Thiocyanate-remediating >... | reverse complement strand
TCTCGGTCACGTACACCGTCTCGCCCTCGACGAAGCGACTCTTGCGACTGAACTTGTTGTAGTAACAAAAGTGATCGCCACTGCCCGAGCTCTCCAGAGCGTGGTAGATCTTGCGCTGCGTTCGAGGCGCCTCCACGGCGCCACGCTTCGAAGCGGCGGTCGTCGCCTTGGCGCCTCCGCGAGCACCGCCTCCACCACCTCCTCGAGCCTTTGCAGCAGCAGCCGCTCCCTTCTTGGGCGCCATCGAGAATTCAAGCACACACCAACAAGAGTGGGTCGAATGTGATCCACGGGAGTGAGGGAGAGAGCGCGAGTGTTGATGGTGGTTCGGGCTGGTCGGTCGGCTTTTATGGTTGCGCTTGGCAGGCGCTGGCGAGCTATTTAGCAGCGGAAGAACTCGAGAACGCTGCTACTGTAGGTGTTTGCGGACTTGGCGAGCTTCCTCGCTTTAGGTTGGAGGTAGGTATCGGCGACTTGTTGTTGGCGAGGCATTCGCGAGAGTGCTCGTGACTCGTTGGCGTTGAGTGGCGTTGCGTGGCAGGCACCCGAGCAGCACAGGGAGGGAGGTGCTGTTCTTTGTTCCTTCATTGATTGGTTCTTGTTGCTTCTTGGTTGCTTGGTTGCTTGCTTGGTGTCTCTCTCGTGTCTCGTCTCTCGTGTCTCGTGTGTGAGAGAGAGCTTCATCTCTTCATCTCTTTGGTTTGAGCAGTTTGGAGCTTGGATCTCTTTGTCGTTGTGAGAGAGAGAGAGAGAGAGAGATTGAAGAGGAAGAGATGGAAGACGATACTCTTGATCGTGATGCTCGAATCAAGCTCTCGATCGGCACCAAGCAACAGGGCAATACTGATGGCATGTTCAACTCTCCATCAGGCTTGGTGTTCGACCATCATCGAGGTCTCTTGCTCGTCTCAGACACCTGGAATCATCGAGTGCAAGTATTCTCGTGCGATGGCGGCTCGTTCGTGTCCAAGTTCGGCGAGAAAGGCCGCCAACCAGGCCAGTTCGTGAATCCTGATGGCCTTGCGATCGATCACGATCATGATCGCATCCTCATCGTTGCTCGAGGCAATCATCGAGTACAATCATGGTCATTGAGCGAGCAATCGTTCTTGTCGTGCATCGGCCAGTTTGGGAGAGGAGATCTCGAGTTCATCTATCCTCATGGCATTGCGATCGACAAGCATCATCATCGCATCATCATCGTCGATACCGACAACAATCGATTGGTGTTCTTGTCGTTGATCGATCTCTCGCTCTTGTTCTCCATCGGAAAGAAGCAAGGATCCCGACCTGGCGAGTTCTACTTTCCAACAGATGTTGCGATCGATGATGATCGACATCGAATCATCGTCTCTGATACCAACAATCATCGAGTGCAAGTATTGTCGTCGATCGATGGCTCGTTCTTGTTCGAGTTCGGCTCTCGAGGCAAGCAACGATGCCGGCTCAACAATCCTCAAGGAGTGTGCATCGCCAATCAAGGTCGAATCATCGTCGCCGACTTCAACAACCATCGACTGCAATCATTCACTCACGAAGGCCATCACATCTCGTCCTTCGATTGTGGCTCCGAGTGGCTATCGGCAGTTGCATTCGACGAGCATCGAGGTCTCATCGCCTTCTCGGCAGGCAATCGAGTGCATGTGATTGGAGCCAATCAATGGCTTGCCGACACGTTCACATGGCGACCAGATCGTCATCGATATGCACCATCATGGATGAAGCGCACAGTGTCGACGATGACGATGATTCGATCGCTGGTCGATGAGTGCTCGGCGATGTCGATGATTCCGAACGAGCTGCTGTTCGAGATCTTCTCGCATCTTTGAGTCCATCCTGATCGCACTGCGCCATGTGCAATCGATCTCGAGCGACCACCACCAAGAAGAAGAAGAGCACGATGATGTGACGATACTATCCTGCACCTCCTCTTCCTCATCTTCATTCTTCTTCTCGTGCAGCACACTCACTCAAGCAAGCAAGCACCAATGGTCTTGATGAAGAATGATTGATAAGTCGTGTGCAATCTTGAACGAGATATCAATCAAGGCCTCTCTCTCTCTCACAAATGCGTTGCTCAATATGAGTCTTGCTCTCTCTCTCTCATCAATCGTTGTATCAATCTCAATCACCTTCTCTTTCCAATACCAAGACCAAATACCAATATCAAGACCAAGAGAAGAAGATTCAAGAATCATGATGAAGATCAAGAAGAGGCTCGTGTGAGTGAGGGAGTGGTTGGTTGAGGGAGGGAGGTGCTGTTCTTTGTTCCTTCATCGATTGGTTCTTGTTGCTTCTTGTTGCTCGTTGCTTGCTTGCTTGCTTGGTGTCTCTCTCGTGTCTCGTGTCTCGTGTCTCGTGTGAGAGAGAGCTTCACATCTTCATCATCTCTTTGGGTTTGAGCAGTTTGGAGCTTGGATCATCTCTTTGTCGTCGTTGTGAGAGCGTGAGAGATTGAAGTGGAAGAGATGGGAGACGATACTCTTGATCGTGATGCTCGAATCAAGCTCTCGATCGGCACCAAGCAAGAAGGCGATGCTGATGGCCTGTTCCACTCTGCAACAGGCTTGGAGTTCGACCATCATCGAGGTCTCTTGCTCGTGTCAGACTTCTACAATCATCGAGTGCAAGTATTCTCGTGTAATGGCGATGATGCCGGCTCGTTCGTGTCCAAGTTCGGCGAGTATGGTGACCAACCAGGCCACTTCAAGCGTCCGTATGCCCTTGCGATCGATCACGATCATGATCGCATCCTCGTCGTTGATAAAGGTAATGACCGAGTACAATCATGGTCGTTGAGCGAGCAATCGTTCTTGTCGTGCATCGGCCATCAAGGATCACGAGATCTCGATTTGGGCAGTCTTCATGGCATTGCGATCGACAAGCATCATCATCGCATCGTCATCGCCGAAACCAACAACAATCGATTGGTGTTCTTGTCGTCGATCGATCTCTCGCTCTTGTTCTCGGTCGGCAACGAAGGATCTCAGCCTGGCGAGTTTAATCGTCCATTGGGCATCGCGATCGATGATGATCGACATCGAATCATCGTCACTGATACCAACAATCATCGAGTGCAAGTATTGTCGTCGATCGATGGCTCGTTCTTGTTCGAGTTCGGCTCGTGCGGCGACCAACCATGCCAGTTCAAGCATCCCCTTGGAGTATGCATCGCCAATCAAGGTCGAATCATCGTCGCCGACCTCAGCAACAATCGATTGCAATCATTCACTCACGAAGGCCATCACATCTCATCCATCGATTGTGGCGACGAGATGCCATATGGAGTTGCGTTCGACGAGCATCGAGGTCTCATCGCCTTCTCGGCAAGCAATCGAGTGCATGTGATTGGAGCCAATCAATGGCTTGCCGACACGTTCACATGGCGACCAGATCGTCATCGATATGCACCATCATGGATGAAGCAAGCCATCTTGACGATGACGATGATTCGATCGGTGGTCGATGAGTGCTCGGCGATGTCGATGATTCCGAACGAGCTGCTGTTCGAGATCTTCTCGCATCTTTGAGTCCATCCAGATCGCACTGCGCCATCTGATCGATCTCGAAAGACCACCAAGAACAACAAGAAGTGCATCATGATGTGACGATACTATGCTGCACCACGACCTCCTCTTCATCGTCATCATTCTTCTTCTCGTGCAGCACACTCACTCGCAATCAATCAATCAATCAATCACCAATGGTCTTGATGGATGAATGATTGATAAGTCGTGTGCAATCTTGAACGAGATATCAATCAAGGCCTCTCTCTCTCTCTCTCTCACAAATGCGTTGCTAAAGAGTCTTGCTCTCTCTCTCTCTCTCATATCAATCGTTGTATCATTCTCAATCAACTTCTATTTCCAATACCAAGAGAAGATGATATGATTTCTCCCTCGAACGCCCACATGATTAGACTCATCAGAAGAGAGTCGATTGTTGCTGTTAGTGAGCGAGTTAGTGAGTTAGGAAAGTAATGTAGCCGCTGTCGCTATGGAGTTCGCTGTTCTTGCAAGGCACTTGCTGTCGTTCATTCGCTTGTTTGCTTGGTGCCTTGTGCGGCATCTCTCGCTCTCAACAGTATGGCACTCTCTCGCAAGCCTCCGAGCTCTATCGGACGATGCGTTGGTGCCGTGCCGCTGTTGTTGGTGTTGATATTGTTGGTGGCAGGGCCGTGGCAAGCCCAAGCCGCGTCGCAAGCTGAACGTACGTCGCAACTCTTGATACTTGTGTGCGTGCGCTCGTCGATTGAGGAGCTACTCACTCGAGAGATGATATCCAACAGGGAGCGCGTTGATGCGTCTCTACCAGGCGTTGAATGGTGTTAGGTACTTGCATTGAGATCGAGCTCATCTCTCGAACTGCAAGCACTCGAACTCACGTGCTCTCGCACACGCACACAGATGGACGCACAATCAAAACTGGGGAACGACTCTCGATCCATGGTACAACGAACCGTGCCATATCACTGAACTGCAACGGTGTCTCGAGAGGAGGCGAGGTTGAATGGCAGCTCTGTCTTGCTCACATGAATGCTTCACTCAGTGCTGATCGGTGGTACGGCGTACACTGCGAGGGAGCCTCGGCACGTGCGTCTGTGATCGAAGGTACCTCGTCCTCCTCCTCGTCAATTCATGGAGCTCGGGAGCTCGGGACCTCTGGCCCTTCGCATTCCAATATACATGGCAGTAGTCTCGTGCCTGGTCGACCACTGACTGCCCGGGCATCCACAGTCGACCTACGAAACAATTCGTGCTCTGGCACGATTCCTGACTTGGGCGGCCTCAACTACACGCGATTTCTGTATCTCTCCAAGAACTCGCTCACGGGCACGATCCCATCGTCGCTCGCCAAACTCACTGCCTTGGAGTGGCTGTATGGATACCCATTCCCCCCAATGCGCTATGAGCTGCATCATCTGTCGTGCCATCCTCTTGTTCACACAGCTGCATCGTTATTCTCTCTACAATGTGTGAGTGCAGCTTGCTTGGAGAGAACCAGTTGACGGGATCGATCCCAGCCGAGCTATCGCGAAACCGCCACCTCAATACCATGTATGTACGAATGATCCGGTACTCGTACAACCAATCTCTCGCTCACAAGTAACTCGCGATATTGCCACGTGTTCCTTGATGCCGCCTTCACATTTCTACCGCTCGAAAGAGCCTTCCAACATAATCGGTACTTGAAAGCTCGCTCCTTCGATACTACTCGCAGCATATTCATTGACCAGATGATTCGTGGGGGCGCGCTGCAGTTTGTCGGGTACCATTCCATCGGGGCTTGGCTCACTGCCACTCTTTGATCTCTACCTCGACAACAACTCGTTGAGCGGCACGATACCGAGCGAGATACTCGGAGTTCAAACGCTGGTTCAGGTGAATCTCGCACGCAATCATCTCGAAGGCACCATCAGCCCATCGCTCGGCAGAGCTCACTCGTTGACCCATCTGTTCCTATCCGATAATCCACTCGTCGGGTTCGTGTCGCTCGAGCCTTGCTCACAATAAGCACGCATCAATTTGCTGACTCTCGGCCCATCATCATCTACAATTCGCACTCTACTGTCTCCCTCGCCGGAGCAGCTTCATCCCAACTGAGATTGGAAATTGCCGCTCCTTACAACAGCTCGAGGTATGCTTCGCAGCAGCACCACGCAACCACTTTGTCATGCACTCGAGGGCCGGAATCATACAAACAATGATGCTGGATGGTCTCGTAGATTTCTAGAACGCGGGTCGAAGGTCCCATTCCCAATGAGATGGTGAACCTTCGTGCTCTGCGCCGCGTAGTATTCACGGCCAACCAACTGACCAGTACCATCCCGCCACTCAATCAACATAATCTCATTTTCTACGCCGACAATAACAATCTCACTGGAGGTACACTCGATCTACCAAGACCATCCGAAGCCGCAAACCCACTGAGCCAGTCATACCGTGGTGGCATTCATGGGGCGTTTCTGACATTGGTGCTTTGATCTGTGCAGAGATTCCAGCGTCGCTCTCTGACTCCAATCGCTTGTATGTTACCCTTACTTCTTCTCGAACTCCTCGAATTCGTTCGTGTCAATTGCATCCACCTAACCACGAACGGCCAACTTTCCCCATCAAAACGATGGCACCGTTATTGTGATGGCCATACGCATCATCAATTACAGGATTTTACGAGTATGCGTCAACTTATCCCGCGCGGCTCCAGTAATCATCGTACTTCGCTCACTTGTTCCAAACTTCATAGAACAATCGATTGACTGGCTTGCTACCGGATTTCTTGCAATCGTACCCACCAAATATGATTGGCAGCGTCGATATACGGTACTGCTTCAATTGCCGCCACTCGTTTTATTCTTCCACCACCACTCACTCACTCGATTCACGTGATGGCGGCAGGAACAATGCATTCTGGTGTCCTCTTCCAGGTACGGCCCGAAAGCCAGAGTCGAATGAGTGATGATCCTGACCAGGTGGTTACGAAATGAATAGCGTGGTGCACCGATAAGACACATGGAAATGGCCTTTGCGCTCCCTGCAGTACGTTGAGGCGACCAGACGACAAATAGATAGAATGTGTAGAAGGGGTGTGCGGCTAATGGCTGGCATGGACGTCGGCAGTCAATCCCGCATATTGCTGCTTGGAGCACGATTGGCCCGGATGTACGGATCCTAGAATCGCTTCGTGTGTTTGCAACCATCGACCGTCCTGTTGCTTGTCCAAGTGGGATTCCAGCTGGTATGTCGCGTGCCATCTCTTGAACAGGAGCGAGCTTACAAACAAGTGAACTCGCTGCTCGATAGTGCGCTTGCGGTCGAAAAGTATGGATGTGGAGATTGCTCAGCTGGGCCGTGTTGCTGGGTACGTGTGGCTGTGTGTGTGGGACGACCCGCGTGGGTTTGGGTGCCGGAGCTGAACCGCAACTAACGCCTCTACCCAACAACGATGATGCAGTCACATGATTCTCCGGATTGTGAGAACTTCAATATCACCGCCTGCGTGTGTGCACGAAAGCCCGAATGTTGTACGCAAGCGTGGAATTACGACTGTGTCGTGGCGGTCGACGCGCTTCGTTGCGATCAATGCGCCTTCATCACCACAAGTATGCAGGCTCTTGTGGCCGTTACAAATGTAATGGATCGCTCCCACTCTAACTCTCGACCTGGAATGCCGTAGATTGTTGCCAACCACACAACAACCCGTACTGCGACAATCAACAGATCTCGGATTGTGTGTGCGCCGCCGATTCACGCTGCTGTACTGCAGGCCATCATTGGAATAGCACTTGTGTGCAACTCGTTACCACATTGCATTGTGGCATGTGTTGAATGTGAGAGTGGATCGGCGAGGCTCGGGGACCCAAAGCCCACTCCAAACCTCTTCTAACTTAATCGATTGTCATACAACGATCAATCATCACATTGCGTATCTCGGATCCACACGCGATCCTGTATTTGCATCATCATCGCGCCGCACGCACGCCAGCAGAAGCAGTTGCCGCACGCAGCACCCGAACACCAGCCGTCATCACGACATAATCCTTCCTGCCCCTGCTGTTCGTTGAGTCGCATCGACGATGGAGCGACGCATTTCATTCGATACCACGAACCACGGAGAGCGAGCCGAGTTCTTGAACGACGCAACGATTCTACGACGAAGCTCGTCGTTCAATGGCGGAGCGGCGTGGTGTCCTCAACCACTGACGCCTCGCATCGTGAACCTACAAGGTCGCGATACTACGGCCATTGGATTCTCGGTCGTCGTGCGTGAGGTCGACGACTCGTTGGTTGGCTCGCTCAAGGTCGGTCTGACGACCGAGGCAGTCACGGCCAACCTCGCGGAGGTACAGCTGTTCGCACTGCCGTACACCAAGTGGTTCAACATACTCGAGCTTGCGCGACGCAACCTCGAGGTCAAGGAGATCGTGGGCATCTACATTGTGTCGGCGCCAGATACCACGGTGCTGGTCACACTCAACGACACGATCGTGTCGTCGACGCTATGGCCGCAAGGACGCGAGCGACCTGCGCCGTCGCAGGCATACGCGCTGGTGGAGGTCTACGGCCAAGCTGTGAGTGTCGAGCTCCTGCAACCGTTCTAGACGACGACGAATAGCATCCTTCAATTACACTTTAATGATCTTGTATTGAAGCGGTTGATTGGAAGGGCAGCGAGCATCAAGCAGCAGCATCAAGAAGAGGCTCGTGTGAGTGAGGGAGTGGTTGGTTGAGGGAGAGAGGTGCTGTTCTTTGTTCCTTCATCGATTGGTTCTTGTTGCTTCTTGTTGCTCGTTGCTTGCTTGCTTGCTTGGTGTCTCTCGTGTCTCGTGTCTCGTGTGAGAGAGAGCTTCATCTCTTCATCTCTTTGGTTTGAGCAGTTTGGAGCTTGGATCATCTCTTTGTCGTTGTGAGAGAGAGAGAGAGAGAGAGATGGAAGAGGAAGAGATGGGAGACTATCCTCTTGATCGTGATGCTCGAATCAAGCTCTCGATCGGCACCAAAGAACAAGGCCATGCTGATGGCCTGTTCAACTCTCCATCAGGCTTGGTGTTCGACCATCATCGAGATCTCTTGCTCGTCTCAGACAGGGGAAATCATCGAGTACAAGTATTCTCGTGTGATGATGATGATGGCGGCTCGTTCGTGTCCAAGTTCGGCGAGGAAGGCCGCCAACCAGGCCAGTTCCAGATTCCATGGGGCCTTGCGATCGATCACGATCATGATCGCATCCTCATCACCGAAAGAAGTTGTGATCGAGTACAATCATGGTCATTGAGCGACCAATCGTTCTCGTCGTACATCGGCCATCGAGGATCAGGAGATCTCGAGTTCAAGTATCCTCGAGGCATTGCGATCGACAAGCATCATCATCGCATCGTCGTCGTCGATAGCGACAACCATCGATTGGTGTTCTTGTCGTCGATCGATCTCTCGTTCTTGTTCTCCATCGGCAAGCGAGGATCCCGACCTGGAGAGTTCTGCCATCCATCAGGCATTGCGATCGATGATGATCATCATCGAATCATCGTCGCTGATACACAGAACAATCGAGTGCAAGTATTGTCGTTGATCGATGGCTCGTTCTTGTTCGAGTTCGGCTCGTACGGCGATCAACCATGCCAGTTCAAGTTTCCGCAAGGAGTGTGCATCGCCAATCAAGGCCGAATCATCGTCGCCGACTTCTTCAACAATCGATTGCAATCATTCACTCACGAAGGCCATCACATCTCATCCTTCGATTGTGGCCGCGAGTACCCATGGGCCGTTGCATTCGACGAGCATCGAGGTCTCATCGCCTTCTCGACAGACAATCGAGTGCATGTGATTGGAGCCAATCAATGGCTTGCCGACACCAAGTTCGTTTGGCGTCCAGATCGTCATCGATATGCACCATCATGGATGAAGCAAGCGGTCTCGACGATGACGATGATTCGATCGGTGGTCGGTGAGTGCTCGGCGATGTCGATGATTCCGAACGAGCTGCTGTTCGAGATCTTCTCGCATCTCGAGGGCCCAGAGCGCCGCACATGTGATCGATCTCGAACGACCACCACCAAGAACAAGAACAAGAAGAGCACGATGATGTGACGATACTATCCTGCACCTCCTCCTCCTCATCGTCATCATTCTCATCGTCCGGCACACTCACTCGCTCACTCGCAAGCAAGCACCAATGGTCTTGATGAATGAATGATTGATATGTCGTGTGCAATCTTGAACGAGATATCAATCAAGGCCTCTCTCACACACAAATGCGTTGCTCAATATGAGTCTCTCTCTCTCATCAATCATTGTATCAATCTCAATCAACTTCTCTTTCCAATACCAATACCAATACCAATACCAATACCAATACCAAGACCAAGACCAAGACCAAGAGAAGATGATTCAAGAATCATGATGATGAAGATCAAGAAGAGGCTCGTGTGAGTGAGGGAGTGGTTGGTTGAGGGAGGGAGGTGCTGTTCTTTGTTCCTTCATCGATTGGTTCTTGTTGCTTCTTGTTGCTCGTTGCTTGCTTGCTTGCTTGGTGTCTCTCTCGTGTCTCGTGTGTGAGGGAGAGCTTCATATCTTCATCTCTTGGGTTTGAGCACTTTGGAGCTTGTAACATCTCTTTGTCGTTGTGTGAGAGAAAGAGAGAGATTGAAGAGGAAGAGATGGGAGACGATGCTCTTGATCGTGATGCTCGAATCAAGCTCTCGATCGGCACCAAAGAAGCAGGCGACGATGATGGCCTGTTCAGCCATCCTCTTGGCTTGGTGTTCGACCATCATCGAGATCTCTTGCTTGTCGTCGATTGCTGGAATCATCGAGTGCAAGTACTCTCATGTGATGGCGATGATGGCGGCTCGTTCGTGTCCAAGTTCGGCGAGGAAGGCCACCAACCAGGCCAGTTCCAGATTCCATGGGGCCTTGCGATCGACCACGATCATGATCGCATCCTCATCACCGATAGCGGCAATCATCGAGTACAATCGTGGTCATTGAGCGAGCAATCGTTCTTGTCGTGCATCGGCCAATATGGATCAGGAGATCTCGAGTTTGACAATCCTCGGCGCATTGCGATCGACAAGCATCATCATCGCATCATCATCGTCGATTCCAGCAACAACCGATTGGTGTTCTTGTCGTCGATCGATCTCTCGTTCTTGTTCTCGGTCGGCAAGCAAGGATCCCAACCTGGCGAGTTCAATTATCCAACAGATGTTGCGATCGATGATGATCGACATCGAATCATCGTCGCTGATGGCAACAACAATCGAGTGCAAGTATTGTCGTCGATCGATGGCTCGTTCTTGTTCGAGTTCGGCTCCAAGGGAAGTCAACCATGCCAGTTCGACTATCTTGTTGGAGTGTGCATCGCCAATCAAGGTCGAATCATCGTCGCCGACTTCAACAACTATCGGCTGCAAGCATTCACTCACGAAGGCCATCACATCTCATCCTTCGATTGTGGCCGCGAGTACCAATCAGGGATTGCATTCGACGAGCATCGAGGTCTCATCGCCTTCTCGGCAGGCAATCGAGTGCATGTGATTGGAGCCAATCAATGGCTTGCCGACACGTTCACATGGCGTCCAGATCGCCATCGATATGCACCATCATGGATCAAGCAAGCAGTGTCGACGATGACGATGATTCGATCGCTGGTCGATGAGCCATCGGCGATGTCGATGATTCCGAACGAGCTGCTGTTCGAGATCTTCTCGCATCTTTGAGTCCATCCAGATCGCACTGCGCCATGTGATCGATCTCGAAAGGGCGCCAACGCCACCAGCAAGAAGAAGAGCACGATGATGTGACGATACTATGCTACACCACTTCCTCATCGTCATCGTCATCTTCATCGTCATCATGCAGCACTCACTCACTCACTCGCAAGCAAGCACCAATGGTCTTGATGAATGAATGATATGTCGTGTGCAATCTTGAACGAGATATCAATCAAGGCCTCTCTCACACACAAATGCGGTGCTCAATATGAGTCTTGTTCTCTCTCATCAATCATTGTATCAATCTCAATCAACTTCTCTTTCCAATACCAATACCAATACCAAGACCAAGACCAAGAGAAGAAGATTCAAGAATGATGATGAAGATCAAGAAGAGGCTCGTGTGAGTGAGGGAGTGGTTGGTTGAGGGAGGGAGGTGCTGTTCTTTGTTCCTTCATCGATTGGTTCTTGTTGCTTCTTGTTGCTCGTTGCTTGCTTGCTTGGTGTCTCTCTCGTGTCTCGTGTCTCGTGTGAGAGCTTCATATCTTCATTTCTTTGGTTTGAGCAGTTTGGAGCTTGGATCATCTCTTTGTCGTCGTTGTGAGAGAGAGATTGAAGAGGAAGAGATGGGAGACGATACTCTTGATCGTGATGCTCGAATCAAGCTCTCGATCGGCACCAAGAAAGGAGGCCGAGAAGATGGCCAGTTCTACGTACCAATATGTCTGGTGCTCGACCATCATCGAGATGTCTTGCTCGTCTCTGACAACGCCAATAGTCGAGTGCAAGTATTCTCGTGCGATGATGGCGGCTCGTTCGTGTCCAAGTTCGGCGAGAAAGGCGACCAACCAGGCCAGTTCAACAATCCATGGAGCCTTGCGATCGATCACGATCATGATCGCATCCTCATCACTGATTGCAGAAATCATCGAGTACAATCATGGTCATTGAGCGAGCAATCGTTCTTGTCGTGCATCGGTCATCGAGGATCTGGAGATCTCGAGTTCATCTATCCTCGAGGCATTGCGATCGACAAGCATCATCATCGCATCATCATCGTCGATACCCACAACCATCGATTGGTGTTCTTGTCGTCGATCGATCTCTCGCTCTTGTTCTCCATCGGCAAGAAAGGACCTCAGCCTGGCGAGTTCCACTGTCCAGTGGGCATTGCGATCGATGATGATCGACATCGAATCATCGTCGCTGATACTCTCAATAGTCGAGTGCAAGTATTGTCGTCGATCGATGGCTCGTTCTTGTTCGAGTTCGGCTCGTACGGCGATCAACCATGCCAGCTCAACAATCCTCAAGGAGTGTGCATCGCCAATCAAGGCCGAATCATCGTCGCCGAATTTAACAACCGCCGGTTGCAATCATTCACTCACGAAGGCCATCACATCTCGTCCTTCGACTGTGGCACCGAGAATCCATCGGCGGTTGCATTCGACGAGCGCCGAGGTCTCATCGGCTTCACGGCAGGCAATCGAGTGCATGTGATTGGAGCCAATCAATGGCTTGCCAACACGTTCACATGGCGTCCAGACCTCCATCGATATGCACCATCATGGATGAAGCAAGCGGTCTCGACGATGACGATGATTCGATCGGTGGTGGATGAGTGCTCGGCGATGTCGATGATTCCGAACGAGCTGCTGTTCGAGATCTTCTCGCATCTCGAAGCTCCAGAGCTCGAGATTCCTCTTGATGATCAACATCAATCCGAGACCGCAACGATCACGTCATCATCATGTGATCGATCTCGAAAGAGCACCACCACCAACAAGAAGTGCACGATGATGTGACGATACTATCCTGCACCTCCTCTTCCTCTTCATCATTCTCATCGTGCAGCACACTCACTCACAATCAATCAATCAATCACCAATGGCCTTGATGAATGAATGATTGATAAGTCGTGTGCAATCTTGAACGAGATATCAATCAAGGCCTCTCTCAAATGCGTTGCTCAATATGAGTCTTGTTCTCTCTCATCAATCATTGTATCAATCTCAATCAACTTCTCTTTCCAATACCAATATAAATACTAAGACCAATACCAAGAGAAGATGGGGGTTCACTTGTATCACCAACTCATCATTGACACACGTTCATTGCCTTGTCTCAAACGATAACCACGTTCTATCTATCTGTCTATCTGTCTGTCTGTCTATCTGTCTGTCTGTCTGTCTGTCTATCGTGATCCATCTATTCATCCACTGGTTGCAGTTAATCTATCGCCACTTAACAACTTTTGCGAGCTCCCGGAGTACACAGCACGCCAAGAACGCCGGCCCGTGATTTTGCAGCTCGCCTCGCCAAGAAGTGCGGAGCACTGCAAAGGTCTTGAGAGCTGCGAACTCACGCTCCAC
>Ga0209935_1004194_pt1 | contig 13592 bp, 19 predicted proteins | sample ThiBio_1000_plan_2_FD_183958 | JGI IMG/M metagenome (GOLD analysis project Ga0209935, IMG submission 183958) | Wastewater bioreactor microbial communities from Cape Town, South Africa - Thiocy_cont_1000_plan (SPAdes) | ecosystem: Engineered > Bioreactor > Thiocyanate-remediating >... | reverse complement strand
CGAGAGCATAGGAGGCCTATCATCGATCGACAGTGAAAGCTCGCTCTCGGACTCGAGTTCGAGCTTACTCTCGAGCCTCGGAGACAGCGGCTCGCGGTTGAGCAATCTCGTACGTCTCGCTTGTATGGCGCTCGCCAAGGCCCAGACATCAACCAAGCTAACCTCTTTCGTCAGCCGACGGCATCGCGGCCTCGCATTGGCACACTTCGTCGAGCCGCTTCTGGAAACCCTGCGCGCAATCGTGTACGTATTCTCGAGACTTTGCGATTGCTGGAGGTCCGAGCGCAACGATTGACCGATGGATTGACGGATGGATGGATTCTCAATCCATAGCCAGGGGCCAAGGAGAAGGCCGAACCAGAACCCAGTAGCCTGGAGTCTTCGAGCTCGAGCTCGAGCTCCAGCACGAGTACCACTTCCTCAAGTGAATCTGAGCCATCGAGCGAAGCCGCAGCGCCCAAGAAGAAGCTCCCCGCTGGTGTGCCCAAGGGTGCCGTTCCTCTCGGCATGCCGATGATGATGCCTGCCGGAGGAGTGGTGCTCAAGAAGACGACGCGCGGCTCGCCTGCCAAGCCCAACGACCCGAACGACAAGTCTGCCGCGGCTACCAAGTCGCCACAGGGTTCGGGCAGCGGAAGCGGAGCAGGCAACACGTTTGGAGTCACGCTCCGCAAAGCTGGTGCCGGGCTCAAGTAACTTCGCTGAGCCACATCATCAATTGACGGCGACGACCACAACTATACGATGGCGGCCGCTGCGTCATCATCCATCGTCGAGCTGCCACTACCAAGTATCTATTTCGCGTGATCGAGCCGTGTACCTCGTGGCAGTCTTCACGATCTATTGCTGCTGTTGTTGTTGGTTTGTTATTGTTATTCGTATACTCTATCTATTGGTCGTTGTGGTGGCCGTTATTGGTGTCGTTGTAGTAGTTGTAGTGGTTGATCTGTTGTGCTTTATCAATCGATCCGTGATCAATCCATCAGTAGCGCGAAGAGCACTCACTTCTCTTCATTCGTTTGTTGCTGCTCTCTCGCTCGCATCTCTCTCGTTCTTTCGTGTGGGGGTCGAGTCTTTGTGATTGGATCAGCTTGGGTTCATCGCAGAGACATACACACACCTACGACATGGTCAAGAAGCAACAGAAGGCGCCAGGCGCCAAGAAGACGCCTGACTTCCAGGTAGATGCTCCTGCTCGCTCTCGCTCTATCTATCGTATGCACGGCATAACACATCTATCTCTCCCGTGCGTGCGTGCATATGAACCACTCAATAGAAAGCCAAGAAGAAGCTTGGCAAGAAACAAGTCGCTCAGAATGCCACCAATACCTCGATAGCTACACGAGGTTCGTGCTGAATACGATAGATATCGAGAGATACTCGATGCTGATGTGGATGTTGATGGCGGTGACTGACGCTCGTGACCACGACGCAGCGATCGTGATGCCTCATCAGAGTATACTCTCTGACAAGGAGGCACAAGTGACGACTCGACATCTCGATATCAACACCCTGCTCGTGCATATGCGCCATTACAATGCCAAACAACGAGCCGGTAAGCTGCTTGATATCTCTCTATTGATCAAGTGATTGATATCTCTATCGATCAAGTGATTGATATCTCTATCGATCAAGTGATTGATATCTCTATCCATTCAAATACTAACCTCAATCAACATCGATTGATCGATTGATTGCTTCAACGTGGTAGATGGCATCGACGGACTGAAGGAGCTCCTTGGCAAGTATCCCGACCTGCTGCCGCTACATCTCTCGAGCGTGCTCTCTCGATGCGCCGATCTGCTGCTCGATCCAGAGACCAACGTTCGACGTCAGCTGCTGGGATTGTTCTCGTTCATGCTGCCGCTTATCTCTCCAGTACGAGCAGCACCAGTGTACCGTACCGATCGGATGCGATAGAGCACCGTGGATTGATTGGAGATTCGCATTGGATCGAATGGAATAGGACGTGATGCAACCGAACATCGGAACGTTGGTGCTGCGAGCTTGCTGTGCCATGACGCATCTCGACAAGTCGATTCGGTACGAGCACCACCATCACGATCATGATGAGATGGCATTCGATGCTCACGTTCAAGAGTGGATCGCTGGATAGAACCAACGCCATCACGTTCAATGAACTGTTGCTGAAGCACTTTGCGCCTTTGGTGATGCCCTACGCTCATCAGGTATCCAATCATCACCCAATCATCAACCCAATCATCAATCCAATCATCAATCATCAATCCAATCATCAATCATCAATCCAATCATCAATCCAATCATCACCCAATCATCAATCATCAATCCAATCATCAATCCAATCAATCCAATCTATTTGCTAACTCCTTCCTTCTCGATCCTACAGTTGCTTCCAAACTACGTGCATCTCTTGACGCTATCAAACAGTGCCAGTGGAGGAGCTCCAGTTGCTGGCTTATTCTCTTCGCCATCGACCTCCACTCAATCAGCAGGTGGCAGCAGTAGCGGTGCCAGTGGCAGCTCTGCCACCAAGAAGACCAAGAGTCCATTTGAACAACGAGCCTCGTTGTTGGTGGCGCTGCACAGCTTCTTGGCGGTCATGATGCGCGAGATCGACAGCGACAAGCCTGTGGATTCGGTCGCTATCCATCAGCACGCATGGCAGCCAGCCTATCAGGTCGGTTGTGTGCTCGCTTGAAGATGACCAAGAGCTCCTCGTACTCACCGAAAGGATTCTCGTTGTGTAGCATGCGTTGCCACCAACGTTGGGCATGCTCAGTGTGCCATGGCGCCGATGTGTCGGCGTGCTGAGTCCGCAGTACGTGAGTGGAGCGCATCCGTTCGCTGCTTCATCGGCTGGTGCCGTTGGCGTCTCGAGTGCCGAGTCACAACTCGATCTCCGATCGCCGACCGGGCTCCTGCGCGTTCGACAGCAGCTCCGGCCCTTGCTGATCGAGCATTGGCTCGAGTGCACACCGTCCGAGAATCCCAACACGCTGGCGAACCTCCGTGCCATGCAGGCGGTGCTCGATGTCATGCTCCTCTTGCATCAGCAACACGCTCCTCCGGCGCCACAGACGCCCGACGCTGCCGACGCTCTCAGCGCCATTCTGCGCCACATCGTGCCGCACTTTCCATTCCACTACCACATTCCCGAGCTCTCGGACGCCAAGCAGCGAGACGAAGTGGTCGGCAACTTGAACTCGACGCTGTGTCTGCTGCTGTCATGCTTCTTCACGGTCAAGGAGTCGAACCTGTTCCTCATCGGCAAGCCATCCAGTGAGCCGCGCATCAACTGGATCGACGAGGTGTGCTCGCACGTGACGACGCGGCTCTCGAGCGGCGAAGGTTCACGCGGCAGTCGCCTACTCGCCGTCATCCGACGCTACCTCGCGGCGGCCGGCAGCTTGGTCTCGAGCGGCAGCGACTCGTATCAGTACGGTCGCTACTCGGCGCTGCTCGAGGCGTTTTCGAGCTTCTACACGGCGGCGCATCCACAGTCGAACACCAAGCGCGAGTGCGTGTCGTTCATCGCCGAGGTGCTGCGACTCTCGCACCAAGAGCACACGAGCGGCGACGCAGGCGCCGACACGCGCATGCTGGTACCCAAGGAGGTGGCGGCGCAATGGCTGCTCTCGTTGCCGAAGCTCCTGTGGCAGCTGGCGTCAAGCAACTCGCAAGTGGTGGCTGACGTCCTCGCGGTACTCGGGCACTTTGCTCGCTCGGCGCGTGAGTCCAGCGAGGCACAGGCACTGTACGACTCGATACAAACCTCGCTCGTGCCGTTGTTCTACACGGTGATCACGAGCGCGCAACCGAAGCGACCACGTACACAACGAAAGCAGATCTCCAAGCAGCAGGTGTCGGCCGCGTCCGCCACTCCAGCGGCTGTGGCGCCAGCGGCGAATCAAACCAAGCAGATCTACGGCCCGTTCCTGGCGCTCAAGCCCGAGTACCAGCACAAGTGCCTCGACTTGGTGTACTACTTTTCGACCTTGTCGCTGCCGATGCTGCGAGCACTCGCTGCCGTGAGCACCAAACACATTGCCGCCAACTCGACGATCGACGGACGAGAGGTCGCGGTACAGGTACTCGAAATGTGCCCGAGTACGCTCAAGTACCTGCTCGAGGTGCTCCACCAGCGACCGACTCGGATCGCCGACGAGAATCTCTCGAGTCTCGTGCTTACGGTGGCTCTCGGATGCCTCGGTTCCGGTATCAAGAGTGCTCCGACCACTCGTGCAAGCCGTCGATCGAAGAGCCACGAGGACGACAGCGATAGCGACAGCGATGAGGACGAAGATGGCCACGTAGACTCCTCAGACGAGGAAGAGGACGACGACGACGATGACGATGCAGCTGCAGATGAGGACGACAGTGCCTCGGTCGAAGACTCGATGGAGACTGAGAGTTCGAGCACTGCGCCGATCGTGGCGCCCAAGGTTCCGAGCGATGTCGCCGGTGCGGTCGAGGTGCTCTGTGACCTCGTGCGCCAACTTCCGTTCTCACCGAGCGAGATGGAAGACAACCTCCTGCGGCCATTGTTTGCGTACATCAAGGTACGTGCAGTAGTACGCGATAGCACGTGTTATCATTCACTCATTCGCATTGTGATGCGATTCGATACCACAGCGTTCGAAGGCGCCAATCGAGAAGCGCGACTGGCTACACTCGCTCGTTCACCAGTTGGCTCTGTTGTCGTTCGATCTACCGATGCAGCAACAGATGCAACTCACGAAACAACAGCGCCTGCAACTCACGGGAGCCATTCGACAGCAACTACAACGTCCGCATCAGTTGCAGCGCTTGCGTCGTGTCTATGCTCGTGTCTACAATCAAGGTGGCTAATTCATCTCTCAATACAATTATTGACCAATCAATCCAGCAAGCCATCGATCTTAGTCAAATGAAATGAATTACGAATACATATTACAAACACGCGGTACCGCGAGATCAACAACAAAGGCAACTAGCACGAATAGCACGAATAACAAATCCGTCCTTCGATCGATCGATCGATAGATAGATTGCTGGAATATGGTGGCGCTGCTTGATATAATACAATAAATAGGAACCAATCCAATCCAATCCAGCGATCGATTGGTTAACGCCAGATATCCTCGGGTGCCTTGGGTGGTGCCATTGGAGATGGAATGTATCTACCATCACAGCATCAAGATACTACAGCATCAATATACAATGGTATCGATAGTCTTGAAGGTCACGAGACGATGAACGTACTGGTAGGTAGCCAAGATCTTTTCGGTTTGTTCTCGTCGAATGGTTCGAACCAATAGAATGCATGCCCAGAACTGCAAGGTCTACATTCACACATTCATACATACATACATTCGTGTATGCAAGATGATACACAACGAATGGTACGTTGTATCAATAACTCGATTCGTAATGATCATCTAAATGAACCATTCGATTGACTGGTGATGGATTGATGGTGGATTGGATACCGATAGGATCAATTGGAAGATGTTGATGGCAGCGTGGAAGTTGGCCTTGTGCGATTGAACGATCAGCCATATCACGAACGCTGATCGAAACACGATATGTGATGCCAAGCAGATGAGAAACTATACTCCGGTCGATCGATTGATTGACATTCGTTCATTGGCCCGGATGCCAATGGCACGTTTCGATCATGTTTGTGTGAGATACTCGATGAACGAATGAACGAATGAATGAACCGATGCGTGCGTGTGATCGATACATACAGCGATGCATAATGGAATACGAAGCAGCTGGATCGCCACGAAGCCTTCGACACAGAACGAGAATTCGAAGATGGCAGAGATCCACGCCAAGCTGATATTCGAGATGCCAGATCCGATCGGATTGGATATCGTGGATCACGAGAGTTAGACTGAGATCGAGATCGCGCTCTCTCTCGAGATAGTGAGAGCGAGCGTGCCGCATACACGTAGAGAAGCTCGCCCATCTCTCGACGACCAGCGAGGATCAGGCCACATAATGCCAGCGTTCCTGTGCTCTAGATATCGCGTATAACCCCACAACCAGCACACGGGATGATCGTGCGATTGGGTTCGGTTCAGTTAGCTGAGATATCGTATCGACGGATGGATGGTTGGTTGGATAGCGAGAGGTACCAGTTGTACGATGCACATGATCTTCTCGGCGAGAGCAAGCTCGTAGAGGTTGTCTCTCGCCTGGAGATTGCAGATGATCTTTCCGATAGGCATCTCGAGGATACAACACAAGCGAGCGAGTACGACAGAGACTCAAAAGAGAGAGAGAGAGAGAGAGAGAGAGAGAGAGAGAAGGCTGTGCACGCGTGTGTGCGTTAGCGAGTGAACAAACGAATGATCGATCCATTGATCCATCATTCGATCTCATCTCATCTCAGTGAACGAAGAATCGATCAAAGGAATAATTTCGTTGTTGTTCGTGAGAGAGATTCGGTTTAGTGGAAGGTATGGTATACAATGGAGGAGGAGGAGGACCAAGGAGGGGTAGAGGGAGGGTAGCGAGCCGAGAGGGTTTGAGAGCCCGACGGAGGGAGGAGGAGAGGCGCATGGCGCTGCTGACGACGGTGCGGGCACACACACGCGCAACACACAAACGGGCAATCATCGACTCTCGCACGCACGGCATGTGGAGGGCGTGCGAGAGAATGTGTGAGTGTGCGAGAGTGAGGGAAAGGAGCTGCATCAAATAACACGGCACAGAAAGGACGACATGTGGTGACTGAATGAATGAATGGAACGAAGATCGACTCGCGGCAACGAGCCGATCGATAGATAGAAGCGAACAGCCTGGTATCAAACAGGCCTGGACGAACGAACAACGCGCACGAATGAGAATGACTGAGTGGATGGGTGGGTGGATGGGTGAGTGGGTGAGTGCTGATGATATGCGAGGTATGTACGTGTGGGAGAGTGAGAGAGATGTGAGAGTGAGCTCGAGTGTGAGATGATGAGCGCGTACGGCTCTAGCTCACGACGCAGTCGCCCTTGTCCTTCTTCTTCTTGCCGCCCGAGGGCTTGTTGTCTTCGGGTTCGGGCGTCGTCGGCACGGCTTGAGGCGCTGGAGTGGCGACCGGCGGCGGGCGGCTGGCCTTTCGCTGCTCGGCGCGCAAGATCTGTTGCAGCAGGTGCAAGAAGATGTCTTCGATGTTGGGTGACAGCTTGGCCGAGATCTCGATGAAGGTGCAGTCCTCGAACTTGTGCGCCCAGGCCGAGCCTTCCTCGGTGGGCACTTGTCTCTTCTCATCCAGATCGCACTTGTTGCCGACCACGATCGAGGGGAACTAACGCACAAACACGACGTACAGCGAGCGAGTGAATGAGTGGGTGCACGTTTGCTTGATACAGATGGTTGCGTTGCTCTGCTCTGCCCCGCCATGCCATGCCATGCCATGTGGTTATATGCATACATCGGTCGAATTCGTTACTGTCTCGATCTCCTGGCGAATGCACGTCAAGGCGTCGAATGACTCGCGTGATGTGATGTCGTAAACGAGAATGAATCCCTACAGTAACGATCCCAGGGCGAGCATGCGAGTGAGCCAGTCGCTCACCAACAATAACAATAACACCACCGTCTCTTCACAAGCGGCCCATATATGCATACCTGACCGTCCTTCATGTACAAGTCTTTCATCGCAGTCATCAGATCCTATCGCAAGCCAACCGCATCTCCATCGTCAATACCAATCGCGACACGCCATCGCACGCCAACAACAACGACAACAACGAGGAGGAGGAGCAGTGCCCTGTTCAGTGAATGCAACAACAACACGGTCGTCGTCGCAGTCGCCAATAGGAGCACCTCACAAGCTCGATCTCATGCACGTATACCACTGACCCACGTAGACATGCACAGAGTGTCGCGTACCGAGCCAGCAGTATCCAGGATTTCCACTACATAATGTACATTGTCGATCTGAACGTTCTTGCGATAACTGTCCTCTATCGTCGGATCATACTGCGCGCATTCCGAGGCCGCCATCATCAGTATCAACCTCCAATGCCGAAGACCACCGACCCGTGCACTCGCTCTACGATGCCGCGACCGATTGCACACGCAGCCTCACTCTCGCACAGGCTCTCGCACGCACCTTCTCCATGAAGGTACCCTGCAAGAACCGCACGGCGATGGCGCTCTTGCCGACGCCATCCATGCCCAAACAAACCATCTTGTGCTCCGGCATGGTGATACACTCTCTCGCTCCCTCGCGACCTCGATACGCTAACCGTCTATCACTCCCTCACTCGCTGTCTGCGCGAGAGAGAGGGACTTTCGATCGCTCGCTCGCTCTCGTTGATCTCACACTTGACGCTCGATCTCACACCCACACAACGCGAGAGCAAGCACACACACGAATAGTTCGACGATAGCAGCAAGTTCGAGCTATCAAGAACCTCAGCAAGCGCTAGTACAGTAGGTACTAGATGCGATGCTCCTGATGACGATGACGACGATGTGATCGAGAGAGATAGAGAGGCTCGGCCACGCACAGTCGGTGTCTCTCTGCTGCTGCGTGCGAGAAGGGGCCAAAGAGCAAAGACACGCTGCGGCCCTCTCAACGCCCTCGCTCCTCAGGCCCACCATAGGTCAACGCAATCACGGGCTCCTGGATCGACCTTAATGATCGTGCCCCGCTCCCATCTTCTCTCTCTCGCCATCCCCAACCGGTGCGGCAGGAAGGTCTCTCTCTCTGTCTCGCGTTCGATTTCTACAGGGGGCGGGCTGGGTGTATGTACAACGGCGGATTGACGATGCGAGCGCCTATCTATCAGCTCGCGGACGCTCTCAGGAAGAGAGCTGTGGGCTATCGAGCACCGAGGTCGACTTGCTTCGGGCTCGAGCGAATAACCGCCGAGTGCCGAAACTCGGGATTGCCGTCGCTGCGAGGTGCCTTCGCGAATGGATCGGCGACAGCAACTTTGACGCTCCACCGCCGTCGAGCTTGTCGGTCGGTGATGTGGACATGGAGCATGGTGCCGACAGGCGACCGAGCTCAAACTCTTGGTCGTCGCTGCCGTCGTCGCTGTCGTCATCGTCGGATTCGGGGCGAGGCAGCGGCGCTTGGGCCACGGACTGTAGCACGTCGAACAACGCTTCTGTTGCCAGCCCAATCCAATCCAAGACATACCAGGTACAATGTGCCAATTCTCCAGTGTGAGAGAGTACGAGGCGCAGAGGTGGTCGTGGGTCTGTCGTACGCTGGTGATGCCGAATGATGCTCCTCTCATCGTCGTCCGCCTCCCCGGTACAAATATCTACAACAACGAATGGAGCAGCAACAGGCTATCGTAGATGCCGGTTGGTCAGTCACAAGAGCATCCCTTCGTTGACGGTGCCCGAGTGATACCTCATCGGCTGCATCGTGTAGCAGACCGAAATATGGATGGTCCAAGCACTCGGCTGCCGTCAGCCGTTCTCGAGGGTCAAGCACTAACATCTTGCTCAGTAAGTCACTCGATGCTGCAGGAGAGAGCGCAATATAGCTGCGCATTAGTCACAGCAGTCGACCGTCGTGATTCGATCGAGTCCTCGGGCAAACGAACCACCAGAGGATTCCAAGAGCTCCGAGATCGACACTGCTGGAACAGGAGGTTCGTGTGACAGTTGCTGCACTCGAGATAACAGAGCCATGCTCTGTGCCGAGAGCATCTACAGGGACGTGTCACGAGCGTGGCGTGTCAGGACCACAACCAAGGCGTACGACTTGAAGACGAGCCAGCAACACGCGTACCTCTCGAGTGCGATACTGTTCGACCGCCGCACAAACGGCACTCGTTCCAAAGAACTCCACCAACAGCGTGAGCATGTGGTTTTCTTGATCATCGCCCAGTCATACAGGGAAGCACATGAACACGACCGAGAGGCAGGTGGGACATGAGAGAGCCCCGGCACCCGTGGCGGGAGGTAGGCGGCGGCGGCGGATTCAAGAGCACATGCGCAGCAGGTGAGGGTTAGTAACCGCGCACGCCGAACCGGTGTGCTCGGCCGTACCGCTGGTTGCCGGAAATAACGGCCTGCCGAGGAGGAGCTCGGCGAAGATACACCCCGCAGACCACACGTCGACTACGTGATGTTAGTGGGAGTTGGAATCGAGCACGGTCGGCTGAGGGAGGAGAGTGGCTAACGGCCGAGGTCGGAGTGGTGGTTGCCGGTACCTGCGTAATCATAGTGACGCGAGTGCAGCGTGCCTTCCGGCGAGCGATACGCCAAGGGCGTCGTGTTGGCTTGCAGTGTCATGGCTAACGATCGCTTGGGTACCTCACGCGCCATGCCAAAGTCACAGATCTAGCGTGGGTGTGAGTGGCGGCTTGCCGTGAGCCGGTGAGGCTCGCATCCGAGAGTGTACTATGTGTCGCAGATACCTTGAGCTCACACGAGGAGACATTCACCAAGCAGTTGGCTGGCGTCTATCGATCGCCACATTGACACAAGATGGTTCGAGCGCATGATTCATCTCGTGTGTGTGTTAGAGATGCACGGCAATGCCATTGAAGGAGCTCAGTGTTCCCTCTCTTTCGTGACACGGCCTGCCGCATCGGTACCGTACCAGATCGCGATGTACAACGCCCGCAGAATGAAGACACTTGAGTCCTCGCATGATCTGGTACATGAACAACTGTATATGCGCCGAGGAGAGTCGCTCGGCCTTGGCGTTCACCCTCTCGAGCGATGTCGACATGAGCTCGAGCACGAGGTATCTGTCACACGTCCACGTGGTCCAACATTCGCTCGAGTGTGTGAGGTACGGCAGGCCACCGTGAAGCTCAAGTGCGCTTGGCACACACGGCCACCACACCAAGCTGCCAATGGTCGTACATGTCCTTCCATCGCCGTCGATGGGTGGTGACCTCGACATCAACGAGACCGAGCAGCTAGCATGGTCGAACGAATGAGTGCTTCATCAAGTCCAAAGAGTAGCTCGAATGCGAGTGCCTCGCTCACTCGCTCGCTCATGCACGCCAGTGTAGTATCGTACGTTATCGCTTCGAAAGTGCTGCAGCAACGCTACCTCACGCAGAACGTGCTTGCTGTTATCAACGCTCGTGAACGGATTCGAGATCTTCTTGATAGCCACACGACGTTGTGTTCGCTTGTCGACCCCAGCACTGTGTCATCGTGTGATGCCATCCATTCGATGAGCAAGCCTCGTTGCTCGATCAGTTGAGACAACGGCGAGTCTCGTACAATACTGAGCTGCGAGATCCAACTCCTATCAGAGCTCCCATCTCGTAGTTAAGGAGGTCGAGACTGGCCCGGCTCGAGGCCATTCTCTCTAACTGAATGCGATTGAGAGAGATAGAGAGAGAGAGATCTTCCAAAGGACAACAATCTCGAGAGCGATCAATTCAAACTCATTGGACGACGACCCGATCAATGGTCGTATGATCAGGATGATGAAGAAGACGAGGCAGCCTCGGGATTCAAGGGGGGTTGGGTGAGATCTCGGAGCTGCGTGATGTTGTTGTTAGAAGGATGAGGCTGCGATGGTAAGAGCAGGAGAGGCTGCTGCTGTGCTGTGATGATGGAAGGAATGTCGCATCCATCGAGCCTTCTTCATAGAGCAATCAATCCATCCATGTCTGTGTCTGTGTCTCTGTGTGTTTAAGAGTATGCGCAACAGTGCAATCGGGCATGCCATCGCCAGACTAAGAGTAATATAGATTGGTAGCCCAACAGGGATGTCAGTGGAGAGGCGTCAGCAACGTGGTTGTTGGTAGGAGAGCAGGAGTGTGTATCGTTGAGGTCCAAGTACACGAGCAGCAGCAGCAGTAGCACGACACAACGCGAGAGTATCTCTATCAATCTATCAATCAATCAATCAAGCTCTGTCATATCTATGAGATAGATAGTATGTGAGGGAGCGAGAGAGTACTAACACAGTCGCACACAGACACAGACACGCTCTTGAGTACCACGCGTGTACACCCTACTCGAGCTCATGCTCTCCTCCAAACGGACGGTATCGTTCGTTCGTTCGTTCGTAGCTTTAGTGCCACGGATCGGCTTTCGAAAAGTCCATGACGATGCGCGACTCGTATTGCGGGAAGGTCTTGGCGAGACGGCGCGCACGCCACGAGAGCACACGCTCGGTGTACGGCTGCAGATGGAGACGCTGCATGTGGATGCGCGCAAACTGCAGGCCCAGCAGCACGAAGCTCGCCGTACCGAGGTACGGCTCCATCCAGCCCCAGGTCCAGTTGCCGACCTTCCACACGGTGTCGAGCGACTCGAGGCCGTCGTCCGGCAGCGCCTCGTGCACAAAGTTCTCGTTGAACCATGCGGCCGTCGGGCGATGGAACACGAGCGGCACGGCCGACACGGCACCCACGACGCCGGCCGTGAGACCGACGCGATACGGCAGCGTGACGAGCCACGCGAACTGGTCGTTCTTGGCGTTGATCGTCGTCTCGATCTTGATCTTGGCCGATACCCAGTCGATGTTATCGACGCGCATGATCTCGCGTATGAAGCGCTCCTTGCGCGCGTTGTAGTCGCCAGACACTGCCAGCGAGAAGAGCACGTCGTTCGGCAGCTCACGGAAGCGACGCGCCTGTGCGCGGGCCTCGGCGATCGTCGGCGTCTTGAACGTCGGATCGGGCGTCGTGGTACCGGAGGTCGACGTCGAGCTCGACGAGGCTGCCGACATGGCACGTCGACCGCCCATCACTAACGCCACTCGTACACCAAAGATCGAGGTTCGTGACAACATGATGAAGATGAAGAAGATATCGAACCCACCGTATCGAACCAACAAGAAACTCAACGCAGCTGGACGACAAGCACGAGGAGGCCAACGAGACCAGGCGGCGACAGCAGCAGCAGCAGCAGTGACAGCGACAGCGGCAGCAAGCGAATGCCACTGCGATCGCTCTCGCTCTCTGCTCTCTCCCCCGCTCTCTCGTTGGAGAGTCCTCGCCCTCCTGGCTCTCGACCAACTCAAAGAGACTCGCGAGCAAGAGCCCTCCTTCTCCTCCTCCTTCTCCTCCTTCTCGATGTCGAGATCGAGAGTGAGTGAGCGGCCCAAAGAAGATCTTCCATGTGTCAGACGATGTTGTATTCGTTCTCCACTGCGAGAGCATATGAGTGGGAGAAGCCTCTCACATCAATCCTCCAACATCCAACGACCGAGGATGCACGAGAGAGAGAGAGAGAGAGAGCTGTCTCTCTCGTCAATGCTCATCTTCGGCGATGATTCGAATCGATGCCGCACCCGTTGGCGCCTTGCACGATCCGCAATCCTGCACCGGACTCGATGACGCAAGAGTGTATCCCGGAATCGAAGGGCAGTCGGGAGTCGAGCACACGGCAAACGTCGTCGACGAGCTCTTGTAAACACAACAATACAACGGCTCTGAGATCAACCACGCCATTGCAGTGAGTTTGTCAGTCGATGGAACGAGTCCCATTGATTGATCGTTCGATTCGATTGATGATTGGATGATTGAGGATTGGATTGATGATTGGATGATTGAGGATTGGATGGATGATCGAGAGGGCAAGGTCTCCCACGCACCACATGGAGCACATTGTCCGTTTCCTGTTGGAGGAGCACTGCACCACTCGGGCTGCAATCGGCTTGATGTCAGTCCTCTCCCACGACCATCCAC
>Ga0209935_1004193_pt1 | contig 13605 bp, 19 predicted proteins | sample ThiBio_1000_plan_2_FD_183958 | JGI IMG/M metagenome (GOLD analysis project Ga0209935, IMG submission 183958) | Wastewater bioreactor microbial communities from Cape Town, South Africa - Thiocy_cont_1000_plan (SPAdes) | ecosystem: Engineered > Bioreactor > Thiocyanate-remediating >... | reverse complement strand
GAGAGAGAGAGAGAGAGAGAGGTACCAAAGTTCTCCGTCAAGGAAAGTATCAGAGGGCATACTATCGATAAGATATTGAGGTATGGTAGTGAATCGGTTTCCATGTCGCGAGAAGAAAGCCTTTTTCAAGGGATTCCAGAATCCTCGCACTCCATCATATTTTTCAAACAGCCACCTAAGTGTTTATAGAAAATTTAAGGAGGGATATCTTAAGCGAGGAAAAAAGGAAATATACCAATTGGTCGGATCTGTATTCATGCGGGTCAAAAAACAAGCTGTTGTGGGTTGTCCTATATCTTCAATATGCGATACTTTTTGTTGTTGCATTTCATAGTGTGGAGGCATTGAAGTGGGGATGGGAGTAGTCATGGTTTCGTTGGTGAGGAGATCAGGTCGTTGCTGGCGTATCGTCGCCACAAGGCTTGAGTCAAGTGAAATAGAGATTAGGAGTGGCTGGGGGTGTTGTCATGAAGCAGGGAGTGCTGGTACCTGTCTTTTTGTTTGTCCCACCAAAACGGCACTGTGATGATGGTGATGCCATTATCTTCAGCTAGTTTCCTTTTCAAAGCGTCCATGTGTTGATAGTGTTGTAATGGTTGGTAAGTATATTCCGTTGACGAGATGTAGTGATGTTTTTCCTGTAAATGAAAATATATGTGTTGTGTGAGTGTTGAATGAGCAAGGGAGAAACACATAATTACATGATATTCAATGGCCAAACTGAGGGATGGGATATAGACATCCAATTCAAAGTAGTCCCCAGTGTCAGGATTTATAAGGTTTGCTTCCTTTCTGGCATTTCGTAAAATATCTCGTCCCTGTATATTATTGGTTACCTTAATCAAAAGAGGGGTAATTACGTACCAAAAAGAGACTAGATACGACACCCTCCATGTGTCTTTGTTGTAGCTGCCTATCCTGCAGTTTGAAGGGCAAGGTGCTCCATTCATGATCAGGATACTTTGCATGCAGCAATTGAGCTAATTTCGCACGTGAGATGGTTGAAGGAAATCCCAATTCCTTCAAATCAGTCAATGTTATCCCTTCCCAATCCTCAGGCTGCGAGAGAGAGAGAGAGAGAGAGAGAGAGAGAGAGAGAGAGAGAGAGAGAGAGAGAGAGAGAGATTATCATAAGTCGAGAGGTAGAAAGTTCTATACCTTCAATATACCCATTTGTTGCTCTACTTTATCTAGAGCTCCGTTCATGTCTTCTTTCAAGTCCCGCCAAAACGTCTTATTGGAGGCCCGGAACTTTGAGGGGTCCCAGGGATACTCCGGGTACACTGTATTCAGTGCCTGTGCGAGAGAGCGATAGTGATGGGTCACTGTTTTGCCTCCCTTCTCCTCCACTTGCACTCTCGTGACGGCATACCAATCACTCAACTTAACACATGAGGAGAGAACCATAGTGAGCCTCCTAGGAGAGGTAGGTGGCAGAGTGTGTACCTGCGTGAGTCCCAGTTCGTTGCCTATGCGGTCAAGCACCTTGCGTTGGTGAGCTAAGTCTCGGGATTGAGCTTTCTTTTTGAAGGCAATGGCTGTAGCATCCTTTTCGGGATACACTGCTCTCACCAGTTCTTCAACGGAGTGATAATAAGTGAACAATCCCCGTCCTCCTCGATTCACAATATCCTTCCTAGTCACCTTCCCCCAATCTGAAAGCTGATGATGGAAAATGTTAGGGCAAAGAGAAGGGTTGGAGAAGGAAAGGAATCTGTACTTGATTGATCTTCAGATCCAAAGCAATCTGATCTAAAATCTTCCTCTGATTGTGGGGATCTGTCCAATGCTTGTTGGAATGCCTCCCAGCGGCATGGAACTTTGATGGATCCCAGCTCTCTGCAGGGTAAATCTTTTGTACAGCTTCTCCCAAAGACTGATAATGATCAAACAATCGACGTCCTCCCAATTTCTGAACTTGATGCCGTGATACATAGTACCAATCCGAAGGCTAATTAGAAATGAGATTGGCCGTATCTGTTCTCACGTACCTCTGTAACGCCTAGCTGATTCTTGATGGAATCTAAAAATTGACGCTGATGATCGAGTCTTCGCCATTGATTTGGAGGCGTGATTTGTGGGAATTTGGCAACATCCCAATCGAACTCGGGATAGATGGCCATCACCGCTTCTTTAATTGATGGATAGAGCATGAACAAACTTGCGCCTCCGACTGCAACTACATCTCTTCGTTTTACGCGATACCAATCCGATAGCTATTAAAATGTGAAAATGATTAGGTAAGTGGGAAGAGGAAAAGTCATCTTTGTACTTGAGACAGTCTTAATTCGTGTCCGATTTGATCAAGCGACAACCGTTCTCGAAATGGAGTGTCCCATTGAAATTTATGGAACCTATTATCGTGCTCTGCACGATGTTGTGAAGCAGTCAAGGGCGCAACCAAGGTGCATCGGTTGCGCCTAGCTCCAGCAAAGGAGAACGCTGTGCCTGTGTCGCGGGGGCGATAGCCCAAACGCAACTTCCTTCGCATTGCTGCAATAATTGACCACCTTCCAAGAAATGAAAAACACTGCTGATGCATTTATTTAGGCAAGGTCTCAATCGTCCTCATCATCATCTCCTTTCTTCTTTTTCTTCTTACCCTCCTTGTCCTTACCTTCATCGTCGTTGGCTTTCTTTTCCTTTTCGCCCTCATCCCCTTTCTTCTTTTTGCTCTGCTTCTCGCCTTTCTTAGGCTCCTTTTCTTTTTCCTTTCCGTCGTCCTCGCTGCTGTCGCCTTTCTTCTTTTCCTCTTCATCATCGTCATCATCATCGTCGTCATCGTCCTCTTCGTCACTATCATCCTCACCTTTCTTCTTCTTGTTCTTCTTCTTTTCATATTCTTCCTTTTGCTTTTGCATCTTCTCTCGCATCTTCTTTCTTTCCAACTCAGCTGCTTCCTCTTTCTTCCGTTCCTCTTCCAACTCATCGGCTACTTCTTGGTCCAACTCATCGGATTCCTCTGAAGGGTCATAGGACTTGTAGCTTTCTTCATACATCGCCACAACCTCTTTGCTTGTCTTTCCTTCTGGCGGGAAATAAATAGGCATCAACTCCTCATAACACTGCAACTCCTTCGGCAGGTATGTGCAGAATATCACCAGATCCACCTTGTTCTTATTGGACGCAAGCCAGGTTCGAGCTGCATGAAGTGCCATATGGGATGCTGTGATTTGTTGTTGTTAATATCTGTTTCATTCTCTCTCTCTCTCTCTCTCTCTCTCTCTCTCTTTGTGGTGTGTTAGGAGGAGGGTATACCGAGATACAATGGATAACCATATACTCCTGATGAGATACCACAGAAAGCAACAGATCGGATGCCATAACCTCCACACAACTGGAGACAAGTGACATAACAGCTAAAGGGAAGATTATTGAGATGATGAGATAAAGATGGTGGGAGCACAAAAACAAAACAATACCTTTCGAGTTCTTTTTCTTCCCTCTTGTTAAGGCTTCCCATAATGATAGGACCCACTGTGTGCAGGATGTATTCGGCAGGCAGATCATATCCGCGAGTGATCTTTGTACTGCCTGTAACGCCTCCATTCAAAGTTTTGCATTCTTCGAGGAGCTGTTGTCCTGCTGCCCTATGAATCGCACCATCAATCGCACCACCTTATATTATGAATTCTTTGTTAGTACCGCAGAGAGAGAGCGAGAGCGAGAGAGAGAGCGAGAGCGAGAGAGAGAGAGAGAGAGAGAGAGAGAGAGAGAGAGAGAGAGAGAGAGAGAGAGAGAGAGAGAGAAGAGAGTTGTATAAGAATAATTATCATACCTCCCAATAGACTCTTGTTGGCAGCGTTGACGATGGCTGCGATTTCAAGCTTGGTGATGTCATTGCGAATGACGGCGACCTTAGAATTGAGGGTGGCATCGTGGCTATAGTTCTTGTAGAACTTGAAGTTCTTCCCCACAGCTGTGGCGGGTGGTTCTTTCTTAGGCGGATTTTTGCCTCGTTGTTGAGTCTTCGCAGCACCGGGTTTCGCTGGGGTGGCCTCCTTCTTTGGCTTCTTGTCGTCCTTTATCTTTTGCTTCCGCTTGGCTTTCTCATCGTCTCGAGCTTGAGTTTTTTTTCTTTCCACCGCTAAATAATTGCATTAGCTATTTGACATGCAGCTTGAAATGCGTGTTTGATTTCGTCAAACAAGGGAAAATCAGGAAAATTAATCGATAGAATTACAACAATAATTGATGATTGTACGCCATAATCTTTCAAAAGAACATATCGTACCTTTTTCTAACGTTTCTTCAGCGACGGTATCCCAATGCGGTATGTCATCGAGCTTAACGACTTCTGCAGGTTTGCAATGATAGCGCTCTTTTCTTTCTTCCTCCGATAGCGCTTTCTCTTCAGCCCAGCATTCGGGTTCCTCGTAACTTGGTTGCTGTCCCATACCTCTTCTAGTCCTTTAGAGAAGAACACTGCAACGTCTCCTTCGCTGCTGTGTTACTTTGTCTTGGCTGAAAAGTATTAAACACCATGACGTCAGCATATTAACGTAACAACATTCGCGGAACTGACAATTTTATTGGCATTGTGCTACCCTAACGAGACGGCCATGGCAATTCAGGATAGGCTGATTGCAGTGCCTTGTTGAAGTTCTTATAGTGCCGCAGTATCGAGCGTGCTCCCTGTGATAATGTTGAGGTTTAAATATTCATAAGCAGCACAGGTAATACTCACGTATGTGGAGAAGAAGTCTTTGTTTGTTAGCCCCTCCCAATTCTTTATATCTTGAGCATCAAACCCTCCTTCCTTTGCAAATTCATCGAAGAACGCTCGGCAGTTATTTGGGTCTGACCAATAGAACGGTTTTACTCTCGAGACTTAAATAAAGTTGCAGGTTGCTAGGTTAGCGAAACCTTCAACAAGTGGGATAACTCATACCGGGGAAGCTGAAGGTGAGTTCGGGGAATACCGCCTTCAGTGTATTCGTAAGATTTCCATAGCGGCCTATAGGTCCTCTTCCCTAACATATATGGTGTGAATACACATTTGACTTAAAAGATGCAATCAATCTTATCAACCTGCACAGCTGTGATTTCTCCGTAAGTAACTGAGTTCCAGTTTGTAGCGTCGAGAGGGTCGAATCCTTTAATCGCCGCGTAATCGAGAAAGTATTTCCGTTGATGTTCTATGCTATCCCAGTAGTTAGCAGGCTTGGTGTTAAGCCGCACTACCCTATGCTCTATAAATGGAAATGATCATGTTACTTATTAAGAAGTAAAACAAGAGGCGAAGTACCTCGAGGCTTCTTTGGTTCGGTATAATTTCGTAACACGTCATCCCAAGAGAGGTCCTGCCGTATTCGATTTATGATTGGAAGTTTGGGTCTATTGGACGGCAGATAGCCGTTATGTCTGAAGGTAACTATAGTACCACTGCGAGGCATTTCGGATGTGGCTGAAGGCGCAGAGAATGTAACTCCATTAGGCCTAGACAGTGAGAGTTTGAGTAAATCAATTTTGGGATCATTACTATTTTTTGCCCTACTTACAATTCACATTTCCATTCAAACGATTCGGTTTGCTCAAGTATCTTACATTCAGCTTCGACATATTTCTGGGAATTGGTACTGAATTAGTTTTTGACAAACTCGAATGAAGAGGTAGATACCGAATAGGTGAGGTACGACGCCGATCTGCCGGATTCATAGAGCGATTTAGGATGACGCAGAACTATTCCTTTTCCGCCATTGTCTATAACAGCTCGGAAATGTTCCTCCACATGCTCTTGACCTCTGCTTATCACCTTACTAGCTACCTCCAGAAATGATGTTGTCTTTTCTTTAACAAGATCCTCTGTAACAAAATATTAATCTTCTTTTCATTCTAAGAAAGTAAATTTTACCTAAGCGGCGATAACGTTCTTCATAGGTGGCTGGGTCCTTCGGTATATCAAATAGCACATATTTAAATTTGCTCCAGTCAGGATCCCTCAACAAATTCGTGTTATGCATAAAAGAGTAATCTCCTTGTTTGTCTTTTAACCTATATGAATATGTTAGCGTTACATATATGGACAAAGGGGGGGGGGGGAAGAAAAAGGCTGTACCGGATTTCTCCATCCAAGAAGCAGTCCGTAGGCATGCTTGCCTTGATTTGATGTGGAGCGGGTAGGACTCGGCCTTTGATAGTATAGAATTCTCGTTTGTCAGGATGCCAAATGGCTCGAACGCCAAATCCTTTTTCAAACAGCCACCTAGTATTTTTTGATGCAATATTAGGCCGATAAGGGGAAAAGAATGTGAAATATGTTACCAATGCGTTGGATCAAAATTCGAAGTGGGAGAAGTGGGCATTGGCCGAGGAACCATCGGGCGACCCAGATATTCTTTCTCTTCCCGATTACTTGAGGTATCGGTTTCAAAGACAAGAGGAGGTGTCGCGGGTATAGGGCTAGCACCAACCGTGACGTCAGCCAGCAAATCGGGTCGTTCCGATTTTATGGTCGCAGCCAAACTGTATTGCAAGTGTAGGTAAGTGATAGCGAGGAAGTGGAAGGGCGTAGTGACATAGATATGGTTACCTTTTCTTTTTGCCATCCCACCAATAAGGAATCGTAATCAGGGTAATTCCTTTCTTTGATGCTAAAGTTTTCTTGGCATTGACCTGCCATGCGGGTTCAGACATGAATTGCTGCTTATCCTTTTTTTATCAACAGGCAAGATTTTAGTACCCAATGTGCATTCATAAGAGCATTGTACCTGAAACTGGACTGCAAGGCGTAGTGAGGGAATATACAAAGGCACTTCGTAATTGCGTATCTCTGCGTTTGGATCCTCAAGAGTGAGGGAATCTAGTTCTGCCAACTTTTTAAATTGATAAATGAGTGTTATCTCACTGGATAGCTTGAGGAGGAAAATAGAATATTTACCGGGAAAATAATCTGAAGAGCGGTTTGAAGTCTTTTTTGAAGGCCGCGCAGTAAGGCTGAGGTATTCCAAGAATGTAGAGGATATTTTTCCTTCAGCAACTCGATTAGTTTTGGTTTGGATAGCTTCACAGTGAGTCCTGCTTGCTTCAAGTCCTGGAGAGCCACCGAGTACCAATCATCTGGCTAGATAAAAAATTTGATTGGGTTAGAAAGAACTAAGTGCCAAAAAAACACACCTTTTGAATTCCAATCTCCTTTTCAAAATCTTCGATGGCCTGAAGTAGGTGTTCCTTACTTCGCCAATATCCAGGCGGCACCTGTTTGCCTTCGAGGAATTTATCCTCCTTCCAGGGATAGTCAGGATAGACCGCCTTTAAAACCGATTGCATCGAGGCGTGGTATGAAAATAGATTCCATCCCCCTCGCTTTGTCAGTTCCTTTCTTGGCACGTCATACCAATCGGATAACTAATTGTTGGCCAAAAAAGGAATAGATTAGAAATGCATTAAATAAAAGAAATAGAATTTACCTGTTTAAGAGTAAGTTCTTTTGCTACTTTTTCGAGGAAGAGTCGTTGGTTGAGAAGACTGCCCCATCCGATGCGCTTAGGAGAAGAAAACCGCGAGGATTCCCATGGGAAATAGGGATGAAACTTCCTCAATACGTTCTCAATGGTAGTGTACTCCTTCAGCAATGGCTCCCCTCCCGCCTTGACGATTTGCTTAGGGGACACCAAATACCACCCTGATAACTGGTTTGATTTAAAGGTTAAATCTAACAACAACAACAACAACAACGACAACAACAACAACAACAACAACAACAACAACAACAACAACAACAACAACAACAACAACAACAACAACAACAACAACAACAACAACAACAACAACAACAACAACAACAACAACAACAACAACAACAACAACAACAACGAACACCAACACATACCCGCAATGCAAGACACTAAGCCACCACAACCAACTGCATCCTGCACAATCTGCACAGACACCTCACCCATCACCAAACTCTTGGGAGCACCTTGTGGCCACTACATACACGAAGAGTGCTTCGTGTTACTCTATGGGACACCCAACTCACTCAGAGACAAAAAAATTGCGTGCTGTGCATCTAAAGGGGGAAGCGGTGTGGCTGAGGTGTGTGGGGTGGAGTTTACTCCGACGTGGATCGCCTCGGCCAAAATATCACAAGAAAACAGATTGAAGTTGGCGTCAGTTTTAGATGAGGGATACATGCATTCCTTGTACAGCATGAGTTGTCCGTCGGTAATCTCTCTCTCTCTCTCTCTCTCTCTCTCTCTCTCTCTCTCTCTCTCTCTCTCTCTCTCTCTCTCACACACACACACACACACACAAACATACTTGTACAACACACAAACACGCGCTTTCTCCTCTGGCTTCTCTCTCACACACACTCACTCTCTCACTCTCTCACTCACTCTCTCTCACTCACTCACTCTCTCACTCTCTCACTCTCGTAGTGCCATGTTCCTTGCACGAGACAATATTTTGGGGATCTAAGAGTGCAATGCCATTGCACCGCCGATTTCTGCTTCGCGTGTGGTGGTATCTGGCAGACCAAAAACGACAATCACAATTGCGGGAACAAAAGTTGCGGCAAGGATCCCCTCCTCAAAATTATTGGAGTGTCCTATGGTGGTATAGTATCAAACCGAGAGAGAGAGAGAGAGAGAGAGAGAGAGAGAGAGAGAGAGAGAGAGAGAGAGAGAGAGAGAGAGGAGAGAGTGTGTGTGTGTGTGTGTGTGTGTATGAGAGAGAGCGAGAGCGAGAGGAGTGAGAGTGAGAGTGAGAGTGTAAGAGAGAGATAGCGACAGAGACCGAAAGAGAGAGAGAGAGAGAGAGAGAGAGAGTGAGTGAGTGTGTGTGGTCATACACTAACCCAAAGTGTAATGTAGGGTGTGCCTGTTGGAAGAATGGAGACGGTTTTGGCGCCACAGTACCGGTTGTGCCCACATTGTGCTTGTTGCATTGAGAGGGACAGGTCCTGCAAGTTAATTCATAGGTGTCCTTCCTGTGGCCAAGGGTTCTGCTTCCTGTGTCTCGACAAGCTTGTGAACGACAGAGTGAAATGTTCGGATAGTCCTTTTGCGCCTTGCTTTGTTGCCCCACGTCAAACGGAGTATCCCGGTCGGACCTAACCTTTTTTACTTGTTGTGAGCTTGACGAGTTTAAATAAATAACCCAACTTGTTTTTTTCGATATGTGAATTCAGTCTTACCCTAACAGAATGTGCACGTTGTGTATGTTTATGTTTTATTACTATGTACTCCATATAAATTAGCATATTTCCTTAACACCACCGCAAAATATTCCAGCACTTGTTCATATTGAAGGTGGTCATTAACGAATTTCATCCCATTTCTAGCGATTTCCATCGCCTTGGTAACGTTGTTGGCGCAGAAGGCAGCCTTCTGGTCCAAATCGTCCAAATCCCTGGCCGGGAGGTAATGAACCCATGGCCGTAGAGAAGGATACCAGAATTCCTGATAGGCCTGGGGATGTACCCAGATGACGGTCGCGTTGAGGGCAAGTAGAAAGCGCAGTCGGTCCGAAGCGGATTCGCCATGGATATGAATAACGCAGCGATGCATAGCCCAATGCTGCATGCCTACGTAGTGGTGCCGCACCCAACCGGGAAACCGTCGTTCGAGCCTCGAGGCCTCCGCCGAGAATTCAGCAAAACCATGAAGAGGATGCGCAGGTATGATGGCCTCATAAAGGTTCCTCTTGTATCCTGCGTGCTCGAAAAATTCCTTTCGCGGGCCTCTGTGTGGCAAGCCCATAAAGAACGCTTTGGAGCGCTTTGATAAATAATCCACATTCGCGTTAATCTCCCTAATCAATGCCATATCTGCCTCCCAGGTAGTAAATCCCCTCTTACCCCTGGCCCATTCTAGCGAAGAATTGGATAGGCGGAGCATCTCCCAGGGCGCCTCGCTCTGATGGATCCAAGGGAACTCCATGGCCCCAAAGCGCGGGTTGGGAAAAAGCAGCGCGGGTCGATTTGATCCCCAAGTTACCCACCCAGCAATAGGAAAAACGTCGCCGCGGTCCTTCTGGTTTACCTCTACTCTGATATCCGGAATCTCGTAGCGCTCAAGGACGTCCATGACAAGTTGCAGCAGACCGAGATGTCGCGGCGAGGGCTTGTCGTTGAAGATATATTTCTCGACTGTATTGTTCTTGATAGAAAGGTAGCCGGAGTTGAATTGGTAGGCCTGGGGGTCTCGAGGGGTAACCATATCTTCTGATTTTAAACCGGAAGGGAAACGCGAGAACATATTTTCTATCAAGCTTTTGTAGCTAAGACTTTGTGAGGGAATCCTCTTCGTGCCAAGAATAGGCTGTGCGTTGGAGGAGAGGAAGCTTCGAAACAGAAGGGGCACGCACAGGCACAGAAACCGCCACAGGCGGAAGCTCCCCATGCCTTTGCCCTGCTGGCCCACACTCCCAAAAAAGGAAGTTTTTTGCACGAGACGATGCACAAAACGCTAGCTTTGCTCGTCGGTTTTCTTTCTGAAATGTTGGCCTCTGTTGAGACCCTTCTTCGTCTTATTAGTGCGCACTGAGCGCAGCGCGACCGACAACACCATCGCCACCCTACGGTTAAGTGCCCAAAGGAAGGCTCTCTGGTTGAAGTGAACTTAGGCCGTTTCTGCAATCTCGAAACTTGCCCGCACAACTGTGGAAGAATAGAAGTTGTTTACTCCTTGAGGGAGAGCGATTTAGAACACCCTGGCTAAATGCCCTTGTAACCATACCAGAAAGTCGGAAGGATTTGTGGTTATCATGCATCCTCATGGATTTGAAGGATCTTGAGAGGTTGTAGGTCTTACCCTCAGGGTCGTCTTACGATTACAGCCAACCAAATTCAACACCTGCTTTCCGTATCTCGAATTCGAGATGGAAGGAAAGGAAAAAAGAAAAGGAAAACCGAAAAGGACAAAACTTGCTTAGATCGAATTACCACCTCCTGATCCGTGTTCTCCTTTTTAAACCCAAAGCAAGTCATTCGTTCCCAAGAACTCTAAACGCGGCGAAAAGTGGTAACAAAAATGCTATCTCAGAGGGGATACGTTGAGCCTTTCCGGATTGATTCCAAGGAAGGAAGAACGGCGTTAGACTGAAACCCCCGAATCCCGAAATGCTTGCCTGCAGGAATATAAATACGGATTCAAAGCGCGGTTAACTTTGTCAATCTACAATCAAACCTATCGACACCCAAAGATGTCGAGCGGCGTTGCCTTCACCTGCTACCTTGTTTTCATCGCCCTTGTTGCAAATGCGAGTGTATTTGCAGGCCAATTCTCCTTCACGGTGTATTCCGCAGAGGACGGCTGCACCGGAGAAACGCTGACGGTCTCGGAATCCTTCACGGAGTCACAGTGTATCAACAACAAACCATCAAAATCTTGGGTTGCAACATGCGACAACAACAAGTTGGGCGTTCTGTTGTACAACAACAGTGCTTGCGGAGCAGCTAACCTGTACTTAAATCTCACTTTCCTGGCTAATGGACAATGCCAATCAACTACTGTGAATGGTGAAACAGGTTTCGTATCTGGAACTTGTGCCTCTCCCGCTTCCACTCACAGCAATTGGTTCAACCTTCTTGTTGAGTATTTGAATTTTTAACAAATAAATCCTCGTTCCAACTTGATCTTCTCTTTATACCCTCTTCTTCGTCTCTCCGTTTTTCTCAGCGGAAAGCGGGAGGAGGATCGTTGAACAGGCGCTGAACCCATTACATCTCCCTTGCTCAACCGCGATACCCTCATCCTCAACGAACCTCTTCGAAGCATGGAATAGAATTAGCTGATAATCTGGAGGTCTCACAATGAACGGCAGAAGGTAGATAAAGGATCAGATAGTGATACCAGAGACAGGGAGCGTGATAGAGATTGCGACAGGGACCACGAAAGATAGGGAGCCCCACCACCTGATGTGTTCTCTCATTCCGAGTTCACGGCTCTCCTGTGTTCCTTCAGGCTGACGTTGGGAGAATCGAAAACTGGCAGAGCACTTGACTTTTAAGAATGAGGACTCACACGATTGCGCCAGCGCATAGCCTTACCCACAGAAGGTTATCTACCAATGAGTATTAAGACCACCAAAATAGTGAATGTCGACAGAGTTAGACACTTTTCCATTTTGAACACGAAGAATATCATTCGTGCGCCCACATGCTCAAATTGCGACTACCCCGCACCCTACTTTACATATACTGTAGGTATCAAATCTTTCGGGCTGCTCCCGAAACAATTTTTTCCTAAAGCAACTTTTCCAACGAGTACAAGTATGTACTGAAGATAATTCAACCTTTAAAGCTCATAACATCAAACTATCAAGCAAGGCACATACCTTCAGGATGTCCAACAGCCTTGCTTTTTCTTGCTACCTGCTTTTCATCGCGTTCACTGCTTATGTGTACGCCGGGCAATTCTCCTACACCCTTTATTCCGGAGTAAACTGCACGGGAACACCTGAGACACTCTCGGAATCATTTACGAATGGCCAATGTGCAACCAGCGGATCTAAATCCTGGTATGCATCTTGCAACAACAACACCTTGGCGGTTCGCACGTACTCCACGACAGGATGTCCGCCTGCCAACCTTCAGGCCAACTTCACATTCTACGCAAATGGGAAGTGTCAAGCTGACCATTTCATGGATTCTACAGTTTACATCAGCGGCACTTGCTCGCCTTCCCCCGCTTCTACTAACACCAATTGGATCAGGCTTTTTGTTGAGTGGTTTACCTTTTAATAAATCTGCCTCAATAACAAAGCAAAACTGGGTTCTGGGAATTGCAAGCCTCGAAGAAGACGATGCGAAGCAATGGTGTCGTTCACCTTCGCGTTTGCAGCGCCCGTAGGTTCCCGCTGCACCTACGCACATACGTAGCATCTAGTCAGTCGCGTATCCTGTCTGAGGTAGCTTGCAATCCCCAGAAAATTCAAAACCTGACCCTTGGAAGATTGTGTCGCGGGAAGAAATTGATCGATTGCGATTGCTTGAACAGGCCGAACAACAGCTCGCCATAAAACAAGTACCAACACTTAACCAGATCACCTTCTAAAAAAAAATCATAAAGCCTGAGGATTGGTATTCGGTGCCATTGAGTGATTTGCATGAGATCGGCACAAGAACTACCAAAGAACAACTTGTGCGCTTTCTTGCCCACAAGTATCCAGATCATCCTTGGAAAGCTCATCTTCTTAAAGGCGCTCGATTTGCCCAACAGAAGCATCTGGAACGAGTCGTTCGTTCGCTATTTCAGGTTTGATGTTCACTTTAAAACACTCAAATTATAATTATTCTTAGGATGTCAAAATCCAAGTTAACGCTCGACGAGAAGCTGGATTGTTGAACCCAGCAACTAACGCCTATCTTGAATTGGACATTTTCATCCCTTCGCTCAAGCTTGGATTTGAATACCAGGTAGGGGTTGAATCATTTGATTTAATCTTTGATTTATATAACTCGTTTAGGAAAGACACCACTTCACAACAGCAGGATACGCACACCACTCCCTCTCAGCAATTCAGTCGCGAGACAGAGAAAAGTTGCGACTCGCAGCCCAACTCGGAATCTCTGTGGTTGTAGTTCCCTGTTGGTGGGACAACACAGTCAACAGGTACTCTCACCTCTCTCTCTCTCTCTCTCTCTCTCTCTCTCTCTCT
>Ga0209935_1004192_pt1 | contig 13612 bp, 13 predicted proteins | sample ThiBio_1000_plan_2_FD_183958 | JGI IMG/M metagenome (GOLD analysis project Ga0209935, IMG submission 183958) | Wastewater bioreactor microbial communities from Cape Town, South Africa - Thiocy_cont_1000_plan (SPAdes) | ecosystem: Engineered > Bioreactor > Thiocyanate-remediating >... | reverse complement strand
GGGGGGGGGGGGGGAGGCGATAAAGGAAAGGAGAAGGAAGAAAATACCTAGCTCTGAGTCCGTCGCGGAGGAGTTCGCGTCCGTGTTGGTGTCTGAATATTCTGCAGTGGAGCGCACTAATAACATTATATCATTAGCAAACCAAAAGTCTTAACATCAACGAGCAGACGAAACAGAAGCATGCAAAATCAAAAATTAACTTGGTGCGCGACCTACCTCTATGACTTTGACTCGGGGTTTTTGTATGCGAACTCCCGATCCCACTTCCGTGCGTATGACTGAGCGTCCTCCGTATCCTCTTCGCTGGCGCGTCTGAATGGGGAGGTAAGTTTCACGCTTGTACTGTTACCATGAGTGTGTGCACGGAGGTGTTTAATATTTAGTTACTAACCGTCACCATCGCCGTCCCTCTCTTGCATCATTTTGTTGTAGTTACCAGGAGGGCCAAGTTAACTATCAAAGATTCAGTCAACGGAATTTCAGTTATTTGATTTTTGGTTCGCCTGTCGAGTTCCTCCACCCTTTGATTAGATTTGAATTCGTTAAAACCAGAAAGCGGAAACGCGTCTTCCTTCCCCAGAATGCGAAAGAAGCAAACAGGGGAAGAATCCGAAGTCGGCGGGATCGCAGCTGATGTTATTACCCTCCCGCCGACGAGGGAGTATACCTACCCGCCCCACTGGGTATCCCTAAGCGAACCCTATTTATCTGAATAAACTTTTGCAAGGATTCTTTGTCAAACAAACAATTATTGTTACACAACGGTTCCACTCTGCTGAACAGTCATGAATCCTTCCGTGCGGCTTGAATGCTTAGCGGGTCTGTTGTGCGTTGTTCTCGCTAACTCCATCGAACTTGCCTCCGCACAAAAGTTCGGGATATACACCCTCTCGATGACTACACCTAATCTCGTCAACATCTTCTCGGGAGATCAACAGAACGGCCTCTTGAAGTTCGTTGGCGCAGTTTCAACAGGCGGGAACGGGACGGGAGTTCAAAGCCAAGGAGCGATCGCGGTCTTTGGCAACTTCATCTTCGCCGTCAATCCGCTCAGCAACACCCTGTCTCTTTTGGAGATCAATCCGCAAGGCCCCACAATGGTTAAGCTTGTTGGATCGCCTGTCTACAGTCAGGGTGACTACCCCAATACCGTAACGGCAAGTAAGTGTCCTCCCTTTCCACTTATCTCGTCTCTCTACCAAATTACCTGTTATGAACTCGGCTCATTTCAATTTTACTTCTTTGAAATAGATGCTCGTTCGGTATGCGTAGCCAACACAGGAGCCAATAGCGGTATCGCTTGCTTCACTTATAGTTCTTCTTCGGGTCTCAAGTTCATCCCGTCTTCGTTCAGGGCACTCAACCTGAACCTCACTACCCCACCTGGCAACCACCAGGGACCCGGCCAGATCTCCTTCACTCCTGACAACAAGGGTCTCGTGCTGGTCGTCAAGGGCCGCAACCCTCCAGTCTACCTCTGGCCTGTGGCTTACGTAGGCAATTCGCTGGTGCTCAGCCAATCTCCTGCGACTTCTACCCCGAACGGGGAAGACAACTTCGCCTTCGCTTTCGATTCGTCGTCAGCCTTTGTTCTTGCCGACACCAACCCCTATGGCAACATATCGGGTTTGATCGTTGTGAATGTCGACACTTCCGGAGGCGGTTCGGTGTCCTTCGGAACTCCGCGATATCTCCTTCTGCCCAATCTGCACGGCGCGTGCTGGATTTCCTACGGCCAGCTGACCGATCGCTTCTACGTATCGAATCTGGGATCTGGAATAATCTCCGAGATCGCGCGTAGCGGCGGCAAGCTGACGATCCTCAACCAGATCGTCATGACCAACACCAGTCTCCCCGCAGATCAGATTGTCCTCAACAACTTCCTGTACGTCAACGACCTCGCCCTCAACCAGATTTGGGTCCTCTCCTTGGGAGGTCCCGGAGGTGGCACGTGGATCCAGCGAGTGCCAAACCTCGGAAGCACCAGCGGACTTGTAGGCTATGTGGTACCAAGCCAAACTCCTTTGGTTGTGGAGTAAATTGTATTAGTTATTGGAAAGCCAATAAAAGGAAAATACATACCAGTGCCTAGGACAATAGAGCACTTACCTCTTTCTCTATTCTCTCTCTCTCTCTCTCTCTCTCTCTCTCTCTCTCTCTCTCTCTCTCTCTCTCTCTCTCTCTCTCTCTCTCTCTCTCTCTTCGCTCCCTCGCTCTCTCCCTCTCACACAAACCACCAACAATAACACGAAACAACGCAAAAGTGGCAGTAAGGAAACTTACTTTACTTTTGGAGCAATGGGATACACCACCCTCACAACAACGACGGCGCCGCAGCAGTTACGCGAGTCATACTGGATGCTTTCTCCCTGATTGGAGGTTTGAGCTGCCTGTATTCATATCCACTTCTGCATTGCCATTCGTTGTGGTGCTGGCTGGAATATTCCCTAAACGTCCTTTCCTTATTCAGCTTTGGCCTTTTTGGCCTCCCAGGCAGCGATGTAATTTGGTATGTCGGAAAACACATACCATCCATCATCTGTAGGTTGGCCTTTCAAGCCGAGCTGTGTGGAGAGTGAGGGGGAGTGCGAGAGAGAAAGTTGAGTCACAGAGAGAGAGAGAGAGAGAGAGAGAGAGAGAGAGAGAGAGAGAGAGAGAGAGATGTGTATAGGTAGTGTACCTTGCCATCCACGATAACAAAGAAGCGCTCGGGGTGGGCCCAATAGGTCTTGAGGAAAGGATTGGCTATATCATCCACAACCATGTGTAATTGATAGTCCGTTCTATCATATATGTTCAGAGATTAGTGTTTATCGTTTTTGTGGACGTTGTGGCAGTTGTGAGTGTTGGTTGTGGTGGTTGTGGCTGTGGTTGCCACTTACGTTTGTACAAAGCGGTTAGCGATGCCGAGACGATCTTCGACGGTTTTGTGTTGAAGAACCTCGACATGCCGACCGAGAGGCCACTGATCCTGAGCGTGGGCCTCAGCGAGATATATGGTGAGAAAAATAGCTCTTCCCTCCAACGATGCCTGAAGTGAGTGAACTTGGCTCACTGTCAGGCGAAACGGGGGTCTGATTATAAAAAGAAATTAAGCACATTAAAAGATGATTTTGAAAATTGATTAAGATATCTTCTTACCAGGTCCAAGATCCGGCGATTACAACTAGAGGTAAGTTCATTTCTTTTCCTTTATCCATGTAATGCATCAACGAGGTGGGGCGCCCATCTAATTCATACAATAGGGTGTTTGGGCATTCATCGCCCTCCTGAAGAGGTCCATCACCTTGAGAACGGATGAATCAGAAACATTTCTGAAATCTAACAGTACCTGTTAAATCATATTGAACATGTATAAGTGTTTTGAAGAATTCGTTCATCTCTTCATCAAATCTATACACATAGCGTGCTGAAAACACTTTATCCAGCATTCTAATGATAAAAATTGAGCAAATTGAGAACGAATTGGTTTCACTTACCGCTCCGAGTCCTCAAATCCAAAGTCTCTTAATACTTTTCTATACATTCCGGTGGTAACTTGTGCCGACCTAAATGTATTGTTACAAAATAACAAATGTTGAAACATTGACAAACCAATTTGTGTCATCAACCTCTGTGTACAAATTCTGAATTTCTTCAGAGAACCGAAGCTCATTTGCTCTCCGCAAGATCTCAATCATGGACTCTCTGCTAATGTCTTTCTTTCCAGGGCTGAGACACAATGTTAATGTTGACCTCACCAAAATATTTCCACTTACCAAGGGTCGGTGCAACTCAGCAGCGTGCGTATAGGAATACCCTACAATTGTTAGCAAGGGAAAATTCGGGTTGCGCATATGCTTACTTCTTCACGCAACTTAAGTCCAGCCTTGCCGCTTCGCTCTGTAAACATTTCATGCATGGCGAGCGCTGCGGCAAAGGCTTTCTTGCTTCGTAAACTTGTTGTTTCATTGCTCTTCGCGGAACGGTGGTAAATTGGTCGACACAATTAATTTGAAAAGATTCTAGGAACTAAAAAACGCCAGCACAAGTTGCGCTCAGCTGAGCTGCTATGGAGGATAGCTTCACATTTTCGCCGCCAAGCTCTCCTTCATACCATCGTTCTCCGTCTTCGTCTCCGCCTGTAGCTTCCCCTCGCGATGTATATCATGATCTAGAACTTGAAGAATTTGGAACCGAAGAATTAGTCGATTCCTACAACTATAAGACGGGCTCTCGACTCGACCTCAATCTTGAACTTCAGGTCTTGGTTGCTGAAAATGGGCAGCTGCATCAAAAACTTGAGGCCGCTCAAGCGGAAAAAGCTGATGCGATTCAAATGTGGCGGAAACAACGCGAGGAGAATAAGGTGAGATGGCGCATTTGAATAGTATTTAACATTTGCAATAGAAATTGAAGATGCAGCTGATTGAACTCGAAGCGCAGCTGGTTGTTCTAACACCGGCTTTGAATCCTGAATGTCAAGTATCTGATTTCGGTAGGGCAGCACTGCAAATGCTCGAGTCATCGAGGAACGTGCGTTCAAATTCAGGACCTGGAGAAGAATCTCCTCTGAATCTCCAGAAGCGAAAGCGCACATCCATGCCCAAATCACCTGCAACGAAGCCACAACCCACAACACCATCCCGCAAAGGACCTCAAAAAGCGCCGCCCCCGCTCCGCACTCCTTCGCCACATAAGATTCAGAGCATCACCAACAACGGATTGCGATCCAAGCGGTTGATAGCGATGCAAAAGAAAATCGAAACGCATAAGATGCAGGAAGAGATACTAGATGCAAAGGGGAAGGCAAAAGCATCAAAGGATGACGTGAAAGGGAAGGAACGAGAAAAGGAAAAGGAAAAGGAAAAGGAAAAGGAAAAGGAAAAGGAAAAGGAAAAAGAAAAGGAAAGGGAGGACGAGGAAGAGCCGACACGATCGTTGAAGAAACGAAGAGTGGCCGATCAAGTTTTAAAGAAGGAGGCAATCTCTTTGTTGCAGCCACAAGATCTCGCCCAGGGTACTCGTCCTAGAGATGACGTGGCATCGGAGGAAGTGGAGATCGACGATGTGTTGTGCCTCAAGAAGATAAAAGAAAAGGGAGAGACAGGCCCGAAGGAGTATCCTTGTAGAGACTGCCGACGAGTCTTTTGCAGGCGAGGGGACCGAGACAATCATGAACGGCTAACCGGCCACACCAAGTGGAGCAAAGGCAGGAGCTTCAATCTGGGCTTTGTGCAAACTTGATATCTCTGTGTAAAATACCCTTTATGTCCTACTTAGATATCGTCTTTTAACGCTGTAAATTCATAAATAACTTGTGGGCTGTTCCTTGGTTAAAAATCTCATGGAATCATCTTTCTTGATGGTGTATCTTTAAGATTCTTCTTTTGGTGCCCGATTGTAGGCAGCATACATCCGTCGGTAGGGCGTTATTCTGTTCCCTTTCATCAACGCTCCCATAACTCACCCTTCACCGTAGCAGCTTCCGTCTTCGCAGAAACTCAAGTTGGTGGCAATTTTAGATTTGTTACTGTGTTGCGCACGAACAAGATGTCGTGGAGGCAAGACTACTCTGACTCGATCCGTTCGCTGTACACTAACAAAAGGGGGAAAGCTGTCTCTATTGACGTCAAGGCTACCCTCGCCCTTTGGCCCAACGAAGCGCGCATTCGTTATCGCTTGAAGGTAACATATTTTCATATTTGTTTAATCATTTGAAAAGTCTTTTAATCTTATTCGCAATAGTCTCAAGGGATCGGAATGGAGCGCTTGCTTTTACAGCATGAGAAGGAAGTGGCAGAATTTATATCGCTAGTAGAATCCGTCAACCTCAACGTAGCCCCTGATTTGTCGAGTGTCATAACGTATGGAAATACGTTGTTTAGACTTTTACTCAAATCTCTCCCTTAATCAAGAGCCACCACAGATACGCAGGCTGACGCAGATCGAAACGAAAGAAATCGAAGAAATCGTTATAATTACGGCGGGCCACCGTGGGACGATGAAATCTTTGACGCTACTACACAAGTGAGCGCGGCCGAACGGGACTTGAGAGATTCGCCGGAGGGGGAAGCGGAATTAAGTTTTAATAATGATGGTTCTTATCGTGGCCGACGCCGAAGCCGCCGTAAATCAACTAAGATAGAAGAAAAGCAAGAAGACAAAACGGAAGCCCCACTACCTCTGCACCAACCCGACCGCTTGACGCTGGTAAACAATTTGAATCCATCTTTTGTGCTGTAGTACGCTAATTAGCCTTTTTGAATTAGCAATGTGAGCGATTAGTGAAAGCGGCGATCTCGAAAGATAACGTATTTCAACTAGTCGTTGCAGTTAGCAATCATTCGATGACGGTATCTAATGAATGCTTGAGATATATAGGTTAGAAGTTCAAGATTCGAGCGAAATCGCTTCTTAATCTATCTTCTTTCAGCGAGGTATACAACATTAAGAAAAAATACAAATGAAATACAACAGCTGAGACCCGATGTGAGGGCAGAAGTGGAAAAGTATTTAGCTACTGTGCCAAGAGGTAACAGATTTGTTTTTAATGTTAAAGATTCTAATCTTGATATAATTTAATTCAAAGTGCGCAGAAGAGGCACCAAGTTTTCACCAAAGGTATTTATTTATTTTTTTATTTTATTTTTACATTTGGTTTTAATCTACTTTGAATTATTAACCTTTTCACAAAGCTGAGAGACGAAGATAGAGAGCGACGATATGGGGAAATGCCGGGGCCTAACGAAAAGCCTACTTTGGCCGCGTTCGAGGTTTGAAAATAATCACATCACGCCAAAACACCACGTCACACAACGCCGCATACACACAATACAATCCCCCACTACAACAACACACACACACACACACACTCTCTCTCTCTCTCTCTCTCTCTCTCTCTCTCTCTCTCTCTCTCTCTCTCTCTCTCTCTCTCACACTCACTCACACACTCACACAACCTCACACACACCTACGCACACTGTAGGATGTGCATGTAGTGCTTCCACTGCCACCTAGAGATGAAGGAGAATCGGATGAGGCGCACGTGCTAGCGATCAACACCCGAGTGGCTCGCATGATCGATATCCTCTATGAGAAAAAATACTACCCCGCAGGACTCCATGACAACGGACGATATTACGGCCCGGGTGAGAGCGACACCCTCGTCGAATTCGTTTGCACCTCGACCGAAGAGCGTCTGCTGACGTCATCATTGATCGACAAGCTGCATGTCGATGCGAGGAAGAAGGCCGAAGCTCAGATAGCCAATAGCTATGAGATCAAGGATATAGCGGATTGTAATATCACGGGAAGGCAGCGGGACGGGACCGACCGCCGTTATGGTCCCACCAAGAAAAAGATCGTCGCGCAGTACTACTCCCCTATCATGTATGAATTCAATATGAGAGTTGCCTACGAGGTGCTACCGAAAAAGTAGTTGGCTATATAATGGGTGTTTGGTTCTTAATTTATTTTACCTTTGTTACCTTCCTTTCTGCTTCCTTGCCGATACCTCATCATGAAGAGTTTCATTGCTTTGCTCGTTTTCACAAATTGTTTTTTTCCGCTTTTAGGAAAAATTGAACTACAGGTGAATCATACATGAACTTCTTTATTTTTCAAGGTACCAACAGCCATTCGCTTGTGCCCACTTTTTAACTTTGGGAGACAAGTCCGAGAGATGGTAGAGGGGTGCCCAAGGACATCCGTTTTTGAATGCCCACTCTAACATCTCTATATGTCCATTGTGTGCTGCTCTCACCCAAACAGCTGTGGTGTTACATGGACAACCATTCTCCTTTGCCCACTTCAACACCTCAAAATGGCCTTGTGTAGCGGCCAAGATCAAGATGTCTTCATTCCAAGGACTGTCATTGGCACGTAGATACTTCAGCACCGTTAAGAAGCCGTTCTCGGCTGCATGGGCACATGCCATCCTATTCCAGGTACATCCGTTCTCCTTTGCCCACTTCAACAATTCCCGGTGTTTTTGCTCTGAAGCACTCTTACACCTATCAATATCAAGAGGACACCCGTTCAAACCCAACATTTCGAATTTACCCTCTTCTTCAGAAGGAGTCCAAGGCCAAGCATTCGCTTTCAACCACGTCAAGATGTCAAGGTGCCCTTTCCTTGCAGCAAGTTTGCAAGCGGGTTTAGTTGCCTCACAGCCATTTTCAACTGCCCAAATAACAATCTCCAAATGACCCTCTTCGACAGCAGCAAGAAGAGTTTTATCGTCCCAATAGCAGTCTCGCTCTCTCACCCACTTCAACATTTCCAAATTACCATTGGATGCAATTTTTTCGCACACGTGCTGATTCCATGCACATCCGTTCTCCCTTGCCCACTTCAGCATCTCCCAATTACCTTCCTTGGCCGCGACAACACAAATGCTTGCGCCCCAGGAAGGGTCAGCATCGTTTTCTCTCAACCACTTCAGCACCTCAAGGTGACCATATTCTGCAGCTTTCCCATAGGCGTACCAATCCCAGTCGCAGCCATTCTCTTTCAGCCACATCAGCATTTCAAGGTCGCCATTTTGGGCTGCGGCAGCACAAGCATTTGCATTCCAGGGACATCTAACCTCCTTCAACCACTTCAACACCTCAAGATGGCGATGTTCAGCAGCGGAGGTAGCAGCTAAGACACTCATATCGCACCCCCTTTCATGCAACCACTTCAAAGTTTCCATATGACCTCCACCGGCTGCCCCAGCGAAAGCATATTCGTTGCAGTGACATCCATGCTCGGTTGCCCACTTTAAGATCTCAAGATGGCCTCCCTCAGCAGCCGCCGAACAAATACTCGAAGTCCAAAGGCACGCATTTTCTCTTGCCCACTTCAACAACTCAAAGTGACCCCCACGAGCTGCTGCAATCGGAGTTTTTGCATTCCATTGACATCCGTTCTCTCTTGCCCACTTCACCATCTCAAGGTCGCCCCGTTTTGCAGCTTCTTCACAGACAGTGTCAATCCAACCACAACCGTTCTCTCTTGCCCACTTCAACAACTCAAAGTGACCCCCACGCGCCGCGAGACAACATGTATTCCTATCCCAACGACATCCTTGCTGCCTCAACCACTTCAGCAATTCAAGGCTTCCTACTTGAGCGGCTTTGGAAGTCAATGCGCGGTGAGGATAAGGTGGGGATCTCTTCCAAAGGGGTTTTCGCTCGTTCCACTCCACACAAACAAAGCAGAGAACTGCTTCCATCAACACGCCCCAATCTTCGTTTGGATCACAGGAGACGTGGTGAAGGATGAGGTCGCGGATTTCGACAGGCAATCCATTCCATCCGCACAGATTTTCATCAGCTTCTTCCATTGTCCTCTTTCTTCTGTCAAAAACAAGTTCTATGTTGATGAAATTCTTGGAATCAAACAACTGCTGCACACAAATGGGGAACTACAAGGGAAGTCGTCCAGTTAACAATTTTCCGCCATTGGCCGCAATTGCCATATGAACAGCCATTCTCTCTCCTTGTTCTTTTACCCACTGCAACATGTCCGTGTCTCCGTTTTGGACCGCTGAATTGCAGACTGCTTGAAGATCCCATTGCCATCCATTCTCTTGCCCACTTCAAGATGCTGAGGTGACCACTTGCTGCTGCGGAACTCCGCTGCCTGAGTGCAGGTGTCTGAATTCCATGGACATCCATTTGCTCTCAACCACTTCAGCACCCCTAAATAGCCAGTTTTGAGCCGCAGCAGAGCAACAACTTTCATGCCAGGGACAATCACGCTCCCTTGCTCACTTCAAGATATCAAGTCGACCATTCAGTGCTGCAGACTGGCAAGTATAGTAAGTCCATTGGCACCCGTTTTCTCTTGCCCACATCAACACCTCAAAATGACCTTTCTTGGCTGCCTTATCCCACATGGATGAACCCTCCTCCATTTGCTCTCAACCACTTCAATATTTCCAGGTGACCGTTTTCTGCTGCTTTTTCTGAGCAGGAATACTCCTCCCAATCACAGCCATTCTCTCTTGCCCACGTTAACACCTCAAAATAACCATTTTCTGCTGCTTTCAAGCAAGTTTTACTGCTCCATGAACATCCATTCTCTCAACCACTTCAGTATTTCAAGGTGACCATTCTGTGCTGCATATTCACAGCTTTACTCATCCCAATGACACCTGTTTTCTCTTACCCACTTCAACACCTCAAGATAACCATTTTGAGGAGTGCTGCAGCAAGTTCTGCTGTCCCAATCACATCCATTCTCTCTTGCCCACTTCGAATTTATCTTGGTTGGCAGCTCGATAAAGTGCATCAACATTGGTTGGACATTTGTTTTCAAACAGCCACTCCAAAATGTCAATCCACCCTGCTGTTGCCACAGAAATGAAGGTTTTTGCATTCAAGTGACACTCATTCTCTCCCGCCCACTTCAACACCTCAAGGTGGCCACCCTTAGCTGCACTCTTGCAAGTCTTCCTGTTCCAATGGAAACCATTTTCTCTTGCCCACTTCAACAATTCAGGTTGCCAACGGCCGCAACAGCAGCACCCATGCTGGGTTCCCCGTGCATGGGTTCTTAATCGCAAATCTTATTTTCAATCCACCACTTCACCACTTCGAATTTGCCATTGGCTGCAGCTATATAACATACAACTTCGTCTACTGGGCTCTTGTTTTCCAACAGCCACTCCAATATATCAATCCGCTATGAAGGTGGAAGCACTCAATTCACATCCATTCTCTATAGCCCACTTTAACACCTCAAGGTTTCCTCCTCCGGTGGCACGGACAGAAGTGTTGCTGTCCCAATCACAGCCATTCTCTCTCACCCACTTCAATACTTCAAGATGACCTCCTCTTGCCACTAAAGTGGTCACTGAGCGATCCCAAGAACATTGATGTTCTCGAATCCACTTCAAAACCTCAATATGACCATTCTCAGCAGCATTCATGCAAGTCTTCTTGTCCCAATGACATTCATTTTCTCTTGCCCACTTTAACACTTCAAAATGACCTCCACGAGCAGCTTTTGAATTGAGCGATCTCATAAACATCCATTCTCTCGCAACCATTTCAACAATGAGAGATTCCCCAAAGATGTTCCCGTGCTTGTGAGCGACTCTCCTCTCAGAGTGAATCGGTGAGTGCGTTTGTTGTTTTGCCACCAGAATGATTTCGATCCTTCCACTCCCAACAAACTCGAATGAGAACTGCTTCCATCAAAGTTGCCCATTTCCTACCTGTTGAACTGGTCACGGCAAGATGAAGAACGAAGTCTTGGATTTCAACAGGCAAGTCTCACCATCCACAGCGACAAGCAACTTCCATCTTTGTGTTTGTTTCGTTAAGACAGAGTTTTTCCCAGAACCAGAGTTGTTTATCCCTCCACTAAAAACACACAACGTAATGAACGAAGAAAGTGGGTGTGGCTGGGATGACTTTCCCTTTAAACTCCACGACTTCGTCCTTCACACTGTTATTGTGGTTGAGAACAACGATTCAACATGGGGATTGTTGATGAAAGCAGTTCTTTGCTTTGTTTGTCGAGAATAGAAGGAACAGAAAGTTTACTGGCAAAGCTCGCCTCTACTGGTTCAACCTTCCTTCCCTTCATCTGGAAGAATCCTGACTGCCAAGGCAGCAATATTGGGAAACTTCTCCTTGCTTTAATGGCTCAGAGACAATGGTTGTCAATGATGTCGGTGGGATGAAATGACCTGCAACATGCTGAAAGTGGAAATCTTGAAGCATTGAAGTGGGCAAGAGAGAATGGCTGTGCTTGGGGGAAGAATACGATCGCAGCAGCAGCGAGAGGAGGACACCTTGAGGTGTTGAAGTGGTTGAGGGAGAATGGTTGTGACTGAAACAGTTCAACCTTTGCTGCAGCAGCCCACAGAAGTGACCTTGAAGTATTGAAGTGGTTGAAGGAGAAAGGATGCCGCATTTTGGGCAAAATCGCTGTTCAAAAAGCTGCCAAAGCAGATCAAAGAGGAGCGTTGCTTTGGTTGCGAGAGAGTGATTGTTTCTCGAGTATCACTGTCAGAATTACTGCTGTTGAACAAGGCAATCTTGAGTTGTTGAAGTGGCTGAAAGATCACAACGGGTCCTTTAACTTTGATACCACAAACAAGGCAGCACAAAATGGTGCTCTTGAGATCTTGAAGTGGTTGATTGCCAATGGGTGTGGTTGCTGCGAGGACTTACACTTCATGCTGCGCTCAGCAGTAATCTTGAAATGTTGGTGGATGATGGAGATTGGTGTGGCAGGTCCCTGGAGTGCATCGGTGAGTAACACCGCTGCGACACCAGGAAACCTTGAGATATTGAAGTGGTTGGTTGAGCAAGGGTGTCCATTGGATCCTTCAGAGGTTATGCTTCGAGCGGTCTCGGAGGGTTATCTTCATGTGATCAAATGGGTTGCAGAGTTTAATGATGTTTCCCTTCTTTGGACACCAAGACATTTATTTGACTATGGGGCCTCTAGCAGGAACCTTGATGTGATGAAGTGGTTGAAGGAGAGGAACTACCTCTGGTGTGCCAAGACTTGCGCTCAAGCAGCAGGCAATAGACACCTTGAAGCATTGAAGCGGCTAAGAGAGAATCAATGTTCATGGGATGCCACCACTGCTTCTTTCACTTTTAAAAATGGACATTTCAAGGTGTTGAAGTGGTCAGTGGAAAATGGATGTCTATTGGATCATGAACGCAGCAGATTTGCTTCTGACCTTGATCTGTTGGATCTGTTGAAGTGGTTGTGTTCATGGCATTCCAATGTTGTTCTTGAAGCGGCCAAACATCAGAATTTTGAGATGTTCAAGTGGGCAATGGAGAATGGGTTTCCTTATCCACTGTCAATACTCAATTCAGATGCAGAGATTAGATGTTGGGCTGAAAAACATGGTATTTGGAAGTGAGTTGTTCAAAACCACAAACTTGTGTTAACATCTTGTTTTAATTCCAGCTTTCCACGAAAGCCTAAATAAAAAAAATCAAATAATAATAAAACAAGAAAAATTGCACAGCGAAAACAGGAAGAAGGCAAGCGTCGATGGGATGACCTTCCTTTTAAACTCCGTGACTCCATCCTTCACACTGTTATTGTGGCTGAAAACAACAATTCAACATGGGGATTACTGATGGAAGCGGTTCTCTGCTTTGTTTGTCGGAAATGGAAGCAACACAAAGTTTTCCGGCAAAATACCCCTCCCCTCATTCAACCTTCCTTTCCTTCTGCTGGAAGAATCATGACAGCCAAGGCAGCATCATTGGGAAACCTCTCCTTGCTTCAATGGCTCAGAGACAATGGATGTCAATGGTGTCGTTTGGATGAGAGCACTTGCAACATGGCTGCTAAGAGAGGAAATCTTGAAGGGTTGAAGTGAGCAAGAGAGAATCGATGTGCTTGGGGCAGGAGCACAACAGCAGCAGCAGCGAGAAGGGAACACCTTGAGGTGTTGAAGTGGTTGAGGGAAAATGGATGTGACTGGGATGATTTAACTTGTTCTTTTGCTACGGAATTCAGACATTTTGAGATGTTAAAGTGGGCAATTGAAAATGATTGTGCCTGTTTCAGAGAAACTTTTGCTGCAGCAGCCAAGAGGGGTGACCTTGAAATGATGAAGTGGTTGAAGCAAAAGGGATGCCGCATTTTGGGCAAAGGCGTT
>Ga0209935_1004188_pt1 | contig 13622 bp, 16 predicted proteins | sample ThiBio_1000_plan_2_FD_183958 | JGI IMG/M metagenome (GOLD analysis project Ga0209935, IMG submission 183958) | Wastewater bioreactor microbial communities from Cape Town, South Africa - Thiocy_cont_1000_plan (SPAdes) | ecosystem: Engineered > Bioreactor > Thiocyanate-remediating >... | reverse complement strand
CACAACAAGCTCCCCCACAAGACAGCCAGCAACAAGAACCTGCTACACCCGCACCTACACCCTCTGAGGAACCACACAAGGAACAGTAAAAAGGGAAAGAGGACAAGGTGGCTAGTAAATCTATCTGTCTATCTATTTATTTGCTGCTTATGGCACAACTTATCTCACACAAAAATATAAAAATAATAATAATAACCACCAACTGCACTAGTTGATGAGAAGAGAGGAGGGGAGAGGGAGGGTCCCAGCATGTTATCTGCTAGTATGTTTTTACGGGTCGACGATCTTTGCTGAGACCAGCTTGTGTACTTGATGAGAGATCAGCAAGGTCGAGAGCATCCCCACCATAAGAAGAGCTGTCTTTGTATAATGTAAGGTCCCGAAGGTTCCGTCCTCCGAGTCGTCCACAGGTGCCTCTGGGGTGGCCACCCCGTTGGACACCAACGCCGCCACTGAGCCCACAGCGGTCCCCACATAGACGTTTTGCAAGATCGTGAGGAATCCTCCGGCCACCGTTGCAACGAGGAAGGCGAGGAAGCTCACGGGAGTCAACGCAAGACCGTAGTTATTGACCCAGGATGGCACTGCGCAGTCAGATTGCAAAGTTAGGTCTACTATGAGAAAAGAATTTTGAATCACACCTGGTGATAGTCGCAACAAAAACACCCATTTCCACTGATCCTCGCCAACCTAGTAACATTTCAAGTTAGATGACGCGAAATTGTAAAATATTAACGTACCTTTGCATAAATATATTTCATTTTTGGATAGGAGCGAACTCTATCTTCTACCCACGGTCTTAGAAGGGTTCTACCCAACCAAAAGGATAGTGCTGCACCAAATGTTTTTGATACAACCACGCAACATACCCCCCATGTAAATGAGAAGAGGAGACCCGCTCCCAGCTCAAATATTACAGTACCAGGGAAGCATACAATAACGCATAAAGTGTGCGCCGCTGGATATTTGCTGTTAGCAAGGAAAAAAATACAAATTGTGTATCCAAACCTATAAATACAAGTGGGGCAAAGTCTCCCATCGCTTGTACTGCCTCCAACAGTCCAACAATTGATTGCTTCACTGGGAGAAGCATAAAAAGCAGGATTATAATAGCCCCCACCCCAACTGTCAGAATGAATCTATTTGCATTTAAGAGTTTCTGCCTTATATCTTCTGATAAACTTAATTTTCGTGATGGGTTTACTTCTGTTCCTTGCAACGAAGGCGAAACAGAATCAGGCATGATTTTCTCCATACTAGAAAGGGGAACATTAATTTTCCATCTCCAAAGTAAGTCTGTCTGTCCTACCTGCACAGTCATGGAAGTACTCTAACAATAAACGCGCAACAACACGTTGCCCGAAGAAAGCGCTCTTGACGCGTTACCTTCTTCCGGAGTTGAATGTTTGTTTGATAGTTTAGCGGAAACGGTCACAGAAGCCAGCATGCACAACGTTACGTAACACAGCACCAACAACGTTAAAAAAAAACCAAAGCCAAGACAAGGTGTGGCAACAAGCAAAAAACAGTCTTTGTAGATGCGAACAAAAAGGATACGGCACCCCGGATTCCCGGGTGGTCTCCCACCCCAGTACTAACGAGGCCTGGCGCAGCTTAACTTCGCTGATCGGACGGGAAGCGGTGCTTTCTGCGCAGTATGGCCGTATCCAACAGCCTTCCTTTGTGTCCTCCACCTTGTTCCTTCCCAACCACTAACGCCAAACTTCAAACCTCCCGCCAAAACACAACTGGTGCAAATAGCTCCTCAGAAGAGGCAAGGAAGAAACCTTGGTTTTTTTACTTTAATGCATGCACGGGAGGAGTCGCTTAGGGATTGTGTTGATCTAGATGGCTCAAAACACTTCAACAGACCTTCAAATGGATCCCATTCATTCACCCAAAATGAATGAATGAATGGTGGAAGAAATCGCCTTGGACGGCGGCAGATTTAGATCGCCTGGCGGCGGAAACAGCAACGAGCGAGATCTTGCAGCACGGGTCGAAGCGGTCGAAAATCGACGGCCTTGTCGCGAGACAAAGCAAGTTGCTGTTTGTTGCCTGTTTTAGTTGGATGTTTGGGAGGTTGTGAAAGGAACAAGGTGGAGGACACAAAGGAAGGCTGTTGGATACGGCCATACTGCGCAGAAAGCACCGCTTCCCGTCCGATCAGCGAAGTTAAGCTGCGCCAGGCCTCGTTAGTACTGGGGTGGGAGACCACCCGGGAATCCGGGGTGCCGTATCCTTTTTATGCTTTGTTTTTGCAACAGTTGTGCTTTTTGTGCCTAGCCTCAACCTTTGAAGGAGAGGGACAGGCTGTCCAACATAGCGCTGTTACTTTTTATTTGCACACAATTGTAGTCTCGACAGTGGGGGGAAATACTCTCTCTTTCACTTTACACTACTTTTCCTTGCTCATGGAACCATGGCAGGAAGGACAATAAGGCTGGCCGTGGAACTCATAGAAGCCATCGGAGCCGAAGGATTTCGAGCACTTGGTGCAGTTGAAGCACTTGGTGTGCCATACCTTCCCCATCGATTTCTTGTCGTTCTTTCCAATGACCTCATCGCATCTCGCGCAGAGCCACCCGCGTATGCGGTAGTAGTCCTGCTTGCAGTAGTGCTTCCCCTGATACACCGTGTAGTCGTTTGCAAAGGGGTTCTTGCAAGTATGACAAACGAAGCAGTTGGTGTGGTAGAACAGATTGTTTGCGGTGGTGATGTCATCTATGGTGTGTTTGTGGTCAAGTTAGTTAGTTTCTCACACAACACACACAACACACTACACTACACGCTACACTCTACCTTTGATGTATTCGTTGCAAGTAGCGCACTTCTTGCCAGCCACTTTTAGGAAGTGGTCGAGGCAGTAGGGCTCGTTGTTGTGTGAATAGTAATAGGCCTCCTCAAAGGGCTTCTTGCAGGTGGTGCATACGAAGCATCCGTGATGATATTTGGTAACTCCATCGACCGAAAGGGCGTCCCCTGAGTACATTATTGTCTATGAGTGTGTGCCGGCGAGAGAAGAGGAGAGGGTTGGAGAGGAAAGAATACCCTCAGAGAGAGCCTTGCTACACTTCAAGCAATCAGCGGCTTGGGTGGTAGGAGGGACTGGGCCGCCGCTGATTTGGCTGCCTATCTTTTCGAAGTTGGCATTCTTCTGTGAGAGCCTCTCGAGTTCTGCATCCAGCTGCTTCAAGTCGGATTCCTTATCGTGCGAAGAACCGAAATTGGTATTGACTGCCGATCCCAACTGGTACTGTTTGATCATCAACCAGAACAATCCCAAGATTGTTTTGGAATCTCCCTCCACAACACCTAAAGTAGAGAACAAAGACAGCAATAAGTTTACCGCGAAGACGCATGAGTGCTTCATACCTTTCGTATCTACGTTGATGTTCAATCCGTCGGACTTTATGAGGTTCAAAGCGATCTGCACGTTTTCGAGTTTCTGAGCTTGCTGGATTGGGCGCTTGTTGAATGCTGGGAGAGGTTTCTCCGTGAGGGCCGTGGCGAGTTGTAGCAACATCAAGCCATCTCCCAGATCTCTTGTCACGCTCTGGATCGAGTAGCCTTTCGTGCGCAGAATGAAGTTTGCCCAATTGGTGAATACCTATTGTATTGTATGTATTTTTGTTGTTAAAAAAATAGAAATGCAGAAAGCGAGAGTAGAATTGTAAGAAATATATGAGGAGAGTTCGACGGGTAACCCGAGAAGAATAATCATAAGGTATTTTAGACTCTAAAATATTGAAAATGATACCTTTTCTTGCAACGAATCCACAGCCGCTCCTTCGCGGTGTCGAATGATGGTCTGGTGACCAGCTGACGGTTCTCGTCGCACTTTGTTGGAGACAGGCCTAAGCATGTTGGCCTGCGACATCTCCTACTCGGTCCTTGGCTTTTTGTAGTGCCGCTTCGTCGGTGAAACTTGCCGCACGTGGCTCGGCTTATTTAGGTAGTCATGTGTGCATCCAAGGCGAAAATGGGTAGCAACACGTCTCGTGCATCGTCACATGCTTTGTCTTCGTCCGCCTTTTAGACTTTTCTTGGTATCGGCGAAACGCAAAGGCGAGAGGCTCATTTCCCTGGCCATCTTTCTTTGTTGCGCTTTGACAGAACCGAGACGATAACATGGAGGGCATTGAAGCAGAAGGTATTGTGGTATCCCAATTTGGGGAGCCCTCTGTTTTGGAATTCAAGAAGATTACTCTTCGTGCAGTAGGCGCAGACGAGGTTTAGGCCTTTTACTCCTCTCGCATTCGCCCAATTCACCAAAATATTAAACAGATATTGGTAGCGATTAAGGCTGTTGGCGTTAATCCTGGTAATTGAAGTTTTTGGCAAACAATTGCGGAAAGTATTTTCTGATATTTTGATCCATGTCTAGTGGAAACTTACATTCGCAGTGGGCAGTATGCGCGCAAACCACCACTCCCTTATACACCTGGTGCTGATGGTGCAGGTAGGTTTCCTGCCGTATTAATCTTGTCATTGCAGGTACCTCAACGAACAAATTTCCATAGGCGTAGTAGAAGCAGTCGGCGAGAAGGTTACACAATTCAAGGTGGGCGATCGCGTTTATTTGGCAGGCAGCATCACCGGCACCTATGCTTCGAAGACTCTTGCGAAGGTACGTACTACTCGGGGATCTCCCGATCATCTCTAATCCTCTCGCCAGGAACACAACCTGCACAAGCTGCCCGAAAATGCGAGCTTTGCACAAGGGGCCACTCTTAGCATTCCCTATGGCACTGCATACAGGGCGTTAGTGCAGCTCGGGAAGGCTAAGGCCTCGGAGACTGTATTAGTACACGGCGCGAGTGGCGGAGTGGGTATCGCTGCCGTTCAACTGGGTACAATACCTCAAACTTACAATGTAGTGAGATGCTAACTCCAAGATATCTAGCGAGGGCCTTGGGTCTGCGTGTAATCGGAACCGCAAGCACTGAGAAAGGACGCGAGTTGGTTTTGAAAGAAGGAGCACACCATGGTATCTATATCTGTTATCGATCCTTTGTTAGTTCTTGTTAATTCTCTTCTTTTTTTCGTTCATGTAGTCTTCGACCACAAGTCATCCGACTATATGGAGAAGGTGAAGGAACTCACAAAGGATAATGGTGGTGTAGATATCATCTTGGAAATGCTTGCAAATGTCAATCTCTCTAAGGTATCATCTCTCTCTCTCTCTCTCTCTCTCTCTCTCTCTCTCTCTCTCTCTCTCTCTCTCTCGCGTGCTAACCTTTTATTTTTTCATCAGGACTTGGGTGTCTTGGCCTATAGGGGAAGAGTAGGGGTTATCGGAAGTAGGGGAACCATCGAAATCAACCCTCGCGATCTCATGGCACAGGAATCCTCTGTATATGGCGTCGCATTGGGCCAGTCATCTCCTGAGGAGTTAACCGAAGCTCATGCAGGTACTTACCACCTTCAGCCCTTCCTCTCTTTCACAACAACCTCAACAACCTACTAACATCCCACCCTCTCCAATTCTTATTAGCCATTTATGCGGGTCTTGAGAACGGTAACCTCAGACCGATTGTGGGTGAGGAAGTGCCTTTGGCAAAGGCGTCGAAGGCGCATGAAGACATTATCAGTTCTACTCACCTAGGCAACATTGTATTGATCCCATGAGGTTTTTGAGACAAATAGACTTTCCTATAGCGTTCAAGCACTCTTCCCTCTTTCCCCTTCCTTACAATTACACTTGAAACATCGTTTATTTTTGGGATTATATTGAACATCTAATGCGAGGCGGCTCTGCTATTAGGTTCAAAGTTCACCTTGGTGTATTGACTATTCGGGCCTGTCCACTTCTTTGAGTAAAAATCCGGTACTGGTTTGGGGGATAGGAATAAGGTTTTGAAATAAGGTAATCTTCTTTGCATACCTTGAGAAGCAGGATTATGGTGCATCTTTTTTATTTCCTGATTTCTGTCACGCTGTTCCAACTTCTCTGCCTTCTTATGCAAGGCAACAGCGAAGGCTTCCATGACCCTTCCCTGATCTACAACAAATCTTAGCAAAGGAGGGCAAGGACTTCAACTTACCTCTATGGGCTAAAACTTCTGGAGGCACTTCCTCACGTCTTTCTTCTGTGCCTTCATGGTGAAGTGCTTGCTCCTCGGGCGCTATCGTCTCTTGTTGTACGTCAGACATGCTTTCTGTTCGCAGACTGAATGAACTTCTCACCCAAACGGCAAGACTCAGATCTGCCCTAGCAAATAGATTGCAGCCAGTTAACGTGGGTAGCAGCACGTGATTTTCATTCCTGGTGTAGCAAGGAAGGAGGCTCACCAGGACAACGTAGGTAAGTTAATTAGGGGAGACATCGAGGGGTGGCCAGAAGGTTGAGGTTCCCGCCCTCCCGTTGTCCTGCCACTGTTAGTTACTCTGTAACAATACCTTTTGAGGGCACCTAGTCTGATATCTGCGGACCCTATTCTTCCCGGAGTTCTTGGAAGGAAGTTATGTTGCGATGCGCAAGGTTGGCTGTGGCTGCACCAAGATTATTCACAGAGGTGTGTTGGCTTTTACATTCCCCTTTTGCCTTCTCTTCTTATAAGACACTCAACAGGGTCTTTGAGGCTCACTCAGCCGACTTGGTCACTCCTCCGTGTTGTACAGCGGGTTCAATTGCGAAATCGCTTCCTCATCTCTTCGCCCCATCATGTGAGAACCTTCGTGCAATCTTCGCAGGTAAATAACAATTCCTTTACATTTTGATGTTCGAATTATTTATTTCCTTATGCACCCCCCCCCCCCAAACATGGCCTCCGCACAACCGAATATCACAATCTCTTCTCTCATCCTTTTTCTTTATCGCTACTTTAGGCAACGCCTGGGAAATCCTCGCACCAATTAGCGCGAAAGACATCCCTCATCAAAGATTTAATCGATCAAGGGGACACCAAGCAGGCAGTTGATCTCTTCGGGACGCTTAAGACCTCCCTTGTTACCCTCGACGATGTGGTCTATTCAGTCCTCATCAACGGGTACATGAAAAATGGGATGCCAACGGAAGCGCTTTCGGCCTTCAAGGAGATGAAGGAGGAAATGAAGATTCAACCTTCCGCGAATACCTACAACGTGTTGATCAACGGGTGTATGAAGAACGGGATGATGAATGAAGCCTTCGACATCTTCGAGGAGATGAAGGGGACGAAGACGAAGCTTACCGAAGCGACCTTCATCAACCTCATTGATGGCAGCTTTAACGGCGGGCGGGCCGATAAAGGATTTCAATATTTCCGGGAATTGAAGAAGACGGAGGGGATGCAACCGAGCCGAGGGGTGTACAAGGTGCTCATTGAGGGGTGTGCCGCTGCGAAGAAGATAACTGAGGGTATCACTTACATCGAGGAGATGAAGAGGATGAAGTTTGTGCCCGAGCCAGCCGATTACAACGTTCTCATCAAGTGCTGCATGATGAACGGCGAACTAGCGCGGGGGTTCTCGCTTTTCGAGGAAATGAAAAAGGCTCAGGTGCAACCGGACTCGCATACCTTCGCCATCCTATTCGATGGGTGCATGAAGAACAACGTGGTGGAGAGGGTCTCTGCCCTTTTCCAAGAAATGAAGGAGTTGAAGGTCCAGGCGGCCGAAGCTGTGTTCGGCGCCCTCATAGCGGGGTATGTAAAGCACTGGAGGTTAGAGAGCGTGTTGTCCCTTCTCGGGGAGATGAAGGATTCGCAATTCGAGTTGAATCTCTCGATCCTCAACTCCTTCATCGACGGCTGCATGAAAAACAACGAGCCTGCGGTGGCCTTGAAGCTTTTCGAGGAAATGAAAAAGACGCGGATTCAACCCAACGAGGTGACCTTCAACATTCTTGTCGACGGGTGCTTGAAGCATGATGAGGTGGACAAGGCGATGCTTCTGTTGAAGGAGATGCGGGAGGTCTTTCATTTCCCGACCAATGTCTTCATCTACGCGTCACTCCTTAATTCGACTGTCAAACACGGGGAGGTCGATCGCGCGCTGCAGCATTTCGAAGATATGAAGGCCAAGGACTTGCCCGTCAACGAAGTCATCTATGGGACAATCATCAACGGCTGTGTGAAAGCCGATAGGCTGAACACGGCGTTGTCGGTTTTCGAGGAAATGAAGGCGAAGCAAATCAAACCCAACGAAGTCATCTACAACGCTCTCATCGATGGGTACACGAAGGCCAGGGGCGGGTCGATGGATAAGGCCTTCTCTCTCTTCAACGAGATGAAGAAAGCCGGGATACGTCCGGGCTGGCCTGCCTATGCCTCGCTCATTCACCTCTGCATGAAGAACTGGAAGGTCGACAAAGCATTCTCCCTTTTCTACGAAATGAAGGCGAAACGGGTCCAGCTGCACCAGGTGGTCTTCAACTACCTCATCGACGGCTCCATCAAGACCAAGAAGATGGACAAGGCCTTTTCGCTCTTCCAGGAAATGAAGGTGAAGAATGTCCCTCCGAACGAAGTGACCTTCGGGGTGCTCATCGATGGATGCATGAAGGACGGGAAGATGACCAAGGCCTTCGCCCTCTTCGAGGAAATGAAAACGCTCGGCGTTCGACCGAATACCATCTTCCTCAACACTGTCATCAACGGCTTCTTGAAGAATGACCATATCGAGAAAGCCTATGCCCTTTTCGAGGAAATGAAAGGGATGGATCAAGGGCGGCCCGACGTGGCGACCTACAACACCTTCATCGACCATTGCATGAAGGCCAACCAGACCGCGAAGGGGTTTGCTCTTTTCTTGGAAATGAAGGGATCACTCACACCCGACGAGTTGACATTCAACGTGCTCATCGATGGCTTCATGAAGGCGCGGGAGGTCGACAAGGCGTTGTCGGTTCTTGCGGAGATGAAGGCGGCTCAGATGCCCCTCAGCGTCGTCACCTACAACTCCCTCATCGATGGCTTCATGAGAAATGACCAGCCCGAGAAAGCCTTTGCCTACTTCGAGGAAATGAAAGAGGTGGGCCACGTGCAGCCCAACGTCTACGTCTTTCGATCCCTCATGAGTGGCTGCATGAAGGACAAGAAGGTCGACAAGGCACTCTCCCTCTTCCGAGAAATGAAATCGATGAAGGTCGCACCCAACTTCTTCATCTTCAACAGCCTCCTGAGTGGATGTATCAAGCACGGACGGGATGACAACGTGATTCCCCTTTTCGAAGAAATGAAAGGGATGAATGTACAGCCGGACAGGTTTACCTTCGGCAACCTCATCAGCTTCTTCATGAAGAAAGGCGACACCGAGAAGGCCTTGAGCTTCTTCGAGGAAATGAAGGGGATGAAGGTGCAACCCGATGACGTCATATTCAACACGCTCATTGGCGGCCTTGTGACCCACGGGAAGACAGACAAGGCCTTCTCCATCTTCGAGGAAATGAAGGGGATGAAGGTGCTGCCGGACGTAGTGGCCTTCAATACCCTCATACGAGCCAGCAAGGCCGCCGAGGACCATCAAAAAGCGATTTCGCTGTTCGAGGAAATGAAGAAGGGGAAGATGAAAGGTCGGCCGAACCTTTTCACCTTCAACACCATCATCGACTCGCTGATGAAGTTGAACAAGAAGGAGGAGGCTGTGGGATTGCTTGACCAAATCGTGAAGGAGGGCTTACATCCAGATCTTCATACATTCAGGGCTCTCATATTCGGGTGTCAACGACTTGGAGACATGGAGGGAGTTCAATCCTTCTTGGCTACCATGCAGCAGAAGGGAATCCAACCGGACGAGTCTCTTCAGGCTCTGTTACCCTCCAAAGTAGAAGTTTAAACTCCTTTTCGCTAAATGGTAATTTTGCGATAATAATTGTGAGAGTTAACGCGGGATCCATAAATAGAACCATTAGTGTGTAGCAATTATCTTTTTGTTGCATCTGATGGAGGATAAGGGTACGTCGGTCCGCGTGTGCCTTCACCCCCCCCCCAACAAGCAACTCGCTCTCCTGGATGCTTACATCACACACGATCACCCCCAGAACAACAAGCATTGGAGGATGGCATTGTGTTCGTTACCAATCCTGACAATCCAAAGGAACCCATACTTGAAGCTGCAACGGTACCCAAATTCGTAGAGCACATCATAAGTGAACGACGTACGAAACTTTATCTTTTCTTGTTGTCATCTCATGTAAAACCTCTTTGCAGCTGCGCCGGTTCTCGTGGACATGTTCCTCTCTTGTTACCACCTCTTTTCTACCTCGGCTGATATCTTATCTCTTGTGCTTGCCAGGTATCAATCATTGTAGTTTCCTATCCACCACTTAAACAATTCATATCTCAGATACAATCAGGCCGACGACATCGGGGGCACAAAAGAGGAACAACAAACAGCGAGGACCATAAAATTACGGTAATAGACATTTAGTCGATGAGGTTGTTGTCGCTAACAAGACTTGTAGAGTATTCAACTTGTTACAAAAGTGGGTTGTCAATGAGTGGGAATCTTTTCAAGAGGATCGCACTGTCATCGAGGTCACTTGCGACTTCTTTTCACGCGCGAAGCCCGAAGTGATGCGCCGCAATGGACAGATGATGATGCGAAGAATCATGGATAAGGTAGCAACACCCATCGGTTGTTTGGGGGGGGGGAATTAAATTTTTTACTTAGTTTGTCTAGTGGTGGAAATCAGAGCACAGACTATCCTGTGCGTTCTCCCGTCCGAACCCCCAGCCAATCTTGCCCAATTCCCAGAAAGTCAACTCCGGACGATGGACCCTATTAGACATCCATCCTCAAGAAATGGCCCGCCAGTTGAGTCTCCTCGATTGGGACCTGTACCACCAAATTCAACGAAGGCTGGCACTGCAGTTTGTACGAACCAAGGAGAAAGGAGGAACGGATGTCAAGGAGGATGCTCTCATTTCTTATCTCAATCATGGCCACCGACTCTCTAATTGGGCGGCATCGGAGATCGTGAATGCTGAAGATTCCTCAACGCGACTACAACTCCTTCAGTTATTCATTCACATAGCAGAGGTACTTCCCGCCTGCCGTTCATTCATCTTCCTTCTTGTTGATAACTCACCCCCAACAGCACTTGAGAAAGATAAATAATTTCAATTCTATGGGATTTATTTTGGACAGTTTGCAACAACTTGAATCAAGCGGTCGATTTTCAGACTGTTGGCAGGTATGAACGAATTCGTTCTCATTGAAGCCAGAAATGATTTAAAGTTGTTAATAGGAACTGGATAGTGAATCTCGCCATGTGTTTCAGGACTCATACCAATTTATCACGGTACGGAATGAGGCTGGCCAGTTGCTGCAATACAACCAAGCACTTATGACAACTGAACCTCCAATGATACCTTTCATCAAATTGCATCTCGAAGAATTGGAACTCATTGAAAAGACACAGGACGACTTCTACAAGGATCCTGCATTTGATCTGATTAACATCGCCAAGTTCAAGCAGCTGACTGACAGCGTGAAGAGGTTGGAAATGTATCAATATTCACCCTACTATTTTACTGCAGTCCCTTTCCTTGTGAAATATCTGCATGACAGTCTGAATAAATAGGCTCAAAGTACCACTTCTTCAATAGCTTAGTGAACGCTAACAATTCAAGGGATTTAATCGTTTGTACATAGTGTGCACCAACTAACCCCTGCGCATGCCCTTACTCTGTTTGATTTAGTGGTAAGAAGACTTCAATCATGCCCCGCCAGACGTCGTTGGTTGGGGAATGTAGTACTTTCAGGATGTGTTCAGCCCCCTTTTCAGTATTTTCATACGCACCAGAATAGTACCAGTCATCCGAGGAGACATCTTTGGTGTCGCGCAGAACATACCAGTAAAGATCCATAAGCTTTTCCCCTATGCATGCGCTCGTCTTTGAAGATTATGGCAGCTCCTTCCGAATTCTCATCTACATAAATATGAAGAAAGTAAATCTTTAGCAAAGTTTAGTAATGAAGTGTACTTGGCAAGCTGAATTTCATGACCGAGCGTTCACAGCCTAAGGCCAACCGGACCAGATTCGTAACGACATTATACAGAAATCTAGCCACTAAAAGAGACCCATCCCGAATTTCGAAAGAAGGCCGCTCAGTTGCTGAGCCGAGAAAGGCACAGGGAGTTGTACAATTCTCGGTCCACCATGCGTGGGCAGAACGTGCTACCTCGTGGCTGTTACAAAAAAAGCGTTGGTTTGGACACAAAAACAGACCTAAAAAACTCGTACCTCTTACAAGCAACAAATATGACCATAGAGGGCGAGAGAGAAGCATCTTTGAGGGCCTGGGCGAAGTTCTCGCCTGTTATATGGCCATAACCGCCCATTGGGGCCTTTATATCCTTGGGGTCCTCCGTGCCCGTATATTAGGATGACATCCGGGTTGCCATTTTGCGCAGCAATGGCAAAAAGAGTCGCTCGTACATCTCTCGATGGAAAGTGCATACATGCCTCATGCATGAAGGTATCTATCACTTTGGCTGCCACGATAGGATTTTGAATCGCACAACCGTTCATGAATCCGGATGCTTTAACACCCGTTGTCGTACCTTCGACCCAACGCTTGATCTCATCCCCATCGCTCCCGGCTTTGGCTACGAATTTTTCACTGAGTGCTGCCTCACTTGCAGGCATGGAATCTTTTTCATGGGGCGAGCTATCTGGGAGATTTCGCATTGCTTTTATGTCTTGGCGCACATCGGAGTAGGTAGGAAGAGCTTTGGCGCCAACATGTATGTGTAGCATGCCCCGAAATTCTTCAAACACGACGGCGGGATAACCCCATTGAATCGCTGTGCACGACTCGTCTTGTACGATGCCAATTGTCGCAATGCGCAGTGTGGAAAGGTCGTTAGGTGCATCTCTCTCCTCCTGAATGCAGAGTAACTGGCCTGCTTTTTCCTCTTGTCCACTTACAATAACGATCTACAATATGTCAATCTTATGGGCGAGGAGGAAGCATAGATAGACCTGCAGTGGCTTGTCCTGCTGTTGCCGTTCATCTCTTTAGCTTCTTTCTTGGCAAAGGAATAGTTAGGAAAGACTGAATTGAAAATTCGTGTAGTCTCGGTAAGCAGGAGGGTATATTAATGTTGGCTGGGATACGACAATAGGATAATACTTGGCGGAAAAGATACTCCATTGTTGCTTTTAAGTCTTGGGGGGGGGGGGTAATATATGTTATGTTATACATTCTTCTTGGATTCGTCAAGAGGACCGGTCTTGTACTTGATGAGTTGGAGATACTCAGGGTTCTGCTTCATGAAGGCAAGGAATTGTTCTTTACCAGGAAAAGAATGTAAGAAGGCGTGTGTTGTGGTGTTGTGATGTGGTGTGAGAGTGTACCATAGTCAACATAGCCGCTTCCTTTCGCATCGACTTTGTGGAAAAGCTGTGTGACCTCCTCTTGGGTGATGGTGGGGAACACTTTCCTCATCATTCTAATAGCATTGATAAATTGGTGAAACTGTCGCACTAATAAAAAACAGCAAGAGGCAAAGCGTACCCAAAGAGTTCCTGCTCTTCCACCTTTTCATCTCCGTTTTCGTCGAAAAGCTTGAAAGCGAGTTTGATGGCATCCTCGTCATTCACTTCGGTTGACAATAGGGCAATGCCAGAAATGTATTCCTTCCAAGAAATGGTTCCTATAGGTTAGTGTTGCTTATCGGTTAGAGGGTG
>Ga0209935_1004186_pt1 | contig 13625 bp, 10 predicted proteins | sample ThiBio_1000_plan_2_FD_183958 | JGI IMG/M metagenome (GOLD analysis project Ga0209935, IMG submission 183958) | Wastewater bioreactor microbial communities from Cape Town, South Africa - Thiocy_cont_1000_plan (SPAdes) | ecosystem: Engineered > Bioreactor > Thiocyanate-remediating >... | reverse complement strand
ATGGGCATCAGTTGAACGATATCTATTCATACATCATGAACAGGTCATTATACGACATTACATTCTGTTGCATTATGTACCTGTCGGATGTCTTCTCTTGTACTGTCCACTATTCTACTTGGGCACGATGCTACTGTACAAATGCAAGTCAGATTATAATGTATATCGATATGTTTGCGGTGGACCATGTTATCAATACGAACGGGTTATTGGTCTGATCGACCGGCTTGGAAATGTACTTTGTGTGATACTGGTCACGTTTGTGATTAATCTTATTTTGATTACACGTCATATTATACAACGACATCGAATGAAGGGATGTATTATCACGACAAATAGAAAGCAACAATGGGTAAGGATCGTGGCTATTGTAATTCAAATCAATTTTCCCTTTATATTATAGCGTCGCTCATTGAGATTGATTATGCAAGTACTTTCTCTCTCGTTACTAAACGTAATTGGATGGATTCCATATTTTACGATTACATTTATTCAAATCTTTACCAATACTCAACTGTTCGCCTATCTTCTTTCGAATTTCTTCGTTTATATGCCATATTTACAGACTATACTGTTACCTTACATTTGTCTTTTATTTATGCCCAACATTAAACACAAGTTGTACAATACATTTGTCTCATCATGTTGGGGTCAAATAATACATCGGCATAATCGTGTACATGTCATGACCAATGAACATCGAATTGGCACTGTTGAGTTGCCGTTAGTCAATTGATTCTTGTACTATCATTGGTGTAGTAGAACTCATATTAGTTTAAATAGAAGATATCGAAGAATGTTTCTGTTGTTCGATCATCAATACCAATTTTAATCTGAAAAGAGTATTGAGAAAACACATTTATTTTACCATGTCGATCTTTGGTACGGCACTATTTTTAAAAATAATTGGATTCGACGGATTAGCTGAAATAAAATTTAGTTAATAAAATTCTTAGTTTCATTCTTCATCAATCGGTAACATAAAAGCAAGAGATACAGCTAAGATACATCGAAGAATCAGAAGAGCAGAATAAATATTAGATGAACGTGTCTATATTTGCTCACTTTTCTTCTGAAGTTGAAGATTATTTGGTTTTGGCATGAGTAGATAGAGCGTTGTTTCCTCTCTCCAATCGTATTATTTGACCCCACTTCATCCGAGTTTTTATATAACATGTGATATTTTTTCCTGATATTTTGTAAATACACTGTTTTACTTGATTTGTTCAGTTTATAATAAGTTCCGTGATAACCAGTTTTATTTTTAATTTAATGTCCTTCGACAGATCTTCATTAGATTTGTTCTTTCGTCTTTTCTTGTCAACTTTTAACTGTGTTATTGGTGCGATAAATATTATTACTGAAGAAAAATATAAACACTTAGACGACGAAAAAAGCCAAAGAGCAAAGAGAAAAAATGCATCACTATAACTGTCAATGTTATTTCTTGCCAAAGGAAAACATTTCACGCAAATTTATACAACGAAAAAACTTGAATCGTTACATTAATTCTCTACATGGCGTCATTCCATTTGTGAATAATGAGTAGAAGCCAGAATTTGATATCTGCTCTCCTTTGGATTCTAATACATGTTGCATTGATTAGATGTCAAATGAGCACTAACACAAGTTCCATGATAACTACCATGATATGTCGACTACGACGCCTTTCTCTTGATAGAAACTGCTATCTCTAGGTTCGCTCATCATTTCGTCGAAATAGCTTCAGTATTATTGTGACCTCCGCTAAAGTAAGAAGAAGTGTGGCTAGATATTTTTTCTTCAATTAAATTACTTCAATCGTTTGGTTCTTGTCTTATAATAGAAACACTGCCTATGATATGGGCACAGTGATCCAGTTTGATAGCAACAATGTTGTAGTGATCAATACGCTCACTGCACCTGTGCCAACAGATCGTATGTCATTCTTTGCCAATATCGAGTACAAGTAACTATATTGTAACATTTTTATTCTAGAGACACCCACTACAACTATAGTACCAATCAGTATACATGGGACATAGATAAAGATCGGTAACTATTACCGTTAAATCGACCCTTTATTTGCTTCTTAGGTGATCCATCATCGACTGTAGCCGCACAACTAGGCATGGGTCTTGGCATCTTGTTGATGGCCGTATTGATTATCGTCGAAGTATTACATGATAACATGAATCTGTGTGTGTCTATTCATACATTTATTTATATTTTCTACTAATAAAGAGAAGATTAGAATAAACAACAAAGAAAACAAATATATTGCAAACGTTTTAGAACGACGATGTTATCGCTTCTTTTACTTTTTCTTTGATAAACAGAAGACCTCAATGTGCTTCACAGAGGCGATGTACTATTTGATGATTGAAATGAACATTTATTAGGTCAAACAACACAAACATCTGCTTCGGTTTGCTCTGAGAATAACTTGACGATAACGATCATGGATTCCTCTTCGTCTCATTATGCATGGTGATCATCATCCAATTGTTTTCTGTCTTTTTGTAATCTGAATTCGAGTAGAAATATCAGTGATTGTCGTTGATCCTCGATGCCTTGCTTTGATTATCGCACGGCCAACAATCGAAGTTATTGTGCACCGGATAGTTTGTGTTCTCTTTTGGTACCATGTAACAACATCACTGGTGAATGTTCATTGAACATGTCTGTATGTATTGTGAATTCATGTTGTATATCACAAGCAGTATGTTTGCCGCTATACATTGCCAACTTATGTTCATCACAAAATGATACTAGTGAGTGAAATGAGATAAACCTTCGCTATGATTGTTGCCCTAAGTAGAACTCAGTAGATGTCTACTCATATGCTAAGAAACACCAGTGAAGTCTCTTGAAATCTATTGAAGTATTTTGAAAAAAGCGAAGTCACATAGCGGGAAGTCTTTTGAAGTCTTTAGAAGTCTGCTGTTTCCCCCTTGCCAGCAGGTTAGCTAGAAGATGAGGGTGTTTATTTATGCTTCGCTGATTTTGTTTCAAAGATTCTATTAATTAATATTGAAAATAGATTAAAAAAAGTAATTAACATCACGAAAAATAACAGTACGATGAATATTCTAGTATTGAGCATCCTCAAATTTCAGATTAATATTTGATTGATAGGTATTTTTGCTAGTTTATGGTTCGAACATAATTCCATACAAGAATATGTATTTACAGTCTCATGGAAGGAACTATTTCTATTAATTTAAAAAGTAAGTTTTACCGGCGCGAGTATATGCTCAGAGAGCATAACAGCAATAATAATCTTAGAGCAAAAGTTAACCAATTGAAATCACAAGAAGTCTAGAAGCAGCTTATAAAATATATTGAAGTCCGTAATTTTCTTTTGAATCACGTGAAAAATATAAAAACAAATTCTTGAGATCAATTAATAAGTCACTCTTATTTATCTGGTAATAACGGGTGAATGAAGTTAAATTTATTTAACCTACAAGATCAAGAATATTATTTCAGTGCACGTATAGATTGTTCGAAACTGTTTGTGAAGCCTGCTGATTCCAAATAGCGCTTTTGCAACTTTTCTATTTATCGTACGTGTCTTTCGAAATCAATTTGAATTCTTCATCAAAACTTGCAAGTGTAACAAAATCTATTTAGTCAAATAAATCTACAAAAAAAAACTGCTGACGTCAATCACATCGAATAAATCAACATTTCCTATGAGAAACCTGTGTTAACACCCACCCTCAATACCCTCACTCTCAAGAAAATAAATATGAGAAATTGTCTCAATGATAAACATCTACTTCATCTCTCAATTACCGTAGATTTATTCAACAAAAATGACCTGGAAAATTGGGATTAATTTGATTTTTATTTATCAAATTATTGGTTCGTTTTCAAATCAAAAAGATTTTTATTGTGAAGTTGCCTTTTTTGTATTTAGCTTTGCCGTTTAATCAACCAAGATTTTGTCCAAATGCAACTTGGGATGTCAATGCAATTACTTTTGCTAATCGAAGCATTGTATCCACAATGCCGTGCGGTGTTTTTGTCAATTCAGAGGATTCAATTTATGTTGCAAATCGAGAAACGGGCGAGATTCTGATTTGGGAAAATAATACAAGTATTCGACCATCGAAAGAGATTTCGGGTAGTTTATCATATAAATTATCATTGTTTGTGACAACGAATGGGGATATTTATGTTGATGATGGAGATAATGGACGTGTGGCCAAATGGATAGCAGAAAACAATTCATGGATACCGGTTATGTCTTTTCAATCACATTGTTACAGTCTTTTCATCGATATTCTTCACAATTTATATTGTTCAATATATAATAATCATAAAGTTGATAGAAAATGGTCGAATGGAACAATAACAACCGTTGCTGGAACAGGTTCTCGAGGAGCATCATCGAATATGCTTAATTATCCTTATGGAATATTCGTTGATATCAATCAAGATTTATATGTAGCAGATTATGAAAACCATCGAATTCAATTATTTCGATTGAATCAACGAAATGGAGTGACAGTAGCTGGAAATGGATCATCAGATGTCACAATCGATCTTATCCGTCCAACGGGAATTGTTCTCGATGGTGATCGATATCTTTTCATCGTCGACAAAAACAATCATCGTCTAATTGGTTCGAATGAATATGGTTTTCATTGTATTTTCGGATGTTCTGCTTCATCTGGTTCAACAAACGATAAATTAGATAATCCTGAGAGTATGTCATTTGATAGCTGTGGAAATATTTATGTTACCGACCGTGATAATCATCGAATCCAAAAAGTGATTTTATCAAAAGAATCTTGTGGTAAGTTAAATTCCTTGAATTTATTTTTTGAAAACAAAATTCATCGATCTCTCAAATTTTCTTTTGAAAATATTCGCTTTTTCGAAACCAAATCGTCGAATAGAATTCAGATCGTTTTAGTGATTCGATTTTGATTTGTAGTTTTAACTCTGTCGTTTAATCAACCAAGATTTTGTTCAAATGATACTTGGGATATCGATGCAATTCATTTTGCCAATCAAAGTATTGCCGGTTTAAAGCCGTGCGCTATTTTTGTCAATTCACACGATTCAATTTATTTTGCAAATCAAGAAACGGGCGAGATTCTCATTTGGGAAAATGATAAAAGCATTCAACCATCGAAAACGATTTCGGGTAGTTTATCAAAACCGTTATCATTGTTTGTGACAACGAATGGTGATATCTATGTTGATAATGGAAAGAATAACCGTGTGGATAAATGGATAGCAGAAAACAATTCATGGATATCGGTTATGACTGTTCCATCACAATGTTACGGTCTTTTCGTCGATATTTATCACGATTTCTATTGTTCAATGGCTACTCAGAATAAAGTCGATAAAAAATGGTCGAATGGAACGATAACAATCGTTGCTGGAACAGGTTCTGCTGGACTATCAGCGGATAAGCTTTCTGGTCCTTGTGGAGTTTTCGTTGATACCAATCAAGATTTATATGTTGCAGATTTCAGCAACAATCGAATTCAGTTATTTCGATTGAATCAACGAAATGGAGTGACAGTAGCTGGACAAGGATCAGTAACAGCTACAATCGATCTTGTTCAGCCAACGGGAATTGCTCTCGATGGTGATCGATATCTTTTTATTGTCGATCACGGCAAACATCGTCTAATTGGTTCAAATGAATACGGTTTTCATTGTATTTTCGGATGTTCTGCTTCATTAGGTCCAACAAACGATAAACTAAATCTTCCTGCCAGTATGTCATTTGATAGTTACGGAAATATTTATATTACCGACCAGTACAATAATCGGATCCAAAAAATCGTTAAAAAAACTACATGTGGTAAGTTTGACTTTCAATTCAAATAATTAAATCTAAAATTTCGAACAAAAAAAAACAATTAAATCACTCTTCACTAAAGGTCTATCAGCAATTGATCCAAAAACAACAACAACAGGTTAATTAATTAACCAAATAAATCCGAAAGAAAAATGTTTTTCTGTTCAGAAAATATCCAAAGTACAACCGAAATCCCATCAACAATTGAAAAAAGATTGTCAACATCTACAAGAGTGTCAACAGATCAGACATCAATAAGTGAAACAGAATCTCCAGCAGTCTTAACAGATCAAACATTACTAACATCCATGAGAGTCTTAGTAGTTCTAACTTCAATGGGTTTAGCAGAATCTCCAGCAGTCTCAACAGATCAAACATTAGTAACATCGACGAGAGTCTCATCAATAAGTGAAACAAGAAGTTCAGTGTCTACAATTTCGAAAATAACTATATCTTCAACTGTATCAATGTTGACAACGACAAATTCAAATAATGTTGAAAGTAAATCTTGAGAGAATAAAAGGAATAGATGTAAATGATAATTTCAGATTGTTTATGTCCGAGAGTGATATTAATTCCTGAATCGAATACTTTCGAAACTGCATATCAATATCGTCGAAGTCAAGAGTTTTATATTTTATCGACGATCAAAATAAATTGTAATAAATCTTTATCAACAAAAAAGATTTGGAAAATTCGAAATTATTCGACAATTGGAAGTTCAGACATAGATTTTGATAAAAAAGTGTCGAAATCATCAAGTGAATTGTTTATTCCATCGAATACTCTTCCTTATGGAATTTATCAATTCGAATTAACAGTTGAAATGATTGAAGATGAAAGTTTAGTCGATTCATCATCAGTTTATGTTGAAATAAATCCATCGGGTGTAACAGTAAATCTCGTTCCATTGGGAACATCAGTTGTCACTGTTGGTCATCAACAAAATCTAACTTTAAATCCTGGAAATTATTCAAAAGATCTCGATGGTTTTGAATTCAACGCGAGTGTAAGATTTTGATATTTATCTTCAAATGTTAGTTGAATTTGATTTCATAGGATTGGAATTATAAATATTTCTGTCGGATTTATAATTCAGCAGAACAATTTTCTTCAATCGAAAGTTATTTGCCAAATCAATTTGAATTGAGTGGAATTGAAAATTCCTCCTTGTTGATCTATCCTGGTTCATTTCAAATCGATATCAAATATGAATTTCTCATTGAAATGTCGAATCGTCAAAACAAATCACTAGTCGTGAATGGTTTTATTATTGTTGAAATAAAAAGTGGACATCGACCTATGATTGTCATCGGGTTAGTTCATTCGATTTGTTAAATAAAATAAACAAACTAAATTTTCTTAAAAGATGCGTAATTGAATCATTGTGTCGATCGGATGAACAATTTCAAAAGTTAAATCCAACAAGTCAAGTTGCATTGTTTTCCTCCTGCATTCATCATTGTCTAAATGTCACAAATGTCATTTGGAAGACTTATCGAGGTCGAATGAATTCGACAACGAAATCAATCCAATGGATTCTTTTCGAGAATTTCGAAAATCTTTGGTTCTATGGACGAAATACAACGAGTTTAACGGCGACTAATGATCTATTTCGAAGTTATTCCAATGAAACTCATTGGAAATTCGAAGTTATTTATTCGTTCGAAACTGTGAGTAGTTCAAGCGCAGTGAATTTCGAGATCAATCAACCGCTGTCGTATGGTTCTTGTCGAATCGAGCAACATATTGGAACAATCAATACGCTATTCAATGTCAATTGTTCGAATTGGAAATTCAAAGAAAATATCAAAGAATATTCATTGCACATGTCATCTCGACAGATCATTGCTTTTTCACCAATTTCATCATTTCAAGTTCGATTGCCAATTGGTTTTCATGTCGATCTTTTTGTTGAAATTCGAGATATTTTAAATGGAATCACTCGATTCAATCTCTCGTCTGTTATTGTTCAATGGGAACCGATGGATTTGACCGAAAAATCTTTTAGTGATTTATTATCAAGTGGAAATCAGAATACAATTGGGCAAGTTATAAATTCAATTAACGATGAACTCAATCGAAGGTATAATCAACTCATCGATAAATCTCCGCCAAGTTTATCGATCTCACCACTCGGAAGTCAAATCAATAGTTTAGATCATTCATCATCAATCAATGAATCACAATTTCTCAAAGAAATCAATCATCTAGCTAATCTTCGAGAATATTTCATTAAATTCCTAGATGAATTAACAATAACATCAGCAAACAGTTTCAAATTACAATCATTATCACTCGTTCAATTAACCAGTGGAATTAATCAATTAACTCAAACAAGTTTACTTTCGAGTTCAAACAAATTCTACCAACTAACTCATCAGTTACAACAATGGCATAACAAATTACCCTACGAAGATGTGCAAATTATCGTTACTCAACTTCTTCAATGTGCTTCGAATATCTTAAGTGCTACAAATGGTCCCTTGCAACGAAGAATGCAAGTTTTAGAAAACGATTTACAAATAACAGATGATTATGAACTTGAGCCGATGAATCCAAGTTTTCAAAAGAAATTCGCCAATGAATTGAACCAGAAAATCGATGAGATGATTTCATTACTAACATCAGCATTGAATTTCCATCTCAATGTCGGACAACAAAATACAATCAATACACCTGAAATATTTATGTCATTGGAAAGAATGTCAATTCAATCTCTTTCGAATAGAACTATCAAACTAATAGAAAATGCACAAATATCGATTCGAATCAATTTCTCATCAAATCAAACAATTTCACTTCGATCAATAGTCAAACCAATTGCTATTTACGACAATTCTCTGAAAACAAATCTTTCGAGATCAATTTCACTTTCAATTCTCGACGAAAATGGAATTGAAATTCCTGTTCAAACAAATCCATCAACTCCAATTGAATTCATCATTCCTCGTGATCCGAATCTCGTCATTCGAAAAATGACCGAACAAAATGTCACCAACAACTCAATGCTTTTCAAGTATCACAAATATAATTTACACGAGAATTATTCGATTCATTTTGAATTTCATTCGTTGAATGAAGAACTATCTTATCTTGTAACTTATCGATTTGATTCGTCAATGAGAAATATTGTCGGATGGAAATATTTCTGTTCGAAGAAACAAGATGAAATCTTTACGGTTTTTCTTGATAATAATCAAACATCTCATCATCGAACAGTGACATTTGCTATTCGAGAATTGAACATCGAAGAAGAGAAGAACTATTGTCGAAATCAAACTTCGAATCTACTCGTTGTCAATAGTCCAATGAAGTTTTCATCAAATTACGAAATTCGAAGCTATGTGTCAGCTTGTTTTTATCTCGACGAACAGAATCAATGGCAATCTGATCGACTAATTGTCTGTTTTTCTCTTCAAAAACAAAAAAGATCAATGAAATTTTTTTTTAGGTCGGACCATTAACAAATCATTCTCAAACACATTGTCTATCTACGCATATTTAATCACATTTCAAAACATTTACTTTGCTTTGGTTACTGATTTTTGTTTGTCAACATAAGAGCATTGACGTCAATAAAATCTCAGTAGTGTCCGCGATTTGAAAGTTGAATTCAATTTTACAAGTTGAAATTTCAATTTTATTTTCTTCAGTTGAAACTTGAACTTTCAAGTTTGACATTTATGACATGTTCATACTGCTTTTTAAGAGTTTCTTCGACTGATTCCCGTTGAAATCGACTTTGACATGGTATAACATATTTGAGACCATTGTTGAGCATCGATATTTGTTGTGTGTTGTTAAATTTAAATCAACTTCAATGAATGGTAGTGATGCAGTAATTGTTTTATAAATAAAGACTTTGCTCCGATGACAACGTTGATGTTTTATTCGCTTGTTGTTGCCATCGGAGCTACATCGAAAAAAGTATTCAATTTATATTGAAGATAAGCTTGATGACGGTCTCTCATGGCTTGTTCACGATTCTCAATAATTTGTTTCAATGAGAGAAGTATTTCGACCGACTGTGTTAATTTTTCTTTGAGATTATGAAGTTTTATTTGATGAGCACGTGTTTTTGATTGAATTGCATTAATACGATGAACCATGAGATCAAATTTAAATTGTGTTACTGTTTTAGCACACGATGATGCTGCACTGGCACAATGCTCAGGATAAGATAGTAAACGCTCGATTGGATCTAGACACTGATTGATATCTCGATCTAATTTGCTGGATAATCGTCGTAAAAATATCTTGAGAGTGGTATTCGGTTCGTCTAGTTCCAACGTAGGTTTGTTAATTAAATTATTCTCGCTATAATCCATATTGAACGTACGTATACATGTGTCCAGCTGTTGTGCTTTAATTTCCAATAATGTAATGTTGCTAGTTAGAATCGAACCTGGGTAGTTCGGGTCTGATGTATGTCTAGACTCGGGGGTTAGCTTTGAAAATTTCTATTCGTCAACCGTAAAGAACCATATTCACATTGTTTCGTATTTGTCATAACATCAACGATAATGACAATGAGCTCGAGTAGTCCAACAGCTTCGTCTGGCCATACGCAATATCGATGGAATTCTACGGGGAAAACAGTTGCTGGTGTTGGAGTTATTGCAGGAACCTCCCCAAATCTTCTTACGTATCCTTGTGGCATAGTGTTAGATGCATCCAACACACTTTATATTGCTGATTCAGGCAGCCACAGGAACAGCATTCTATATAAATCTGTAGTATTAAGTCTACGAAGAACCGATGTTACGCTTGATGGTATAAAGATGATTTGGTAGTTTGCCTACAGAACTTTATTATCTTTCAAAAAGTTGAAAAAATTCCGTAGCACATAGAATGGGTTTGGTACTGATTGTGCGATACTATTAACGTTCTTTTATACCTCTAGATTAGAATGGCCACGATCAAGATTGACAGGTTCGAACCCCTACATATCTAATTACATAGTAGTATTTTACTTTTATTATAAAACAAAGTCTGCCGGACACATAGACGCAGTGTTTTTTACAATCTTTACGAGTATGTAAAAATTCTGGAAATTTTCAAAGCTTTGAAAACTTGAAATTCTTAACAATTCAGCAACCCGATTTCAACATTTGTAGGCACTGCCGGCTCAACAAACAACGAACTGTGGAATCACCGTGTAATGAAATATTTATCCGGTGCTTCATCGGGCACTGTAATTGCAGGTGGCAATGGACAAGGATCTGCAAACACTCAATTGACCTTTCCAATGAGACTGTATTTCGATTCATCGTCAAGTAGTCTTTTCATTGCAAATTCTGTCAGTCACAATATTCTTCGTTGGGTAATTGGTGCTTTGTCTTGGACTCTCATCGCTGGTAACAACAGTGGAATAGCTGGAAGCACATCAACGCTACACAACCAACCTCAAGCTGTCGTACTCGATTCGACAGGCAATGTATTTGTACGTTTCAGACTATCAAAATCTTTGTGTACAACAATATCAACGATACGACTCTGTAACATTTTAAAAACAGACGGCTGTTAACCACGCACTTCATCTTTTCTTTCCGTTTTATCTTCCTACTCAATCACAAGTTATTATAAACTAAATCGAACAGCTGATCATTATTGCCATTTGTCATGTATTGTTTATATACCCAGAATCATTCAAACAAACTCATTCTGAGAAACGAAATTGAAGACTATGATAAGCGTCACTGTCCTTCAAGCTATCAGACAAACCTATAGTCTAAGAAAAAAATTTCGAAAAGGAAATCTCCGACACTCTCACTTGTGAACAAAAGTCTATCACATGTTACGCCATCTTCTTGTCCCAGAATTTTTTGTCACTTACATAGCATATGCAGATAGTTAGGTGTGATAAGAGAAAATAAGACCACGATAAAAGAAAGAACAAAAAACGCGCAGCCAACTCATAAAAAATGTTCTTCTCGAAGGCTCCTCACAAGAAAAGGAGACTATGCGATTACTTCTGGAGTGTTTCAAGTATTTATTCATTAATGATAACTAAGAAAGCACAGTTAAGTCATTTTGTAGTATTGTATTTCAAATGTTAATTGTTCAATATTCCCGTTACTCGGAAAATGAATCCAGAAATGGCAAGAGCAACTATCATAATCGTTGAAACAACTAAATAGTAACCAAGTTGATGACCTGTAGAGAGCCAAAGTAAGGCAAGTGCTGGACAAAAGTTTCCTGTACGTTCAATAAGACCAAAGACCGATTCACCAGCAAGTGGACGCATTGCTGCCGTGGCAAGGCCCCAGACAAATGCCCAACAATAAATAAGAGGACATTGATCCATGAAAAGACACAAGAAAGAAATTATCACATCGAATATACCAATGACTGGCATCAGAAGACTGAAATACGAAAAATAATTCAGAGACAACGAGAGTGCATACAAATCTACCGAGCCCATCGATCGCCTATACCAATTACACGAAGATAAGTCAACCATCCTGGCACAAATCGTGCAGCTAAACAGCCATGACCAAAAAATGTGCCGAAAACCGAGAATCGCAGAATATATCTCAACAAATGATCGGCCGGCATTATTGCAATACGAAATTGAATAAAATGCTTGAGTTTAGTCGTGAACTATTGATTAACAATGAATTGACGAGTCAACATCCCTTTCGCTAGAGGTCTCTCCTATTCGAATAAAAGTTTTTGCTGATGTCATCTTACATATACGTATATCTATTGCTGAAAATGAAATAAAAGCTTCATTTACTTATTCCTTCGTTTCGCACGCATTTCCGATGTTGACTAACTTGTTATTCAAAACACATTTTTCCAATTTAATTCTCATAGAACTCAAAGTTAGTGCTACATTTAATTACAATGATGTCACGCTTGATAAGACTTTATTGTAATAAATCACAGTGTACAATAAATATCAGAAAGATACTCTTGCATTATTCTAAAAAAAATAAAAAATTAAGAAGAGAAATTTTTGCTTTGTTTTAGAAGAATTAAAACACAAAATATTTTCGAGTTGTTTAAAAATACTTCAGTTTATTTCATATTGATTTTTCAGAGAAGAGATTTTTGAAAGAATTAGTGTAAAGCACTGTTTTTTTAGTAAACTTTTATTTTCGCGAATGCGGAAATTTAAGAAAGAGTCCGTGCTTTCTTCTTTCTATCTGTAATTTTATAAGTTTTTAATTAGTTTCTTGCTATGATGTCACTGCTATTTTGTTTAAATAATCAAGCGTTAAATAAAAGTGTGCAATTTCCTCTAACATTTGCACAATAAGAACGAGAAAATAGTTTTTCTTCTTATTTAAAACATTTTAGAATATTTCTACGAGAATAGAAGAATCAAAGTCAATGCAGACATCTGTTTAGTACTTGGAAAAAAGAAAATCAAAATTAGTTTTTTGAGAATATTAATACAGTGAAAAAAAGGACGGGGGGACATAAGCTATGCGAAATGGGCGCATAAGGTTTTATTTCGAACTTAGTGTTCAATCTCTCTGGAAATGTTAAATAAGTGTTTATGAAGTAAATCCAAGCATAACTATGCATACCGAAGGTCAGTTTGGGGTTAAAATCTCTCTGAAGATTATGTAGGTTTTAGGTGATATTTGATGGTATCAGAGTGATTCCTACTGGTTCAATTTTTGATCGAAATGAACATTTTTTTAAAAAGATTCAAAGTTCAATTAACAACCATTAGAAAGAGCATTTAATTCTGCATCTTTTCGTATAAAGGTTGTTATTTTCTGAAAATTTTTATAGCCGTTCATGACCCTATCTTTTGATGGAATACGATTTTTTTCCATATTATTTCAAACATTTTAAC
>Ga0209935_1004185_pt1 | contig 13627 bp, 21 predicted proteins | sample ThiBio_1000_plan_2_FD_183958 | JGI IMG/M metagenome (GOLD analysis project Ga0209935, IMG submission 183958) | Wastewater bioreactor microbial communities from Cape Town, South Africa - Thiocy_cont_1000_plan (SPAdes) | ecosystem: Engineered > Bioreactor > Thiocyanate-remediating >... | reverse complement strand
TGGCTTCGGCTTCGGCTGCGGCTTGGCGTAGTCGCTCGGCTTCGGCTGCTGCTTGTGCTGCTTGGCGTTGTCGCTCAGCTTCGGCTGCTTCTGCTGCTTGACGTTGTCGCTCAGCTTCGGCTGCGGCTGCTTCTTGGCGTTGTCGCTCGGCTTCGGCTGCTGCTTCTGCTGCTTGGCGTTGTAGCTCGGCTTCGGCTGCTTCTTCTGCTGCTTGACGTTGTCGCTCAGCTTCGGCTGCTTCTTCTGCTGCTTGACGTTGTCGCTCAGCTTCGGCTGCTGCTTGTGCTGCTTGGCGTTGTCGCTCGGCTTCGGCTGCTTCTGCTGCTTGACGTTGTCGCTCGGCTTCGGCTGCTGCTTCTGCTGCTTGGCGTAGTCGCTCGGCTTCGGCTTCGGCTGCCTTGCGAGCAGCTTCTTCGACTTGGCGCTGTCGCTCGAGCTCCTCCTCGGCTGCCTTGCGAGCAGCTTCCTCAGCTTGACGTTGTCGCTCGAGCTCCTCCTCGGCTGCCTTGCGAGCAGCTTCCTCAGCTTGGCGCTGTCGCTCGAGCTCCTCCTCGGCCGCCTTGCGAGCAGCTTCTTCAGCTTGACGTTGTCGCTCGAGCTCTTCCTCGGCTGCCTTGCGAGCAGCTTCTTCTTGAGCTTGACGTTGTTGCTCGAGCTCTTCCTCGGCTGCCTTGCGAGCGGCTTCTTCAGCTTGGCGTTGTCGCTCGAGCTCCTCCTCGGCTGCCTTGCGAGCAGCTTCTTCTTCAGCTTGGCGTTGTCGCTCGAGCTCTTCCTCGGCTGCCTTGCGAGCAGCTTCTTCTTCAGCTTGACGTTGTCGCTCGAGCTCCTCCTCGGCCGCCTTGCGAGCAGCTTCCTCTTCAGCTTGACGTTGTCGCTCGGCTTCGGCTTCGGCTGCTGCTTGGCGTTGTCGCTCGAGCTCCTCCTCGGCCGCCTTGCGAGCAGCTTCTTCAGCTTGGCGTTGTCGCTCGAGCTCCTCCTCGGCTGCCTTGCGAGCAGCTTCTTCTTGAGCTTGACGTTGTTGCTCGAGCTCCTCCTCGGCTGCCTTGCGAGCAGCTTCTTCAGCTTGGCGTTGTCGCTCGAGCTCCTCCTCGGCTGCCTTGCGAGCAGCTTCTTCCTCAGCTTGACGTTGTCGCTCGGCTTCGGCTTCGGCTGCTGCTTGACGTTGTCGCTCGAGCTCCTCCTCGGCTGCCTTGCGAGCAGCTTCTTCTTCGACTTGGCGCTGTCGAGCAACCTCGTTCTCAGAGGATTCTTGAGTGTGTTGAGTTTCGATGGTAGTGCTCGCTGTGGCGAGTGCTTGCTGAGCCTCCGACAGCATGGCTAGCATCACACTGTCAGAGTCCTCGACTGGATCACTGTTGGGGATTCTCGTCGTTGCCTCTGTATCGATGGTGGCTGTAGATGATTTCGATGCCGCTTGGCGGTCGGCACGGCGCTTTGCAACCACCGCACGATCCTCTTTGCGCTCGTGGCGTCGCACACGATCACCCATCACTTGATAGTCGGCCACCGTACGGCCGTAAGCATCGGTAGCAGCCACATCCGAGTCCCTTGCGAGCCGTTGTGAGAGTTGTTGCTTGCCATAGAAGGCGGCTAGCATCAGTGGGGAGACTGCATTCTTGTCAGCAATCGTTGTTGAAGCGCCGAGGCCCAACAGTAATTCGGCGGCTGCGAGCGAGTTCGCGTCGGAACCAGGCGCCGCTGCAATGCGATGTAACGCCGTTCTGTGTGTGTGTGTGTGTTTGTGGGTAGGTCACGTCGCAAGTTGCGGTGAGTCGTTTGTTCACACCACCCGTCACAACTACAACGAGGCAACCGCGACGACACCAGCACTGACCTGCCATTCTTATCGACAGCATTCACGGGCACCAAGTCGGCCAAGTCCTCAAATAGACGGTAGTTCAGTCGATAGGCAGCAACCTACACGGCGCCAAGCGAGATTGATGAGCACCCAGCAGCAGGTGCCGCCTGCCTCGTACGTAAGCATCGTTTCTTCGTACATGGAGCGGAGTAGAACCTTGCCCATCGGCTGCAGCAGGAGCATCGAGGCCCGTGAGCTTGGTCGTACACTCTTCGCTTCCTCCATATGCCGCGGCGTGTAGGACACTATGGAGATTGCGCGTTGCACTCGTCGGTACTACAAATCGATGCAGAAGCCCACAGGCCCTAATACGGTTCGTACCTCTTGCCATGCTTGTCGATGATGGAGATATCTGCGTCCTCTCCCAAGAGCATTCGTAAGGCTCGAATGTCTCCCCTACGCAGCCTCACGAACTCAGCCATAATGTACACACTTGGGGAGTCGCTGCCGCGAGCGCAACTCGGTGACGTACGCCAAGGCAGCAAAGAATATTGGCGTTCGCCCATCGGAGTCAACGGCATTCACGTCGGCCCGGAGCGACAGTAGCTCTTCGAGGCAGGAGTGGCTACAATCAACCCAACGAATTTCGATGAGAATCAAACGGCCGCGGTTGAGTTGCGTTGCAACGACGTACAGGTGCGGGTGCATGGCAGCGGTAAAGATGGGCGTGCGACCATTCGAGTCCTTGGCATTGAGATCGAAGCCGTCCATGTAGAGCTCGGACAAGAGTGATGACTGATTACCCTGCACGGCAAAGTGCATGGCGCTACGGTGTGCCTTGTCGACTTCGGTGAGGCGTGCTCCTGCAGAGACCATAGCGTGGTAGTGTGAGCAATTTGCAACCACATCCACAATCATCATCATCAACTACAACGACGCTGCCATCGCCCTTTGTAGTACCAGCTTGCTTGAGAGCTTCGACACACTCCTTGTGCCCACCTGAGAGTGCTGCCAGAATCGGTGTTACTCCATCCAAGTCGGGTTTGGATGCCTGCTGACCTCGAGCAAGCAAATACTTGGTGGTCTCCAGAGCACCACGTTGGCATGCATAGTGCAGCGCCGATCGTCCTCGCTTGTCGGTCAGCTTCAAACAAGCCTATGCGCGCAGCTGTTAGCCAGCTGGTACTTGTACAAGTCGGTCGAGGTCCAGGTGCCTTGGCCTTGCGCCAACGTACGGGTTCTTGCTCGATCAACCACGCGATGCATTCGGTTTGATTGAAGGCGGCCGCAAGTTGGTATGGCAGCGTGGCGAGCTTGCCAGCCTTGCTCGAGAGGCGCATCTTCCAGGCGCTGGGTCTGAGTGTCTTTTTGATCGCTTCGAGTACCGAGATGGCACCGTGCTTGGCAGCGAGGTGAACAAGAGACCGTTCTTGAGCGTCCACCAAAGCGACGTTGGCGCCGTGCTCAATCAATGCTCGACAAGACTGCCACAAACGCGCGCACACACGCACGTATGATGAGCTGACAAGCCATTCGCTCGGAATCTCTTGTACTGCAACTCGAGCAATGCACATACCGATTCACAGTTGGAGATGGCAGCACAATGAAGAGGGGTGCGTCCACGAGAGTCGGGACGATTGATCACTTGGGTACGCACCGAGGCCTCGTAGTGCGAGAGAAGCTTGACAACCGCGTCCGATCGCCCATTGTAGGCAGCCAAATGAAGCGGTGTGATGCCATTCTCATCAGCAGCCGCTGGATCGAGTTCGTCGAACTCGAGTAACCAAGCAAGCAACGCCTCTACCGGCACTTCAACTGAGGCCTTGAGGCTCTTGTTCTTGTTCTTGTTCTTGTTCTTGTTCTTCTTCTTCTTTGATGACCCAAAGTAGTACTGCTCCTCATCGTCGTCATCTTCGTCGTCGTATTCGTCGTCGTCGTCATCGTCATCGTCATCATGGTCATCCTCGTCATCGTCGTCGTCGTCGTAATTGTCGTCACCCGAGTAATCACCAGCATCTGAAGAAGCGTCAAAGTACTGCTGCTGTTGCATACTTGAGAGCTCTAATGCCGCATGGATCAAGTTTCGGTTGCCACGATGCTAAGGTATTCATCGAGCACCACAATACGAGTGAGAACAGTGTTGTCGAAGATGTGCATTCGAGATCCACGTACCTTGACGCCCATCTCTGCTCCAAGTCCCACCAGGTACTTGGCAGCCGCCATTCGACCGAGAAGGCAAGCGAATGCAAGAGGTGATCGGCCGGCTGAATCGACCAAGTTCTCCTTGTACAACATGTCCAAGCACTTGAATCGTAGTCGCGTAGTGAGCGTTCAGTAAACGACTTGAGACTCACTACGCGCGCGCGCTCTCTCTCTCTCTCTCGCTTTGTTGACGTACAAGCTCCTGGGCATGAAAGCGCTGTGAAGCACGCGAAGCAATGCACCAGAATAGAGCCGAGCGACCAGCACGGTCTGGCAACGTGAAGGCGGCATCATATTCGGCCTTGAGGATTCGGCAGCAATCGATGCTGCACACGAATGCCGCAGCGTGGATCGGAAGCCGACCGGCATTGTCGGCCGTCGTAAGGCCGGGGTTGATCGTATCCGACGAGTCACTGTCACTGTCAACTGCACAGCGATTCAACAAGCCTTGGAGAACACGAGATTGGTTGTTGAGACAAGCGAGGTGCATCGGTGTGAGGCCCTGGCTGTCTTGCAAGAGAGTCGATGCACGGCCGCTCTTGAGGATCTCCGTCATGCACTTTTCGGCTCCATGAATTGCAGCCTGAGCAGCAAGAGCCGCGCGTCAACACGGCCATACGCTGTTGTGGTACACAATACACACACACGATCAACGATACAAACCAAGTGCAATGGCGTTCGTCCATTGAAATCACGAGCATTGATAACGAGGTCCTTGTCGGATGCGGTCAAGATCAACTGTCGCAATAGCTCTGCTTTCACGATATGGACCGAGCAATGAGCGTCATCGATTGGTCGTGGGGTCATTGATTGTTCGCAAGCACATACCATCCTGGTTCTCGGCGACACACAAGTGAACCGCAGTGAGTCCGGTACAATCAGTGGCCATCAACAAGCGGTCCGCGTTCGAGCCGTTGGCGAGTACCGCCTGCAACAAGTCCATAACGAGATCCTTTGCCGTGCAGGCTACATCATTCCCCATACGATAACACGATGAATAGAGTACGTTAAATACGCGTATGTAAGCATTCGAGTACAACGTATCGATTCGATGCTCAATAGCGAGAGTGAGCGTATCGGCGTGAGAGAGCTACATATCACACGTACCACCATATCGCAAGCGCACAGCCATCATGAATGCCGACGATCCATCGTTGCCCGGAGCCGATAGAATCGAACATAGGTCTTGTCCTTTGGTTGCGAACGACGACAAGAACGCTTGTACCACATCTGTCGCGTGCGCAAACGAGAGCGGCAGTCAGTGAGTGAGTGAGAGTGAGTGAATCAGCGGTATCGCGTCGAATGCCTCTTGATGAGGATCAAGGACTCGGTTTATAGTGAGGCCTGTAGTGGTACATACCGCGATATCCAAGGGAGCAAGCGAGGATCAACTCTCGCGGATGGCGCGCGTCGAGGCGCGCTCCCTTGCGAAGCAGCAGCGACACGCACGACGCATGACCCTACGACGCGCCAACAAGCCCCCGACGCGGAGCGTAAGAGCCCATTGAACTCGTTGTAGCGTACAGGCCGTCGCCTCGATATCGTACATGAGTACAAGCGAGTCCGAGGGCCGACTCCTCCTCGTGTCCGAAGAGTACATTGACATCGGCGCCACGCGATATCGCTCGCTCGATGGTCTCGGGGTCTCCGACGAGACAGCCCTCGCGAAGCAAGTCGATAGCGGACTCCATCGAACCTGCGCGCGCGCGCACACACACACACAGACTCACGCTGCTCCTTACCGAGAGGTTGGGAGTCCTCCTGCGTGGGTGGATGGATGTGGGCGATGCGGCGTAGTCTCCTCGTCCTCGGTGATGCGTGTGAGCGAGGGCGGGCGAGCGAATGATGAGAGCCGTTGCGCAGAGGCCTCTTGTACCCGACCGACCCCCAACGAACTCTCCCGACCTTCTCCAACCGAATAATGGCCGACCGACCCGGCCTCAGCGCCACTGGTTGAGCAATCACAAACGTTTGATCGTGTGCTTATTGAAATACAGCGGTACATTGGACAGGTGTGGTTGGGTTTCGTGGCAGTGCTGCAGTGCTGCTACTGCTACAACTCAGGTATCTGAGTCCTGATGCGCCTTGCGTGGTCGCTTGGCTTTGTTGCGCTTCCATTCGTCGTTGTAGTTAAGCCCGATGCGCTTCTGACCCACTGCGCCGTCGAGCACCGAGATATCAAAGAACTGGGCAAGCTGTCGGCCAGCTGAATCCGTCGGCAATCCCTTGCTGTGCACGCAGCAGCTCAATGTATGTGAGCCATGTAATTCTGCCTCTCCCTCTCGCGCGTGCGAGCTTCGCGGTGAATGACACGAACCTCTTCCAGTGGTCCAAGCCAGCAGGTCGCGCCTGGAACTTGCCAGTCAGCTTGTTGAAGGCAGCCGCCATGACGTAGCCGCCCGATGTGCCTAGAAGTTCACGCCGTGTTTCTTCGTCTGCATCGAACTCGCGCAGGATCTCGCTCTCGACCTGGTGGCTCGACTGTAGTTGCTCGCGCTCCTTGAGCAGCTCCAATCCAAGCACGTCGCCGCTTTGGAACTCGCCTTGCTGATCCGGCGCTTGCGCCGTAGAGGTTGTGTTCGTGTGCGAGGTTTGTTGAAGTAGTAGTTGCTGTTGCTGCTGGTATTGTTGATAGTATACGGTCGGGAAGAAGGCGTACAGCTGTTGCATGTACCATGCACGGTAGTATTGCTCGTAGTAGTTGCTAAGCTGCTCGTGGAGCTCGGGTGTGATTGGTGGAAGCTTCGATGTCGTGGTGCTTTGTGCTTGCTTCGACGCAGCGTCCGACTGAGCAGCACGATCGCTCGAGGGGGCCGAATGTGTATCGTTCGATTCAGTAGTCGAGGAAGCCGATGCTGTTGTCGCCGTCGTCGTGGTGGAGGCCGGCTGCCGAGCTGAGTCGTTCTCGCTCGCCTTATGGTCGGAAGAGCTCTCGTGAACGCTACTGCTGGCCCCGTTGCTGGTAGTCGGCTGCGAGGTGGTTGGAGGCGTTGCAGTCGTGGCATTGGTTGTGGCGGCGGTAGCGTTTGACGAGCCAGGCGTCGCTGTGCCGCTCATCGAGGTAGCAGCTTGCTGCAACAGATCCGAATACAACTTGGCGTAGAACTGTTGGTAGTACTCGTGTATCGCGGCGCTGGCCGAATCAGCCAATGGGGTTGTAGTCGTTGCATTCGAGGCAGTAGTAGCTGTTGTTGTTGTTGTTGTTGTTGCAGCAGTGGAGGACATGATCGCGGTGATGCTGATGGCGATCGCAGTACGTGAACGAGAGCAAGCAACCAAGCAACAACGCACTCCTCGCCCTCATCAACAGCAAGCTGGCTGGCTCATGATCATGCTCTTTCGATATGATTGGATAGGTCATATATGTATTTGTATTCGTATCGTATCGTTGAGATGGCGAGCGCGTCGCTGCGGCCATGCAGCAGCGACGACAACTTAGGTCTTCTTGCGCTTGCCGACCTGCGCCTGGAATCCGTACTTGATGGCGGCCACCGAGCGAGTCGAGCCGCACGAACGGCACTGCACAAAGTACAATCGGTTCTCCTTCTTGAGGTTGGTCTCAGGGCTCTTGCACGTTCGGCACGTAACGTATTCGGCTGTGGTATCGAGCGTAGTTATGAGCAAAGTGCCCCCTCAAAATGACGCTGCATGTGAGCGAGCGAAAGACGTACTGATATAGTGCTTGATCACGCTCTCAATCTGCTTGGGAGTGAAGCGGCCCTTGATGACAAGGCGATAGCTACCATCGACCGAACCACTGGTACCGAGCTCAGTCAACGAGAACGCCATCACGTGATCCGTGCTTCGGTGCATCCTGTAGTAACCCACGCCCAAGGGAGACGCCACGCGAATACATGATTAGAAGGTCGCTCGAGACAGCCAAGCAGGCTGTGTGTGTTCGCCTCGATGCCGTGCTCGTACAGCTTGCAAATCTCTTGGAAGTTGGCCCAGACGGTCTTCTTGGTTCCCTCGCGGAATACCGACGGCGGCTTCATGACCATGCGGCTGCGCTTGGCACGCGACGAGTCGGGGTTGTTGCCGTCCAAGATGCTGAAGGCACGAGACAACAGCTACATACACACCGACCAATGCCCGAACCACGATGGTCACAACGAACGAGCAACCAGCAGAGCGACAGACACCATCGATCGATCAGCAAAACCGTCGCGCACTCGGCGATCGATTCATGTGTGTGATGCGGGCATACCTCGTTGTAGGTGTAGTCACGATCGCTGTCGAGCCATCCTTGCGACGGATCCTCCTCGCCGTCACCGTCCTCCTCGCCATCCGAGCCGGCGTCCTTGTCGCCCTGCTCCTGGTTCTCGTCAGCGTCGCCAGCATCGCCAGCATCGCCAGCCTCGGGCGACTCCTCGACCGGCGCCTCCTTGGCGGGCTTCTTCTTCTTCTTCTTCTTGGCCGAGAAGTCGATCTCGGCATCGTCCTCCTCGGCGTCAGCATCGGCGTTCTCCTTGCTGGCCTCGGAAGCAGCTCCAGAGTCGCTGGGGGCGGCCTCGGTCGAGTCGGCAACAGCATCGTCAGCCGGCACGTTCTGGTCGTCCTCGCCTGCACCGAGATAGACGATTAGATCTGATGCCGTTCGCCACGATAGCACCACCACCCACACGCGCACATACCAGTGGGCTTCTTCTTCTTCTTCTTCTTCTTCATCGTTGGATCGAACGAGGGGATATCTTCGACGGGCTGTACGACCAACCAACCACGACCAACCAACCACAGCAAAGCAGCGAAGAGCATAGTTGTTCGATCAGTAACCCACGACATAACCACGATGCCATTGAGATCACTCTCACTCACTCACTCTCACTCTCACGCTCACTCACTCCCCTTGGAACCACGCCACACCAACAACCAACGACGATAGAGATACCTCAGCCATGGTGGACGAAGGCAGCAGCGGCAGCGGTGTGTGGGTGAGGCAGCGAGCGAGCAACAACAGCAGCAGCGGCAAAGTCTTTGTTTTCCCTCAGGCCTTCTCTATGCTCCTGCCGCTGCCTCTTCTTATGCTGCGGCCTCTTGGGCGCTTCGTCTGTTTTTCCTCGCTCGCCACCATCGACCCTCTCGCGCAGACCCGCTGCTGCTGTTCTGCTGCCATCCACTCGCTGTCCGCTTGCTGTTCGTGTGTGTGGGATACCCTCGTATCGTAGAGTCACTCTCTTGTAGTTCATCTTCGGCTTATTATCTTCTGTATTTTCCTTTCGCGATGAGTAGCAGTGATGAGGATCAAGCGGCTTCGCCGCGTGAGCACAGGCCCACCAAGGCCGAACTGAAAGCACAAGCCCGCGCTGCCAAGAAGGAGCGCAAGGCCGCCCATACCGACGAGGGCGACGACAATGCTGAGTGGCTCAAGTTCGAGAAGGAGAAGAAGGTCGCGCAGAAGACCAAGGCCCGAACGGCCGACGACGACGACGAGGAGGCTCACGGCAAGAAGGCCAAGGCGCACAAGAAGGTCGTGCACGCCGACGAACCCAAGAAGACCAAGCGCTCCAAGCCCTCGCAGCCGCTGCCACCGTTCAAGTTCTTCGAGATGGAGCACCACGGCAAGTCAAACGAGGAGGTTGGCGAGCTGTGGGCCGCGCTGTCAGCCGACGACAAGGAGCGCTACAAGCTCAAGGCGCAGGAGGACAAGGCGCGCTACAAGGCCGAGATGGAGGAGTTCCGCGCGCAGCAGGAGGTCGCCGAGAAGGCCAAGGCCGGCAAGAAGAGTCGCTCCGGCTGGTGATCGCGCGCCACCCCAACCTGTGTCGCCACGCGTCGTCCTGCTACCAGTGCCGCTGCGCGTTGCGCTCAACCAGCCAGTCTGCCGTGGTGCCGTGCCGTACCGTGCCTGCGCATCAACCGCTCGAGCAGCTCGTGCTGCCACCGCGAGACCACCACATCAGCCGCCACCCGTTCCTTGCATGCTGAAATCCCACTCCGTCGCCACGTTGTCTGGCATGATTGGCTTGCTTGTTGGCTTGCTTGTTTGTGTGGCCAACCAATGAACGTCGCTCGATGCGCGCACTGTTCTTGAGCGAAGCTCCTCTGCTGTCCATCGCTCATTCGCTCGCTGCCCTCGCCCGCCACGCACGCTCCTAGCCATGGGCGACCACGCCAACCTTGCTTCCTCTCCACCGCCATCACCGCAAGCTCCTAGTGCCACCGCCACCACGACGACCACAAGTACCTCATCCGAGCAAGACGATCGATGGCGCGAACGAGAACGACGCCTCGAGGCGCTACGGAGTCGCCAAGCTGCCTTCGCTGCTCAAGATCGCTCGCTACTTGCGTCGTCCATTCGTCGCTTGAGGACATCGGCCGTGCGCTCTGGTATGGTGACCAGCCCGTTGTAGCTCGAGGTAGCTGGAGCATTGATCGCGGCTGACCCTGAATGCTGCGTGCAGCACTGGCAAACTTGAACTCTATCGAACGTGCTGAAGCCGAGGTCAAGGTTCCACTTGACTGGATGGCAGCAAGCTCTCCAACGAGCAAGGCAAGTAAGCGACGCCGAGATCCTCCAGACGCCGAAATCCCACGTGGGAAGCGAGTAAAGCATTCGCACTCGGCCAGCACGACTACAGGCGAGCTGGATGATACATCGATCAGCACCGCGGATGATCATACCTCCGTCGACGACGACTCGTTCGACAGCAACGGATACGACAAGCCAAACCGCTCGATCGGCCTGACAGACGAACAGTGGCGCCGGTATCTACGCACCAAGCAACAATTCGATCCGCCGTGCAACCAGCCAACAGGCGCGACATCGAAGGGTTCTCGTGGCGCACGAAGGCAGACCACGACCTTGGAGCAGCGAATCGAGAAGGCCATCGCCGAGAAGCAATTCGCACAAGCTGCAGAACTCAACGACCAGCTACTAGCAACCAAGGATGCCTCGCTCGTAGAAGAAGCCAGCGCCTTCCAGCAGCGTGTCGAACGGGTGGAAGCCGACCAAGCCTCCCAACCACAAAGCCACAAACGCACTCGGCTTCATTGGCAGTACGCTTCCCCCAATATCCTCATCTTCCTGGCCTTATCGTTGAATCACCCTCATTCACTCACTCACTCACTTACTCACATCATCATATCATCCTCTTCATCACAGTTTCGATGCCAAAAGACGATGGGAGACCAAGAGCAACGTGCGTTATTCTCTCTCCCTGCTCAATCAGTCAATCAATCCAACAAGACCCACACAATCAGATGCCTCGAAACCCAACTCACTCACTCTCTCGCTCTCCTGTTCTTGTGGTTGAAAACAAACCAGATGGCTTGATTGTGATTGCCATTTTGTGCTGATCAACACCAATCCCATGCCCAATCCCAATCCATCATCAATGCATCATATCTCAATTCAATCATTCATTCATTCATTCATTCGACCTCCCCATATTGAGAGAGCAAGCAATCGCACATCGATGCAACTGAGTGAATGTGTGTCTGTACAACTCAACATCTCGATCTCACAACAATCACCACCAAAGACAATCTCTGACTGACTGACTGACTGACTGACTGACTCGGAGAGAGAGAGAGTGAGTGAGAGTGAGTGAGAGAGACTGATGTCCCGAGCCGAACTCGCGCTCGTTCTCGGCTCACGAAGGCAGCAAGCTGTTGGCATAACTCACTGCCACTCTCGCCTTCACGAACGACACTGGCGCAATGTCGACCCAGTCATCGAGACTCACTTCGCCTCCTGCTCCTGCCACTGGCCATCCTGGAGTGCTGCCTCCGCTCGACACCGTCACTCCTCCTCGATGTTGCACATTGTCGAGTTGCACTTCCACCACCTTGGCCTCGTTGCTCCGACCATCGAGATCCACGAGCTGTATCTCTCCCGATCCGAGACTCTGGCCCGTTCCCGTGATGGGCGACACGCTCTGGAGCGACAGAACGAGTGGCTGAGCGAGTCCAGCGAGAGGCACTTGCCACGTCGGAAGCAGACCCACTCCCGAGCCGTCTTGAGGCAGCTCGACGTGTCCCACGGCCTCCGATCCCACCGTGGCCACCAAGATGTATCGTGCTCCCGATGCCGTGGCCAGAGCTTGTTGGTTGACCAACAGCTCTTGGATGCAGAGGCTCAACACGCCTGGAAGACTCCAGAACGTGCGTCGAAGGTTGTGGTCGAGCAAGTATGCTCGACCTGCTGCGTCGCACAAGATCTCCCATCCTGCAGGCAGCGATTGCGATTGCGGTGATGGGTATGGAGGCGGGTTGCCGTATGCTCGGCCGAGCTCGACATGGCTCGAGTACTCCCAGTGCCACAGTGTTCGGCGGTACAGGTGGTCGATGAACACGCTGCGCCCCTTGTACGATACTCCCGTGAATCCAGGAGGGAGGGAGATGCAGATCTCGAAGGGGTAGGGCGGTGGAGGGCCGGCCTCGTAGAATGGTGGAGGTGGCGGTCCTGATGGAATGACGGACGTGGAGGCCGTGGGGGCTCGCGGTTGCAGCGAGTATTGTTGTTGGATCTCGACTGGAAGCAGCGAAAGCAAGAGCAACACCACGAAGAGAATGCGAGAGAGAGAGAAAGAGAGAGAGAGAGAGACAAGTGTTCGATGCATCAGGTCAATGAGTGAGGCAGAGTGTGGGAGAGAGATCGAGCAGACGTACAAGGAATCTCTTCCGGTGGGACGACTTGCAATGGCAGCGTCAAGATACCATCCATCGCGAGTGAGAACTCGGTACGCACATGAACCAACACCTTTTGTTGCAACGTGAGGTTGTTCAGTGCGCCGAACTCGACAGTGCAGAGGCTCTCTTCCTCGGGAATCCGAAGAGTGACCTGGTACGACACGCTACCACTCGGGCCAACTGGACGATGTGTAGAATACCGAGCGAATGAGTGAGTAAGTGAGTGAGCTCTGCTGCTCACGAGAACAAGCGAGATACTGCTGCTACCATACCCTTCTCATCAAACTCTTGCGATACAATAATGTCAGAGGTCGTCTTTTCGAGGCTGTGGATATGCAAGATGCGTTAGATTCAGCGTGAGCCAACCAACGACGCGAGCCGTAGACGGCATTGCACAGACTCGGGGGCGTACGTTTCGATGGCGGACGTCGGGAACTTCCAATCCTCAGCACGAATGAGCGACACGACCGTCTTCTCGACGGGCTTCAGCGACGTGTTGTTGACGAACACATCGATCACGACCTCCTCGCCGGGAGTGAAGAGCGTCTTGCCGACCTGCGCCGTGATGGTCATCTCGCCGTTGCCGAACCAGAACTCCTTCTTGGCCACGGTCATGTGAGGCTGCAGCAAGGCGTGCGCCGTCTCGGGCAGCAGCGGTGGCAGCTTGCGCTTGACGAGGATCGTTGCTGCACTCGATCATATGTGAGCCACGAGCCGCCGTCTGGTGCGCAAGCGTGCTGCCGCGTGGTGTGCGTACTCGGGTTCCTGAGATCGAACCAATTCGGCACATCAACGAAGCCATCGACGTGGTAGACGCGTTTCGAAAAGTGCGCTCGATAGGTCGTGAGCGGCCGATGGAAGTGCGATGCCAACAGGCCAGTCGGCAGAGCGATCGCGAACGGGAAGCGATACGAGCCGGGAGTCAGGACCTCTGGTACCGGCGAGCCATGCTTCTGATGCACCGTGGTGGTGATGTCGAGGACTGCGAGCGAGGGG
>Ga0209935_1004184_pt1 | contig 13633 bp, 19 predicted proteins | sample ThiBio_1000_plan_2_FD_183958 | JGI IMG/M metagenome (GOLD analysis project Ga0209935, IMG submission 183958) | Wastewater bioreactor microbial communities from Cape Town, South Africa - Thiocy_cont_1000_plan (SPAdes) | ecosystem: Engineered > Bioreactor > Thiocyanate-remediating >... | reverse complement strand
TGAGTGAGTGAGTGAGTGAGTGAGTGAGTGAGTGAGTGAGTGAGTGAGTGAGTGAGTGAGTGAGTGAGTGAGTGAGTGAGTGAGTGAGTGAGTGAGTGAGTGAGTGAGTGAGTGAGTGAGTGAGCGGGTGAGTGAGAGACTGCGCCATATGTGCACCATACATCCAAGTAGTTTGAGACTGCCTGTGAATCCCAGTTTTGCGTACATATCAGTCAGCCCGACATTTATACGGAACAGAAGGAGTTCATGCGCCCAAGGCGATAGACGTTGAGCCAGTTGGCAACAGATAGCACCCGTGTCGCGCGTACCAAGCAGGCGCAAGGGAGATGGATAGAGATAGAGATGGTGATAATAGATAGGCAACGCGCACCACGAAGGAGTTTTCCACAGAGGATTCCGTCGGGGATAGTTTGGCCGCACCTCGCGTGCACGCGTTAACGGAAAGCGGCAGAGGAAGAGGCGGTGCGCGCTAGAAGGCCGGAGCATCTATCTCTCTCTCCCTTGTCGCCCAATGGCGAGCCGCACCTTGCCTTCTCACGACGAGTCGTTGTCTGATCGACTAACGTCTTCGGCCGATCTATCGCGGCCCACAACTGCGACTCTTCCTCCTCCCAACGTGTCGTCGTCGTCGTCGTCGTCGTCGTCGACTCCCTCGCCACCTCCACCACAATCGCCCGTATCACAGCGCGATAAGGTCGCCGTGGAGATAGTTGCCAGCGAACAGGCGTACGTCAACTACCTCAATACGATCGCCGTCTCGTATCGCATACCGCTCGAAGCCCAAGCCGCCGTGTTCTCGGACGCCGTGTCGGCCGACGAGATCAAGAGTCTCTTTCGCCAGATCGATGTGTTGCTTGCGTACCATCGTCGGTTACTCGAGCAGCTGCTCGAGTGCCAGCGCCAGTGGAGCGAATCCTCGACGCTCGGCGGCGTGTTCCTCGAGATTGCGCAGTTCTTGCGGCTGTACTCCAACTACGTCAACCACTATCCACGATCGCAAGAGATCCTGAAGCGCATGTATCTCTCGCCCAGCGGTGGCAAGCTGCTGCGCCAACTCGACGAGCAGCCTGAGGCGCGCAAGCTCTCGCTCAAGGACTACCTCATCATGCCGGTGCAGCGCGTACCGCGCTACATCCTCCTGCTGCAGGCCTTGTTGAAGGCCACGCCGCCCGAGCATGCCGACGTCGTGGCGCTGCAGCAGGCCAAGGGCAAGCTCGAGGAGGTGGCCGAGATGCTCGAGGTCTCGCAGCGCGTGTCGCGCAACGGGCAAGCCTTGATGCGCATTCAGGCGGCTCTTTGCCCGCGCAACACCGCCGAGCGGCAGCTGAATCTCATCCAGCCCGATCGATGGTTCGTACGCGAGGGCAAGGTGCGTGAAAGCGCCGGCGCCCTCTCGGCGCGCGCCAAAGTGCGCCAGGCCTATCTCTTCTCGGACTTGCTGCTCGTCACCAAGATACGCCCCAAGGCTGCCGAGACCATCACGCGCCTGCTGCTTCTGTCCGACATTGCGAGCGTGCGCGGCTGCATAGCTGACGGCGACACCATCGCCATCGCGATCGCGGTCGCGTACGATGGCTCCGAGTTTCACATCGCCTCGTGCGAATCGCACACCGAAACCAAGGCGTGGCTCTCGGACCTGGTACTGCACAAGGCCAAGGCCGAAGAGCAGGCGCCACTCAAGTCTCCAGGCTTGTCGCACATGGTCTCTCTGCAATCGTTCTCGGCCACCTCTGGCCGGGCGTCTCCCACATCGAGGCAGCTCCAAGAGGCTTCGAGCGCGCTGAGCACGGCCGACGCCGCTCACTCGTCTTCTCCATCCAAGTCTGCCTTCTCGGCACCGGTGTCACCCACCTCGTCCTCCCGCTCGCGGCTGGTCTCTGCCACTCCTGGCGCGACTCGCCATTTATCGGCACTCTCGTCGAGCGAACTCTCCAGAGCGCACGACAGCAGAAACACACGTTCGTCGAGCCCAACCGAGCGAGCTGCTTCGCCTCTACCGCGAATGCGATACAACCGCGACTCACTACGACATTCCGTGTCGCTCGAAAACTTTGCGCAACTCAACTTGCAAACCGCTCACTTTGATCGATTGCAAACTGAACTCGCAACCCGACTATCCGCGCGGGAGCCTCCGCTCGTTGTGTCGAACTATCCACGCGGGCAGCAGCCGACCGTCTCTGGAGCCTCCTCTGGGGCGATCCCATTGGCTCCACGCGAAGCGCGAACCGGTCCTGGATCGCGTGCTACCGACTCATCTGACGCAGGCGGTTCTCTGTCGCGCCTGGTTCAATCGTATCTCCGAAACGAACAAGGTACGACGATCCATTCCAATTCTTATAATCTGATTACGTAGTCGTTTGGTGCGTTGCGATATTGTACTTACCGGCGACTTGAACCAATAGTCGATGGTGCTGTCGCTGCTGCAATCTGCGTGATGGCTTCCGATCTCGACCCAAATTGGGCCTCACAGCAAACATTGTTCGATCAGCTTCTTGCAGCAACCTCCACAACGCACTTTTGGTATGAACGTATCGCACCTCCAACCTCTCGTTACACACGCTCCCGGCACTCACTCGCTCATGATCTTTTCGTGTGCTGTCAATACAGTGGACGATCAATTGCAAGTATTCTCGAATCTTGGATATTGGTGCAACGAGCCGAGCCTTTTACAAGACGCCGCTCAGCACACGGATCGAGCAACGAGAACTTATTTGTCAAGTTGCTCGAGTTAATCAATCGCCTGCAATTACAAGACTCGAATCGCCTCAAATTATCATTGCTTCGGGTACATACATACACACATCTACAACATTCGTTGTGATCAAGCTGCTCGCAATACTCATTCAAAGGCTGTTTCATGCAGGTTTGCACATACAAGAAGGCTCTACGTCACTGTACCTCAAAGATGACAAAACAGTGGCCACGCAAGATTGACGCATTGCTCTCCGTTGGCGACAGTAGCATCGAACTCGGTGAATCACTCGGCTCCTCGAGCTCGGAGCCACAACAATCAGTGGTACTCGGCTCGACCCACGACGAGAGCTCATCGCAACTTCGGTCTCGAACCAAGTCTGGTGACGTGGGCCTCGATAAGCCTACCTCACAAGAACTCCGAAGCTCCAAGCAATTCGACACCGCTGGCACGAGCCACCAAGTCGCTCCGAGCAGTGCGACCTCGACTCTGTGCGATCGGCCACCACGGCCACCGAGACCCCCAAGGCCCTTGGATTCCAGGTCGTCGACCGGTTCTCTCACTGGAATCCAGAACCAGGGAGAAGAACAAAAGGGCTCGCCATGTTCGACTCGAGCCCCATACTTGGTCTCATACGCTACGAGAGACCTTTCGGCGGCAGCCATACCATTGCGCTCGATATCGCACGAGATTGTTGACGGCGAATCGCCAAGCAGCGAGAACCCGTTTTCAGCTGAGCTCCCTGAACAGTGGCAACTTGACTCTCTGATTTACAGTGCTGCCCTTCAGGCGCAACAACGACGATCGGCTCCTCCGAAACCTCGCCATCCTGCGACAGACGTTCACTCGGACCCTTCCTCTGCTTCCTCGGCTTCCTCTGCTTCCTCTGCTTCCTCTGCTTCCTCTGCTTCCTCTGCTTCCTCTGCTTCCTCTGCTTCCTCTGCTTCCTCTGCTTCCTCTGCTTCCTCTGCTTCCTCTGCTTCCTCTGCTTCCTCTGCTTCCCCCTCCTCGATGGCGGCTCGAACGTCACCACCACCGCGTTTGGTCGGTACGCCACCAGCCGTATCACCTGCGAGAGCGTCTCGGCCGTCGCCATTTCTACCCATGCTGGCACTCGAGCGCACGCCAGCTGCAGGCGCTCCTCCAGTGTCTCCAGGGGACGCTCTCTCTCGCAGTATCTCCACCGGAGGCCGGCTTGAAGGCGATCCCGGTGGACGTACTATTAGGAGCGCGGTGCCGAACGCCAATCGATCTTCCACCGCCCTTTTGCCTTCTGATGCCGACGAGGACCTCTACTCGTCGGCATGGCTCAAGACGCCGCGTGCTGCCAGACCAGCAACTCCACTTCCTGAGGCGGGCAATGCGGCTCCACTACCGGTTCCCGTTGCTGCCTTGCCGCCACCAATCCTGGTCAACCGATCACTCCCGCCTTCGATCAGCAACATCAGATCGCCGCTTCTGCCTTCTCCGCCGCCACTTGCACCGCTTCCACCTCTCGCGCCACTTCCACCACTCGAGGCTCGACCCAACGCTCCGCCGATAGCGATTCGCCCATTGCCTCAAGTGCCATCTCAACCGCCCTCTGTGTGTGACGGCAGTGCTGATATCAGGCTGACTTCGCAAACCCTCACTTACGACACGAATCTAGAGCTCGAGGAGGATCAGCATGAGGAGTACAAAGAGGAGCACGATGAGGAGCACGACGAGGAGCAAGACGAGGAGCACGAGGAGGAGCACGAGGAGGAGCACGAAGAACAGCGACAGCAACAACAACAACAACAACAACAACAACAGAAGCTCGGTGGTGGCAGTGGTCAAAACGGCATCCGATTGCGCAATCTGACAGCTCGAGAGCTCGCTCGAAATCTCACGCTGCTCGATCAGCGCCAGTTTCTTGCCATTCAACCGGCCGAGTTCTGGCACGTTGTCCGGCACGCAAGTCAGAAGGCCTCACTTGCTCCGCACGTGCTAGCCAACATCACTTGGTTCAATCAGGTACACTACGGCGGTGCGAGCGAGATAATCGTGTTTACTGTTGAATGGTAGGATTAACTCGTATGTTGCATTCTCTTCATGCCACAAGCTGAGTTATTGGGTATCCCACTCGGTTTGCACGTGTACCTTGTCTGAAGAACGAGTTGCACTTGTGACGTTCTTTATTACGGTCGCTCATGTACGTATGACGCAATCCCTCGCAAGCCACCAACACAAAAGCAAACAAATCCAACTCACAAATAACGCGTCATCGCCACCGCTAGGAATGTTTGTTGCTCCACAACTTAAACACTCTGACCGCATTCGTTGGTGGCCTCAATCACTCGGCCGTGCAACGACTTCGTCCGACTTGGATGGTAGGTGATAGAGTCTCTCATCGTTTCATCTCGTTCGCACTTTCTTATCGTACCCCCATTGTCCATGGGTAGCAGCTCGACCAAGTCACCCAAGAGCGCTGGGAGACCCTCAATCAGCTGATGGAGAACAAAAAGAACTATGCACGCTATCGAGAGGAGTTGCGTCACCCGAGGTTCCTTACAGTCCCGTTTCTCGGTACGTGATTGCAGCTGCTACACAAAGGGAGAGAGACCATCCCGAGTGACTGACATTCATGTTGTGCCAAAGGGGTGATGTTGCGGGACTTGACTTTCATCGAGGATGGAAACCAAGATTGGCTCGAGGGTTCGGCAGCGCACATCAATGTCGAAAAGTTGCGAATGGTTGGTCAGGTGTTGCTCGAAGTAGCACATCTTCAAGCATATCCAATCAACTACTCTATCCTCTGCTCGGCGTCGCCACTCGTTCTCTCAGCCCTCCAGTCGGAGATTGGCGTGCCAGTCCCCGAGAATTGCGACGACCTTTTGCACGACTTGAGTTGTGCGCTCGTGCCACCCAAGACCGCCTGAACAAGGTCGGCCTACCCTTCCTATCTACTCAACGCTTCTGATGTGCCTGCCTCTTCGAAGCCTTGTGAATACTCCATAATTCCTTCCCTCATTGAACTCAACTTTCAACTGTAGGTTTGTTGCACTCCCTCATAAACAATTGTTGAATGATACACTCGTTGAGAGCCTGAAGAGCAGCTTCTCGCGATCTTGCCGTTGTGGTGGCTCCGAGCTCTCGCTTCCAGCGACTCGCAGCCATGTTGCTCTTGGAGAGAGCAGATACAAAGTCCTCTGCCGCGGCGTGGCTTGCGCATGGTATACGGCGCAAGGTGATATATATATGGCGCTTCTTCGTTGTTGGAGGCGCGGTCGAGGAGGCTCAAGGGCTTGGTGCCGCTGCTTACCGCGCATACACATGCGCGCACGTAGCCACACATCGAATGGTCAGCTGGCGGCGCCACAAGGTTCGCCCCTATCGTTGTGTGTGTGTGTGTGTGTGTGTGTGTGTGTGTGTGTGTGTGTGTGTGTGTGTGTGTGTGTGTGTGTGTGTGTGTGTGTGTGTGTGTGTGTGTGTGTGTGTGTGTGTGTGTGTGTGCTCACTCTGTGTGCTGTTTTGCTCGACGATACAATCAAGGCATGTCCACTTGGTGAATGGCTCAACAGCGATTGGAGAGGAAGAGTCTGACAAGAGACACTCGGAGAATGTCGCAGATACGATCAAGTGCTGTTACTACTTGACGATACACTGGAGGCGATTGCAATATGTTGAAGGCGCCGATGATATGACATGACGAGGAGGACGACGACGCGGCGGTGGTTGCTGCTGTTGTGCCGCTGAGGAAGGCAACGGTACTGCCTCCGCTGTAGAATTCTCTTCCGAGAGATTACTCGTTCATGAACTCTCTGCAGAAGGCTCTCTCTCTGTCTCTGTGCTATTTGAAGGGTGCCGATCTGACCGCTTGGCATTCGCTCCCTCCCTCGCTCACACCTACCGCTCACAAAGCGCGCGCGCACACACATACATACATACATACATCACCTAACTCGTTTCTCGCATCGATGGCTTCCCAATCTCAATCTGAACTCAACAACGCTCTTTTTTGGTTGCTCCAGTTCGATGGCTCTATCACGGAGCTTCAGTCTCTTCTTGATCGAAATGCCAATATCGATGCGCGCACGATCGATGGCAATACACCTCTTCATCTTGCATCAAGGAATGGCCATCATCAATGCATCCTACTCCTTCTTGATCGACATGCCGATATCCATGCTCGCAACAAGAGTAAGCGCACACCTCTTCATTTTGCATCTGATGCGGGCCAACATCAAAGCATCGAGCTCCTTCTTGATCGACATGCCGATCTCAATGCGCGCGCAATCTATGGCGATACACCTCTTCATTATGCATCTGATGAGGGTCATCGTCAATGCATCGAGCTCCTTCTTGATCGACATGCCAATGTCAATGCTCGAAACAAGTATGACCGCACCTCTCTTCATCTTGCATCACTGAAGGGCCATCATCAATGCATCGAGCTCCTTCTTGATCGACATGCCGATGTCCATGCTCGAAACGAGAATAACGCAACACCTCTTCATCTTGCATCATGGCAAGGCAGTCATCAATGCATCGAGCTCCTGATCGACCATTGCGCCGACAAGTCTCTCGTCAACGTGCGTCATTGTGTGCTCTCACACTTGCTCGCCCGCTCTTGCAATCACAATATCTTGTCTGCATCTCACAGTCTTACACATATATCTCTTTGTGTTGCTCTCAATCTCTCAACCATCAGATGTTCGGCGAGACTCCAGAACAAGCCACCAAGAAGCCAGAGATTGCTCGATTGATTCGAGACCGAGGTGTGTGCCACCATTCTCTCGCAGTCTCTCTATGTCTCAGTCCCTCTCGTTGTGGAGGTCGATCCGATCGAGCATCGTGTCACTACTGACCAAATGGCTCATGTCTGACTCGATATGGTCCTTGATGATTGCTGCAATCATCATGATGATGATGAATGTATTGCACAACAACACCACCTATCTCAGAGTTTGTGTGGTCTCCATCGAACCATCACATGGTGCGATCGCCCAAGTATCACATGTTCAAGAAGAGCGTGCTGGAGCTGCTCATGATTCGACGACACATTGCCGACGGAGCGATGGTGGTGTGGCTTCCGAACGAGCTGATGTTCGAGATCTGTCGAGCTCTCTTTCGCTTGTACTATCTCGAGATAAGTCCGAGGGACGAAAGTGATGATGATGGTGATGATGACGGAGGAGATGATGAGTGCGATGATGGCGATGATGACGACGATGATTGGTGAGTGTGATATTCGTATGCCGTGTGGTTGTGGACCGATTCTCAGCACCTTTATGAGCCGCTGCGCTCAATCTCTCTCGTGTGATCGTGGTCTCTCTCTCTCTCTCGCTCTCTCTCTCTCTCTCTCTCTCTCTCTCTCTCTTGCTCTCTCTCTCTCTCTCTCTCTCTCTCATCGTTCATTCCAACAGTACTGCACTCCCGATAAACTTACCTTGATCGGGGAAAGGAGATCGTCGACTTGGCCAACTCCGGAGGGCTTCCCGGCGACCAGGAGGAGATGATAGTAGTGCTTCAGAGTCGCCCTACGCCTCATTGGAAGGTACAACAGCGCATTTTGCCGGAAGAGAACAACCAATATCACCACCTCAAGCAAGCAAGATACGAGCCATTGACGCAAGCCATCATCTTCATAAGGACAACAGCCCGACCGAGAGCCAGCATACGCTACCAAGTGGCAACAACAACACCAGATTCTGCGAGCTGCTCTCGGGCTGACATGCGTTGCTGGAGCGAGACCGCGACCAAGCACACTGCACCACAAAATACCAAACATGTAACGACCACAACCACAATCAACGCGAATACTATCAGCAGCACAGCTGTGACAGCCATGCCTGCTGGCCCTTTCACTTGCTCATTGGCGATCAGCACGGCGACAACCGTGATAAACAAAATGACCACGACCAAACAAGCTACAAAGAAACCAATACCGCGTGTCGAATTACACAATGGCCCACGATCCCGTCGCTCGAAGGAGCGCGCCGCCTCCTCCTCGGATTCGATCACGGCACGATAGTCTCCAGCAACAGCATATGATGTTCATCCCCCAGCTCATCATCCTCGTGTTCAAGCTCCTTGTTGCAATCGCTCATGGTCATTGATAGCGTGAGCTCGTCGCTATGATCATGATTGTTATTGCTCTCGTGGTGAAAGTCGTTGAGCGTCGTCGTTATCGTTGTTGCTGGTACTTGCGATGGTCGAAGGACGACGCCGCCTTCATCGCCTTCACCGCCAATGTCCGTGTCCGAGAGCACGGCAGAGTAGGTTTGGTGTTCGTGGCGCGTCGTTGTCGTGGCGGACTGTCGTGGCAGTTGCTGTACTTGTTGTGATGATACGAGGTTCGACATTGGCACGATGTTGAAAAAGTCGTGCAGCACCACGTCTTGTCCTTGGCACATCACCAACGAGAAGGGAGCCAACCGTGCCGAGAGTCCCGAGAGCTCCTTGAACGAGCACACGCACTCACCAGAGCTCAAACTCCACAACCGAAGCTCGCGGTCTTCTGCGATCGAGCACGCAAACTCGCAATCCTCGAGCAGCCGCAACTCGATGATTGCCTCTCGATGAAGGTGTCTCAGTTGGCAGAGCTCCTTGGCGCCACCGCGATTGCTGCTGTTGGTGATGGTGGCTGCAGAAGTACTCGATAGTGGCATGGACCACGCAGTGATGACGCCACTCTGGTGGCCGATCAGCAGCACATGCTGGTTGCACGCGACCGTCGACACTGGACTGGTGGTACGGAGCTTGAGCGACGGGATCATGAGGTCCGTCACTCCTTCTGGACGGGTCTTGGAAGTGTGAGTCGCTCGTTCGAGCTCTTCGACAATCTCCGACTCGTGCCAGAGATGAACGTTGCGGCCTGACCAAGTCACGACGAATGGACTGTGGTACTCGAGTGCGCAGCAACCAGTCGTTGCATCGCTCGCGATCGTGATATGTTGGCGGTGAGATCGGCGCAAGTCCCATGCGAGCACGGCTCTGCGAGCCGAGTCGTACACGAGACACGCCACCGACGACGAGCCGTCGCGTCGTTGGAACGGAATCAAGGCATTGATGCGCGGAGCAGTGGCTGCCTCGACTGCCGCCAACGCAGCCTGCTCGGCATAGGTCGTTGCTTCCTGACGATCGCGAGGAACATTCATAATCCGCCCGATTTGAATGGGAGGCTCGACCATCTCGAATGATTCTGTGGCACTCATCGAGATGCTTGTCGTCGTCTTCGGTGTCGATGATTCGGTAGTTGTCGGCATTTCAGTCGTTGTTGCTGTCGATGTTTCGATGGCCGTGCTTGCTCGAGGTGCACTCACGCGAACTCGCCAAGACCGACCAGATTGGTCGGGATAGATTGCCACGATCCAACACACTTTCTCGAGTCCCGTTGGATCAAGGGGGTCGATGATGACCGGCGAGATCGTGACGCTCACTGGTGGTGGCAGCAGATTGTGTTCAAGCACATGAATCGTCGATATTCTGCCGCTCGCTGCATCAACGAACCCGATCTTGTGTTCGGCACTGTAAATACAGCAACACCGACAATCGATCATCATCGTCGTCATCGTTGTCATCAGTATTATCACGAGATCTCTCTCTCTCTTGCTTCTGAATCGCCTCGTACCCGATGGCGAGGATACCGTAGTTGTTGATCGCCATGACGTGCGTTCCGCCCACTTGGAGCACCATTCGCAGTTGCAAGCGAGAAGGGAGCTTCTGTGCTGCAGCGACGCTCGAGCTCGTGTGTCGCTTGGCGCCCGCGTGTGGCATCAACTGCCAGACGCACATTTCCATCGAGTCGCTGCTCACGATCCAAGAGCCTGACGAGCAGCTTCTCGCGATCGAGCCATAGTGGTGGCTGCCGAGCTCTCGCTTCCAGCGACTCGCAGCCATGTTGCTCTTCGCCACGAAGATCGTTGCCGCGATGCGCTTCGGAGCGAGGAGCTCGAACACCGACTGCGTGGGATACCGCACAAGCGCCGCCGCCGCCGCCGCTGACGACGATCGGCCACTGTGAGCGAGATGCTGCTCGATCATGGCCGCCACCTCGGCATCGTGAGCGTGGTGTTCGACGAGCGGCCACCAAATCGATGGATCATTCGCCACGCGATACCAGCGATGGTTGACGCTGCTGGCGTGCACCAAGTCGAGCACGGCAGCACGCCAGGCGCGAGCGCCGTCTCGACCACAAGAGGGCACCAAGAACGAGAGTATCACCGTCAAGAGTTCATCAGGTATCGAGCCTTCGAATATGAATAAGCTCGATGACCATTGAGACATGCCGAGCTGATGAGTGAGTGAGAAATGAGATCGACAGAGAGAGAGAGAGAGAGAGAGAGAGAGATATGATGTGGCTTGTGCGATCGGCTTTCGCTCTCTCTCAGTCGTGTGCCATCATCACCATGATGAAGCCACTCAACCATCGATGCGAGCTTCGATCGCTGCAGCATGCGTTCGTAGTTGTGTTGATGTGATCTCGATCGTTATCGTTGTGACGTGCCCATTCGATGGCGTCGATGCTGCGCTGACGCACAAGATCTCGATCCTCCCTCGCGACGATCTCGTCGATACCGCCACTACCAGCACTACCGCCGCAGCACCTTGTAAATGCGGCTACGAGCCAATGAATGGCGTGCCAGGCAACACTTGCGTTGCGTGTGCTCCTGGCTCGTACTCGAGCGGCACCAAGTGCCTGCCGTGCCTCGCTGGCACCATCACACCGAGCAGTGGCTCGTGTTCGTGTCAGCCTTGCGGCGCTGGAACGCAGAGCTCGTCGAACGCCACCTCGTGTGAGCTGTGTCCCGTGGGAACGTACTCGAACGATAACGGCCCATGCAAGCAATGCCCCGATGGCTTGATCTCGACCACAGCAGGAGCCACATCGTGCAAGCAATGCACCACGCTCTTGTCTCAATCATGCGGCGTTGGATCGACGCAAGGAGTGTCGTGTCGCTTGTGTCCGCTCGAAACGTATGGTCCATCGGCCACCAGTGGATGCATCAACTGTCCTGCGGTACGCTCAAGACCACCGAGTGAGAGTCACTCATCTCACTCACTCACCCATCTCTATCCACTCTCGCTCAACAGGGAACAACAACGACGAACTTTGGACAATGCTCATGCACTCCATGCGACAATGGTCAATATGTCCTTGCCAACCAGGAGAGTACCGCAACAGCGTTGGTGTGTGCGAGAGCTGTCCTCCAGGAACCATCTCGACCAACTCGAATGCATCGTCGTGTAGGCCATGCGGTTGTGGCACGCAACCCAACCTCAACCACACCATGTGCGAGCCTTGCAAGCCAGGCACCTACTCTTCGAAGGGACGCGCGTGCTCGACATGTCCATCGAACGAGATCAGCGTCGTCAAGGGAGCATGTGCCTGTGACTCGTGTGGCCCCGGCACCGAGCCGAATGCTGCTCAATCAGGATGCCAGCTGTGCTTGCCTGGCTTCTTCTCGTCGGACGATGGGCCATGTCAACGATGCCCAATGGGCACGATCTCGACCTTGCCTGGTGCCATCGAGTGTGACCAATGCGGCTGCGGCCTCGAGGCGAATGCCACTCAGACTGGATGCCAAGAGTGCATGCATGGCTATTATTCGACCTCCTAGAGCAACTGCCAACGATGCCAATCGAACGAGATCTCTCTTGGTAGTGGATCATGTTACTGTGACTCATGCGGTGCGGGCACCGAGGCCAACGCCACTCAATCGGGATGCCAGCTGTGCTTGCCTGGCACCTACTCTCCTGACGACGGTCCATGCCGACCATGTCCCAATGGCTTGGTTTCGTCGGCAGCTGGAGCGGTCACTTGCACTCCTTGCAACGCCGGCTCGGAGGTCGACAGTACCCACACGCGCTGCGTGCTCTGTCCCATCGCCACCTTCTCGCCCAACGAGTGCCAGCCATGTCCGAGCGCCACCTCGCCTGGCTCGACCTTTTGCTCGGGTGTCGCCGAGTGTTCGTGCGGTACCGAGCCCAATGGCATGGGATCATGTGTGACATGTCCTGCGGGCCAGTTCAGCACACACTCGAGCAAGTGCACTCCATGTCCAAGTGGCACGTACTAGAATGTTGCTGGTATGTGCGAGTGCTATCGCTGTTCTGCTGGTTCTGAGGTTCGTTGTTCGAGTGAAACATATCAATCGCGAGAGAGAGAGAGAGAGAGAGAGAGAGAGAGAGAGAGAGAGGGAGAGAGAGTTTGTGAGAGCGATTGAGTGATTGATTGAGATATACTGTGTTGTGTGTGCATACAGCCGACACCGAATCGAGATTCTTGCACTCCATGCGAGCCGAACACGTTCTCAGTCAATGGCGTGTGTCAACCATGTCCATCAAAGATGTGTGCACCGGCGTATGGCTCGCAATCTTGCTCGCCATGTGTTTGACCGATGTTGAATCATCGTTCCTCAATGAACTCGATGCTCAAACCTTCAATCACTACCACGAGCTTGTTGAAAGAACATCAATTCAATACAAGCGATCAAAAGCCGAGAGATTCTCTCTGTGAATGATGAGAGAGGGACAGATAAAACATTGGCCAGATCATGCGCTGGCAGAAAGAGACTGAGCTGGGGCGGCGATGACAACCACAACGATAACGTGAGTTCCCGTGAGCGGATGACAGCTAACTAACACTTGACATTCATACCTTATGCTACTCAAATGAGCTGGTGTCTTGCTGCAGTGATTGAACGGTCATACTGTCGTTCCGAACCTGCAGTATTCGACGGCCTTCAGGGCCGGCCAGAAGAAGGCGACCTGGCGTGGAGCATCCCAGAGCGAGAACCACGCAACTCAGAAGAATGATGAAGCCAGCCACCGAGGCAGCCAACGCCAGATCGCCTCTCCAGGAGCCGGTAATGTACGAGTCGCACTGCCTGCCTCCGCCGCCGGACAACAGCACTGCAAAGTTTGTAAAGTGCCCGGTACTGCCACAAAGTTGAGTGGCGTTGCTGTTGGAAAGGC
>Ga0209935_1004182_pt1 | contig 13646 bp, 18 predicted proteins | sample ThiBio_1000_plan_2_FD_183958 | JGI IMG/M metagenome (GOLD analysis project Ga0209935, IMG submission 183958) | Wastewater bioreactor microbial communities from Cape Town, South Africa - Thiocy_cont_1000_plan (SPAdes) | ecosystem: Engineered > Bioreactor > Thiocyanate-remediating >... | reverse complement strand
GAGCCAGTGGAGGGGGAGGAGCCAGTGGAGGGGGAGGAGCCACCGAAGGGGGAGGAGCCACTGAAGGGGGAAGAGACAGTGGCGGGAGAGGAGCCACCGAAGGGGGAGATATGAAGCGGGGACAATCTGGAGGAACTGCCGACGCTCTTGATACGACTGCAGTATTGGGTGCGCCAGTGGTTGCAGAAGATGCTGAGAATTTGGTGCGCACTCTGGGTAGTGAGAGGTACCGACTCTTGCCCACAATACTTCGGGAGGTAACAACTACCCTTGCATCCTCCAACAAGTTTGTGTGAATTAACGCTTCAACAAAAAGTCTCCAACAGTCTTGACTCGGCTGGGGCAGAACGTGCAAACTGGCGAGATTGTTGTTTTGAAAGTACGCTTGGATGGCAACTCTCACTTTGTGTACCATGAGCAAGGGATCCTTGATGCCTTGTATGGCCGTCCACGGATTGTTCGGCTTATGGGCACGGGACTTCATGATAACTATCTTATGCTGATTGTTGAGTATGTGCATGGAAAAGCCGAGACCTTCCCATCTCTTCCATCGATGGGCTATCTGCGCCGCTATATGTATCAGCTTCTTCAGGTAGTGTGTGGTACCAATCCCTTTTTCTCGAGTTTATTATTATTATTATTATCGCTAACACCATGTCGTTTGTCAAAAAGGCACTGCACGAATGTGAGAAGAAACGCATCATACACCATGACGTCAAGCCTTCGAATATCGTCCATACACAGGATGTGCGTGTAAACCTAATTTTAGTTCCCTGACTCTGAGGTCTCTGACACAACGCACAGGGCATAGTGTTAATAGACTTTGACCATGCTGTGTTTGAAGGCTACTGCCCCTTCTCCTATCCTGGCTGTACCAGTGGATTCACGCCACCTGAACTCATGCAAGGCCGCCCTCCAACTAACCAGGTAGATGTGTGGGGCGTGGGCATCATTCTTGTTATGATGGTACAAAGGTCCCCTTCTCTCTGTGCTTAGAGACTAACATGCATTTTCTCTCTCTCTTCAGTTATTTTATGTAAATTTTCATACCGACGACATGGCATGGGAGTTTGTGCAAGAGCTGCACTACGCCCCTGCTGGTGCTGTCAAGGAGCACATGGAACAATGGGTCATGTAAGTAGTCAAACTTGTACATTTCCCCTCTAATACCTGCCTCTCTCTCTCTCTCTCTCTCTCTCTCTCTCTCTCTCTCTCTCTCTCTCTCTCTCTCTCGCTCTCTCTTTTCAGGCTGCTCGACGAAGATGTAACAAGCGTGTCCCTTCATGGGCCTCCCGAAGCTTCGTTTTGGGAACCTTCTACGTTGTGCACTGAACAGGCCCTGGAGTTCGCCAAGCAACTGCTGGAATGGGAGCCAGAGGATCGTCTCACCTTGGAGGAAGCTATGGCTCATCCCTTTGTGTGGCCTCCAGTCTGTTAGGTTATGCACTGTGAATGAATGGTTGAGATAGTGTTACTAAGCGATTGGTTGTATGTATTGTATTGTATTTATTTGATAGTTGAACAAGATAGCTTGTTCAAATAATTTGTCTCACTTCTACATTTGTGTGGGGTAGCTAAAGGGGTGAGGCCATGGCAGGGCAATGATGGGCATCACTACCCAAGCGAGTTTCTTTAACCCACCAACGAAAAGACAAGAGAGTAAGCTACCGGTAACTTCCCCGTTTATTATTAGAAGCAGTAAAGTAATTGGGATACCTGCAGATGATCGGAGGAGGGGGTCAGCTCGCCACGATCTCAACGTCAAAGAGAGCCTTACGTTTCTTGCCATCGCAACAAGGCACTCTGCTCGGAGCCGTTCTTGCGCACAAGGGGTCCCACTGGCGCGGGGTGCGGCGGTTGTTGGTTGGCCGCCATGTTCTGGGCTCGTCCTCCTTCGTTCTCATAGCTGCGTCTCGCCCCAAAGTCAAGGCTCCTCTTGGCGAAGTCCATCCCTTGGGTCAACCAAGAAGTCCTTGAGGAGGAAGATGAGGATTGGTCCTCCTGGTCATCTCCTCCTCCAATCCTGATTGGTCTGTGACTCGAACGGAAGGCGACCAATAGAATCGAGGCCAGCGTGCCCAATAGGAGTACAGAGAGACCCGTGGTGAAAAACACAACCTCCCACCACGAGAAGGCCGGGATGCCCTCGAGGTTCATCCCGAAATAGCCGGAGATCATAAGGACAGGCAGCACCGCCACCGAGATCATCACCATGGCTACCTCCCACCCTTTCTTCTTCAGGTCCTTCAGCCTCTCCTGCTCCCTCTTGGTCTCCCTGTCACGCCGTCTCTCGGCAAGCTCTCGCCGGCGCAACTTCTTCTCTTCCTCCTGATACTCCGACTCAACAAAGCTCAGAATGTCTCCTATGCTTTTCCTGACTTCCTCCTTGGCCGAGGGCACCCCAAGCACCATCCGCAGTTTGTGGAAAAAGTGCGCATGCTCGAAACAGCCGCCGCAGTCGTCATGACTCATGCTCAGGGTATACAGCATCATCATACTTGCCTGTTTTTTGTAAGGAGTCAGAGAGAGAGAGAGAGATAGAGATAGAGATAGAGAGAGGTATTATAAAATGAAAACGCACCAAATCTTTAAGTTGAATGCGGTGTCGTTCAAGTTCTTCCAAAGAGCCACTGCTGTGCGATAGAATGGTGCTGCCTTGTTGCAAGGCGAGGGCATCAAGAACCGCCAGCGCCCATCTCTCGGCATGACTGAAAGGAGATATCTTAGAATTAACTATTTCTGGGAATTTTAAAAAAGTGAATGTATGTATGTACGCACACTTGTTGGGCGAGAAGCAAATAAACCCCATGAGCTAGTCTCGGCCAATCGCCTGAGGCCAAACTCGGTAGGGGATCCTCTTCGGTTGGCCACAAGATGAAGCAAGTGCCCTCCCGAGACAATCCTATGGATAGGTTCTCCTTGTAACCCGAAAGGACCTCGTCCCATCCTTCCTCTACATCGCGCGTAGGAGGCCGATGGGTTGCGGGGAGTCCCCGTCTGAGTCTGAAGAGGTGGGCCTTGAGAGCCTGAGAGTCGGGTTGTGTGTTGGTGACGATGGCTGTGTGGTGGTGACAGCGCTTGCGGTGGATTCTCGCAGGAGGAGCGGAAGGGAGTTCATCCGGCAGGTGCAGCAACCAGTCCCCCAACATGGCTAGCGGGAGCTGCCTCCCTTCTCGCAAGGCCACCCCGAGGGGTCCCAACACGCTAAACCCGCCATTTTCGAGGAAATCCTTTTCAGTCGAGGAAGAGGGCACCCCGAAGGCTTCCTTCTCTTGATGCTCCTCTCCTTCTTCGACTGTCGTCTCTTCGTCGTCTCCGCGAGGAAGTCCAAAGCTCCACCCACCCATCTGCCTCTCTGACTCGTGACTTAAGCGAGAAAGGTGAATCCAACTGCACAATGTATCTAACTGGATCGTGTCTTTGGATTCTTCGGGCAACCAGTCGAGTTCTACTACCAGGAGACCAAGTCCCAGGGGATAAATAATCGCCTTGAAGAAATAATTGTAAGCTGATTCAAAATCAAATTAAACTTAGCACAAAAATACCTTGATATCTAGAATCCCTACGCGAAGAGTAAGTCCACCGTTGCGTTCCTGTGCTTGATTTCCTGGCGGAACGAGGGTTGTATCAAGGCACAGGATGTGAGTATTGCTAAACAGCAGATCCTTGGCTGCATTTGTCACTCGCAAGCTCTGTGGTTGTAGATTCTGATCATACTGACCGCCACCGGAAACTAAGATAATGTTCGAAAACAAAGCTCTTTTTTGAGGTATCTTGAAGTACTTACCCTCAGAGGATGGAGGAATTAGCCAAGGATCCTGCCATCCAACTGCTGTCCTGAACCCCGGCGCGAGTTCCCCAACCTCCACAGGAAGAGAATCACACTCCACCCACAAGCGCGTATGCTACCAGCCGAGTAAGAACACAATCAGTGGGCGGTTGGTGCGGGATTCAAGTATTCGACCATACCCCATGTCGACCAGATGGCACGCGTCGTCTAAGCAGGGCGTGAGCCCAGTTGTGGGGAGCAGTGTGAGCGTCTCCGAGGCTGAAAGGGAGGACAAGGGCGGTGCGAGCAAACATCGCCTCAAGGCTCCCTGTTTGCTTGAGCGTCTGTTTCTCCATGTCGGCTACATCTGAAGAAGAAAAGAACAAAACGAACACAGTATTACTACTTATCGCGAGGTGAGGAAATTTCTGGGTCCCGCAAGTGGCTTCCTCACCTTCCCCAGGATACGCATGCGTTCCTGAGGGACGCGAGCAACGAACACGGCGGGCTTAGCAAGAGACACGAAATTAGTGTAGTCGTTTCCGAGACTTCGATCAGTTTTTAGGTAATTCTCCTTACGGAGAAAGGATGAATTCAGAACCCAAGCTCGAGAGTTCTTGTTTGTTATTCCCCCTACGAATAACATCCAGTATCAGCAACTGCCAATAGCGTTGTCGGTTGCGCGCATTATTGCTATTAAATGCCAAGAGCATATTTCAGACTGTTCTCGCCTTCTCTTCTTACCCTGGCTGTTTTGGTCGCTTAATACGTCTTCCTGTTGCTTCCTTTCACCTACAACATCGGGCCAACATTCCTTCTCCGTCCTCTGACAGGATCCAGCCTGAGGGTCTGGAAAGTTGCGTGCATTCCTCAGCAATGTGAATGATGCGGTCCTAAAACACCGATGCCAGGATGGGTAGCAGCTTCTTTTCCTCGCATTTGATGATTGGTGAGGCGCGGATCTGCCTGTTACGCGTGTAAGGGGACTGTCGAAGAAGGTTCGGACTTTCTTCCTCGTCTACATCAACGTCGCAAGGAAGTCTCGGGAGCTCAACAGCGATGGTCTTGACTCGAGGCGCTTCGATGATGGTCTGTTGGGTGGCTTCATCAGATTGTTGGTTGGGAAGCCAACATATGCGCCATTCTTCGTAGGTGGTAAGTATCCCAAACGACCATAGTAGCCCATGGAAATATCGAAGTTGCAGAAGGTAATCTAACAGCTGCCCGAGAACATTGGGGTGATCAAGAACACCTTGCTGAGGCTTCTTTACTTCTACTACACCAACGGGCTTTCCAAGAAGGGTGATGGCGTAAATATCTAGAAAGGTTAGGTTAGTAGGTTGAACACAAAGCGCACCAAACTCACACATGGTTGGAGCTTGAAAAAAGATAGCTCTTGATAAAGCTGCACTTTGTCTTGCAAGCGCGTAAGGAAGAGAACGTCTGTCAAAGCGTTGACGACGAAGTGCACAATATCAGCCTCGCTTCCCCAGTTCATGCGCTTGCTGTTTTGTAGGGCAATGGTAGAAACTGCCAGGGGATGATCTCGAAGAAGATCCGATCTTGTCAAAACATTGAATGGCCGGGACACGGCTAAGTTGGCCGGGCTGTGATCAAGTGATATGGAGGGATCACTGTGTGAGGTTTGCTTCTGACCTATGGGCGGGAAGCCGCTCACCAGCAGCGAAACAACTAGAAATACTATTATCGCCAGCCAAGATATAAAGATAATCGTTACCGTGGTGATCCTAAGAATTATTAGTAAGGAAAAAGAATTAATCATCCAATCTACCTTCTTCTTGTAATTTGCGTAGAATCAGCAGTGCATCTGAGAGCTCAAACCCAAGTTCTTTGAGCTCGGACTTGGAGCAATCCAGGAGATCAGTCACTTCCAAATTTTTTAGTTTTCTGTTCTGCCGATAGTCTGTCTCAATTTCAAGGCTACCCAAGAAATCCTGCATAGACATAGAGAGCACTGAGACTGAGGGCCGAATTAGAACATTAAAATGCGATGAGGAATACCAGTAGTATCGTCATCTTCAATAAATGCCACATCTTGCTCGTTCATCTCTTCTTCCTCAGACATGTAGAGTGGACACGCCTGGTCATGGTGGGACCCCGCAAGATCAAGGTCATCTCCCGGGCTAGCACAGGTGCAGTTCATGGTCGCAAGGGAAAGAACGAAAGCCTTCCAAGCATCAAAAAAAGTGGCGGGACAAGCTTTCCAAGAAATCGCGAGAGTAGATGTAGGCAGAACAAGGATGTAAACTTTGGTTATTTGTTATTCCCGACGACATCAAAGATCAGTAACTGCCAATTGCGTTGTCAGTTGGTTGCCCAATCTTAATATTGCCGTTCAAATGGCACACCCAAAGCGCTTTCTTAGACTCTCTTCTTCCCCTTTGGCTGTTTTGGCGGCTCTTCTGCTTCTTCCTGTTGCTTCCTTTCACCGCCAACATCCGGCAAAGATTCCTGCTCGATCAGTTCTCTGACTGGCTTGGGTTCAGCCGGAGGGTCAGGAATGTTGCGTACGTTCCTCAACCACATTCGATATTCTCCATAAAAGTGTTTGTGACCTGGCGCAGCCACAACAATTGCAACACCGGGGACAAAATTCCCCTTTGGTGTGGGGAGACTCTCGGTTCCTTTTGATGCGAGAAAGTTAATTTTGAAAAGGCAAAGAAAGGAAAGGAGGTTACATACCTGTTCCCTCAGGGAATGGATGGTACATTTTGCAGCCTTTTATATTCGCCACCTGATGAAGCATGAATGGAGGCCCGGATTGTTCTTTCTCCTCCTTTCCTTTCTCTTTTTCTTCCTCTTCCCCGCTTGCCTTCCTTTTCTTTTTCTTGCTTCCACCATCGGGCGATTCGGTGCTTACTGTAAGTAGTTTGAATTTGTGGTATTTTACGAAATGTCAAATTGAAGCAATAACAAACCTTGCACGCTTGTGGAATCAGCCAAATAAAGGAAGATGGGGAGGATCTTCTGGGTTCTGAATTCCTCAAGGTTGTTCCAAATTGTGTTTTCATAGTCCGGAATAAGCTCGGTATCAACTTCCTCTCTGTCTTCAGGTGCTTCCTTCCTCTTTGATTGCACTATCATCAAGACCATGTCACATCCCTCGTGTGGCCAAATTTTCAACACGCTGAGTGCTTCTCCCCAGGGAGAACTCGTTCGATTGATCCTGGCCGCGCCTCCTGTCTCTTCACAAAGTTTCCGTAGTTGGGCAGCACTTGAAATCGGTTGGGAGAGCTTTGTCACATGAAAATCGGTCGGACGGTGATAGGTGATACCGTCCTCGTAGTTTTTGGTGAGGTTGAAATATTCAGGCAGAATAGCATCGGTTAAATAGTTCCCCTCGCCACGCTGCTTCTCAATTAATATGCGATGAAACAAGAGGCTCAAGTTCTGTTCGATGTTCTGCTCGCAGGAGAGAACGCTTTCAAAGGACAAGATTGGTTCATAAGGGAGCTTCAGCCTTTCATCCCATAGTTGAACCGCAACAATTAATGCGACTTGAGGGAATAACTATAGCCGAGGATTGAGAAAGACATCAAACCAATTCTTCTTACCCCCCTCTCTTCGAAGAATTCAAAAGCACAGCATTTCTAAATCTCCCCACCGAAGGACAGAAATACACCCATCGTTGTCTATACACTCATAACGTTCTACTGACTTGGTGAGACCTCCATTCAACAATCGAGAATACAACAAAGTCCTTGCTCGTATAAAGTCGTCCCCTTTCGGGATGAGAGCGTTAGGGGTAGCACTTTTGAATCTGCACTCACCATCTTCGGCTAAAAATCTTGAGGCTATTTCCGGATATGCTTTGCTTCGGGCAGTTGTCAGAGTCGCTGAAAGGAGGCGCCACCAATGCTCACGCTGGTGATCCAAAGCCTCTTCAAAAAATGCTTTGTACCCCGCGATGTAAAAAGGCGGGCCATCTGGTGATTTGGCCTCTGTTGGCCATTCACTTACTTGTGTTGGCGAAGTATCTCTATCCATGATCCCTCTTAGGGGAGGAACGCTACAGTGCGAGAGCACAGAGAAGAAGATGCGGAGAAGTCGGGGATGTCCACATAGCGCGGTGTGAATGAATTTCACAAAGTCAGGATAGGGATTCATCGCACCCAAGGATTTCATGATTGTAGCAAACTCTTGGGGGATTAGCGGAGGGACTGTAAGGAAGTCGAAAGGGCGCTCCAAAGGAAATATGCCCTGGATTCCTAAGGGATTGTTCCCAGATAGAATTGGGAAAATGATCGCGTTTGCCTGCCTAAAAACCAAGAGATAAGAGAACTGAACTGGAAGGGGTTGGGTTCTTTGTTTACCATTCTGATCTCATGCGAGGACTGCCCGAGGTCATGCCTGAATATAAGGCATCGGTAAACTCCATGAAAAACTGTTCGCCTTGTCTGATTAGATACTCTGTATCATCAATAACCAAGACAATCAGCAATGGGTGGCCTTGTTGAATTCCCATCTTATCGTGAATGAATTTGCCAACTTCACTCAAGCCTAGACTTTTGAAGGCGGGATGGTGTCTTCAGTGTGAAGGCAGTCAGAGTATTGTTTTTCTAAGGCAGCTACTTACGTGGAAAGAAACTCTGCATAACCTGTTTGTTGGTCGGGAACGAGAAAAGCATGGAGAAGACGCATAGCGAGGTAAAAGTTTGCCCCGGTTTCTTGAACTGGGGGCAAGCTCCTGGTCTCGAAAACTGATCCGAAACACCAGCCGGGTCTTTTCGAGTGCGGCAATCATAGGATCGATAGGCTAACGACCAGTAACGTTAAAAAATAGGTGTACTGTTGTTTCACTGTTACCTTATTGACTTTAACTTGCTTCTGGGCAACTCGAGCCAGGTACTGTGGAATGCCCTCGGTTAAGACGCAGGTTTTCCCTATCCCAGCAATACCGGCACAATTGGTGAAGTAAACTCGGTGGTGGCGATCAAACCCTGAACCTTCGGCCATTTCTTTAAGGAGATAGTTTATGCAATAAACCAGTTCGGCGAGGTCCCTGTCCAAGTTCTGAAACGGAAAATACAGGCCAACATCCGCTACGCATTCGTCCGTTGGAATGGTGCCTCGAAGTAGCACTGATTCGCGTGGGAAATTCACAGGCCCCTCGTACAGCCTAAGGAGCTGTAGAACAAGAGGCCATTGGCGAGAGGTAGAAGTGTCGCCGATGTTCATGTCGTGATCAAGTTCGACTTTTCTTCTTTCTGCGCGAAACTTCTGGTTGCCTCCCGCCAAAACTTTAGTGTAAAAGTTTGGATTTGAAAGATAGTCTCTAGAGCACATACCCCTTTATTGGTAACCAACCAACTCGGTCAACACACCATCACAGTGGTACGGGGGGACCCGTTACCACAGAGGGCAAGTATCGCCACTCCGTCGGCCATGCCCGATATAATGATAACTTGGAAGAGGACGGTGTTGTTTCATCAAGCTGTACCAGCACGATCAAAATCATCGCCACAGACAGAAATAGCAGGCCGAAGAGGGACGCACAAAAACCCGCGTTTCCAACCACCATCCAGCCCCAAAAATAAGGACTGGTGCAGGTAAAATACCACAAAAAACTGCTTGTTCATTGCATTCTTCACATCATATTGGTTGTTGTGTTTCTTCTAATCGCCTGAACAATGGAGGTGTAGCATCAAGTGATGGTGGTGTCTCATTGCAGCAGTGTAAAACTGATTGGGCCAAGTGCATTGGAAGATAGGTGGGCTATTCAAAAGTGGTGCTATGGCAAATAGTGATGAGTGCAGGTGAACTACAAGTTGAAGGATGAGTGGTGAAAGTGAAAATATTTGTTGTGAGAAGTTACTCACACTCTTGGAAAAAGAAAAATCCTTTCAATTTTTTCATTTTGAAACGACACCGCGCTGATTTCCTTTTCATGCATCCTCCGCCACTGCCGATTTATCCTTAGAAACGAAAAGGCTCCGTAGCTCTCTATTCATTTCCTTGAGCACCGTGATCAATTGTCCAGGCATACACCCGAATAACACCACCTTCGCCACCGCACATCACACAATAACCATTCAATATCTGACTGACTGTGTTGTTCCTTGAAGAGCAAATAGATGCCCGTTTCCTCTTCGCTGGGAAACAGCGACCTCCGCACCGACGCCATCTGCGCCATACAGTCCATTGCCTGTTGCGCACGGGCCCCTTTCGATGTGGTGTACAGATCGAGGAAGAGTTTCGTGGTGGCAGGGTCCCGAATCACGGCGCACCAATTGACCGGCGCCTGCCCCCTGCCGGTATTGTTCTTCGATTCATCGGGCGCCGTTCCAATGAAATCGAAAGACAGACACTCCAGAGAGAGCGCTAAGGCATGCTCCTTTAGCTTAGCCTTGACGTCTAATGGTAATGGGTGGAGGCGTGGATTAGTGTTGGTGATTAAATTGAATATAGTCTATCAAAAGCAATGACATCATGGCAGTCACCTTTGTTTAACATGCCGCTGTTTGGGGCAAGTTGGCTGAGAGTTGACAAGGAGAATCGGAATACGTCTAGCAAGCAAGCGTCTCTGAAGGAAATGGCTATCTGCCTCTGCCCCGATTGAGAAAAGCCGCCCACTTTGCGCTGGTTCAGGTCGGATACTAATTGGCCGAGTATTCGTAGCCCGAGAATACAATGTTCGACTGATGCCTGTATGAAAGAAAAAACATGGTCAATAGTGGAATTACCAATAATGTGGGGGCATCGGCACAACCTGAAGAAATTTGCAGAGTTGTTGGATGACCTCTTGGTGGTCATCTGTGTCGAACCAGGCCAGTTTTATGATGAGACAAACCAGCTTGATCAACGCCTTGAGCACAAACTCGTTTAATTTCTGAAGCCCTCTGTTGGCTATATACCCCAACAAGTAATTCCCTAAAAGTGAATGCATTCAGAATGGCCAGGGGATTGCGGGGGAGGGGGGGGTTTGTGAAAAGGCAAACACATTATTAGTTGCGGGGTTCGTACGCATTTCCATCCGCGCTTGTAAATTGAGGGAGGTCCACTGATTGTCAACAATTTTTGTTATACAGTTGGTCGCCAGGAAAACTGCGTAGGGGGACGCCGAGTTCTCCATGATCCAATGCGCCAGCGGGAGGACATCGAGGCTGACAGGCTCGAGGAACAGTTGTAGCTTGGCGGCCTGGTCCCGTTCAAGTTGGGGCGAGCTGTCCGTGTAGAGCATCTCGCTGGGACCCTCGACGATGCTAAGGTCCTGCTGTGTCATGACGAATCTCTTTTGTACAGGGACAACGACCGTTTGTGTTTGTGTTGGGGCGCTAGAGTCCTGTGGTTTATCATCTTCCTCGTTTTCTTCCTCGCTTGGAGATTGTGGTAAAGCCAAATTTCTTCCCCTTAGCCTTGCAAAATGTTGTTTTCTCCTTACTCCTCGCCTCTGTTGGCTGTGAGTTGCTCACACGCAAAGATAAAACAAATGTTACCATTCTGGGCTTCTTTGAGTTATTGTTAAACATAGAAGCTATGGTTCGTTGTACGGATGTAGCGAAGCCATCCCCAAAGAGAGACCGCCCCCAGTCAAAGAAACTCTGCAGATTCATCACCGCAAGAGGAATGGCAAGCGCACAGATGAAAAGTTATCGAGACACCCGTACTCCACTGCTGCTTGGTAGCTTGCCCGCGCAATGGTTGCTTCGATGACTGCCTGAGTTTGTACTAGTTTGCGAAACACTTGCTGTTACTTTTTACAGTTTAACGGTTTTTGCTTCCTCGAACGTAGGGGAAAAAAAAAAATCACTATCCTCGTTTTCCAAGAACCGCGAGATTATATAGAACATTTATTGGGCGCAACTACCCAAAAGCCACAACCTCTCATGTTCTTGTTGGGTGAATTTCCTAAATAACTTGATTATGTCTGTATACTGTTCTTGTCGATGGTGTTGCCTCACGGAGAAACTTCTTTCCGTGAGCTTGCGTTTTGGTGGTGTAAACCTCAAAAGTAGCGCACGATTGTGTTATTGTTAAGGGTTTAGGTAGCTGGGTTGTTAATTCTCTACCTCTTGGTTGCCGCGAAGGCCTAGATTTGATGGCAGCACAAAAAGAAAAGAAACAGTGTGAAAGGAAGAATTACTTGTTGATGAGTCTTTTCCTCTTGTGCTTCATCTCTTCCCTTTTCTTCAATTCAAACTTGAGTTCCTCCGACAGACTCACAAAGGAATCGGTGCGTCGCACGACTTCAACATGATTGATGATGAAGCTGCTGCAAGCCGCTCGCAGACTCAACGCCTGCTGAGTGTCTGCGAGAGCGAACAGGCACGCCACGTTCTCCACATCCACACTCTGTTCCAACACGTCCTGACACAACTGCTTCAAAGGGGTGATGGAGTACCTGTTGGCGGCCACCAACAGGTTCAGCCAGTCCTCCCCGCTGGTTTCCTCCATCTCCACCCCGTTGGTGTAGAGGTACCTCACCATCGCATGGAATGTCATCAGCGAAACTCCGCCATTGAGATGCGAAACTCCAGAGTGATACGGCGATGATGCGGTCGAGGTGTCGACATAAATATTCTTATCGCGACTCTCTCGCAGACCCCCCAACAGGAGGGCCTTGAAGTAGGGACTCCGCGCACAGAGGATCACCTTGTGCGCATGGAGTCTCTGCGAGGGGTACACGACATCACCGGACTCCTCACCCCACTGCACCTCCTCCATCCCCGCCACGGTTGTTGTCGTTGTTGTTGAGAGAGGGTGAGTGTAGCGGTAGGGTGTCTCTGAGGGGAAGACGAAGTTGACGTCGCTGAAGAGAGGGTTGTTGAAGGCCCATGCGAGGTTGGCGTTGAGAGTGGAGGGTGTCCTAAGCCACGTCAGCACGAGATACTCCGTGATGCGCTCGAGGTGTTCCTCTCCGTATCGTTTTGCGACTGCGAGTAATCGCCCTATCATGTCCTGCGAGGCATCCGCTACATCCGTGTACAGGAACTGTACCTAAAGATTGCGTCGTGAGTGGGTGTCCTGTGTGGTGAGGTGAGGTGTGTTGTGGTGTGGTGTGTTGTGCTTTCATTAATTCATAGAGAAAATGGGTCAACCGTTTAAGAAACCCTGTTAAAGGCAATACAGGGCCGATTGAAGGGCGGATGTTCTCATCCTTCCTTCCTTCAACAGTAAACTGAAGAAGAAAGGAGAAGAGGGTATCCACCCATTCCCAGATGCAAAAATAGCGATAATATTGAGATTGTGAACGCATGAAGCGAACACTACCAGATATTAAGCTGATAAGAACAGATACTACATTCGATCTAAGCCAAAAGGCCGAGAAGAATTGGAGTTTTACCCTTGCCCCCTTTCGCATATTTATACCCCGCTTGAACGGAGTTATCGAAAGGTAGTAGAATAGGCAATTGTCGACACACAAGAGAGGTTGGGGTGGTGGGGGGGGGGGATGAGGGTGTAACTTACAAAGGCTAGGAATACAGGATAGGTTGTGTCGGTGATGGTCACCTCACTGAGCCCTGTGTCCATAACAGTGGCGCTCTCACGCTTCCAAGAGGGAGATAGCAGGTAGTCTTCCGATATGACCATGGCTGAGGCGGAGGTGGAGGTGTTGTTGGTGGTGGTAGTGGCGGGTTGACTGAACGAGAACATGTCCCTAAAGTACTTGCTGCGGGCCGAGAGAATGACCTTGTGCGCATAGATAGGCTTCCCTTCGACCCAGATAGTCATATCACTCGAAGATCGGTTATTGCAGTATACCTCAAGATCTTGGGTTTGTTCCGAATCTATTGGACATAGATTTAGCTACTTCTCTTGTTGTGCGTGTGCGTGTGTGTGTGTGTGTGTGTGTGTGTGTGTGTGTGTGTGTGTGTGTGTGTGTGTGTGTGTGTGTGTGTGTGTGTGTGTGTGTGTG
>Ga0209935_1004181_pt1 | contig 13647 bp, 5 predicted proteins | sample ThiBio_1000_plan_2_FD_183958 | JGI IMG/M metagenome (GOLD analysis project Ga0209935, IMG submission 183958) | Wastewater bioreactor microbial communities from Cape Town, South Africa - Thiocy_cont_1000_plan (SPAdes) | ecosystem: Engineered > Bioreactor > Thiocyanate-remediating >... | reverse complement strand
AGCAACAATCATCTATTGCATTCAACAAATAATTGCAGCTGGTTTTGCTCTATAGAAACCTGCTTGTATTTTTCGAGAATATATCTATGGCGTACTCATTGGTGTTTAATTATTGGCAATCATATATTCGCTATTATCGGATCGGTTGCTAAACTTTTCATTTACAATGGAATACAATTTAAAGTTGAATCTCGATATTGTTTGCCGACGAGTAAAAATTTCAATTCATCTTTCTATGGTGGTAGCATTGCATTTGCAATTACTCTATTCATTATTATAAGTATATACATGATTATTGTCTATCGTGTTAATAAATCAACTCATCGAGTTGCTACAACAACAAATATCAGTATAGGGCATCTTAAGCGTGAATTGAGATTAATGAAAAATATCATGATTCTTCTTCAAGTTTTTGGATGTGCTGGAATGCAATTAAACCAAATTCACCACCTGATATCTTGTATTTACTTTCCGTACTTTCAGCTACAGTAGCCGTTGCAATCAAAATGGGAATCATGTTTTATTTAAACAAAAAAGTTAGAACTGTAGCACTCGACTATTGTAAAAACATGTTTAGTGCAAATTTTATAAGTTAACTTTTTTCTTTTATAGTCAATTAATAAAGAATTTTTGTATACGATAATTTCGACGATCAAGTACGTATATATTGTACTCTTGATCAAATACAAAATCTGTTGGACAATCGAACTGATTCGATTGAAAACCTTCACCATTTCCACCAAGAACAATACTACCTTCTTTGGCTCCTTTCAACCAACGGACCAAGCGATCATTGCCTGCATCTGCAATATATATACTACCCAACTTATCAACTATAATCCTCTGCGGAAAATGCAATTTCGATAAATCTGAACCTTTAGTTACTTCACCAGCTACAATGATACCTTCTTTTGCATCTTTTGTCCATTTCATTACACGATTATTCAAACAGTCTGATACGTATACTGCTTGTTCTTCGTCAATGTGAATGTAACGAGGTTCATTTAATTGATTGAGCTCACTTCCATTTCCATTGCCACCTGCAACTAATTTTCCATGTTTTTCTCCTATTTTCCACCGTCTTACTTCCTGTTTGTTGATATCAGAAACATATAAATATCCATTATCATCCATAGCTAAACCTGAACAGCTAATATTTGAAATAATCGTTTCTCCGTATGTACCCTTCGAACGAGGCCATCGAACTACTCGTCTATTACATCGATCACAGATAATAAATGAATCAGTTCGATAATCGATAATAATATTTTCTGGACAGTTCAATTGATCATTTCTATCTCCTGGACCCATTCCTCCAGCCACAATACGACCATAACATGCGCCTTTCTTCCATTCAACAATTCGATGATTGTCACTATCAGATACATAAATAGATTGATCACGATCAATATAAAAACACCATGATTCATTTATTTGATCTAGTCCATTGCCTCGTCCATATGCTCCAATGATAGTAACACCGTCTCGTTTCCATGTAGCATTGGCTAGTTCTTTTGACACATTCGTCATAACTTCAGAAGCAAACTCATTCGATTCAATAACAACAGTAATTTTTTTCACGAATGATGACGAATCTTCTTTAATTGATGCATTCGGTGGTAGATAAAGTTGTATTTCTAATTCTTTTAACTCAGTTTGTAATTTACGTAAAATCACTTCGTTAAAATCATCTTCATTTCGAATTTCTTTTAATTGTTGAGTGAGTTGATCTAATTTTGTTTCGATTTTCGTTGCATAACTATTAATATAAATGAATAGTCGTTGTCGTTGTTCTTCAGCTGTTTGTCGAATCGTTTTAATTGATTTTTGTTCCCAATGATTGATTTGTTTAATAAAGATATTTTTTTCTAGATGAACTTTTTGTTCAGTTAAAGTTTGTCGAAAAATATTTCTCTCATTTTCTAGATTATCAAATTGCTTTTCTAATTGTTGTCGATGTTCAACTAAATGGTTGAAACAAAAATCTTCCAAACAACCCGAACATTTCGATGTTGTTTTCTCTTTTTCACATCTTACGCATACTGTTTTACCCGTTGATGTAGCCATATAGACAAAACAAAACTGTACATAAAGAAACCTCTACATTTCGAGAATCACTTGTAGTTTTTTTTAAAAAAAGCTTTTTATTAAGCAATCAATTCGTAGAATAGAGGTCTCTGATTATGTTATTTGCGTTAAGTTCTCTTCCAAATATGTACGATCGACTTTTTAAATTCTTTTTTGTAAGCTTGCGATGGTAGAACGAAAACAATGAAGGTAAGCATCGATGGAACGAATGACATATAATAACCAATTAGATAAAACCATGGATTTCGAGCTGATTTCATACATCCGAATAGAAACGAAATAATTAAACGAGGCAAAGCTAATAGAACGAGAATTAAAGGTGAAATCAGAAGATGTTTATGATGTTCTAATTGTTGACGTAGAATTTTCTTGTAGGAAACATTTTTCTGAGCATTCGAACGTTTTCGAACAGAAGCTAAAATAATAATTATAGCTGCAATCAGATTAATAAATACTGGTAAACAAAAATGAATGACATTTAGAATTTGATCAATTTGTTTTAGATTCGATGAATAATCAGTAACACACCATGTACGTTGATCTTCTTCGTCATGAATGATTTGTCGATGAATTGGATCGTATAAATGACTGACAAATGTCAACATGAAAACCAATAGAATAATCCATCGAGCATATTTGATACTTTTTTGTTTGTTAAATTTTATTCCTTGAATAATATTGACTACACGTTCAATTGCTACACAAGCATTCAACCAATCACCTGTACTAACAAGAACTCGAAGAAAATAATCAATAAGTATGCATTGTATAAAGAGAAAATTTTGATTTTTAATTGAACCGATTTGCCATGCTAATAGAATGCAAAATTTAATAGATAATATACTCAATGTTAGAATAGAAACAATTGACGACATCAATAGATATTGACCACAGCCAACATTATGTGTTGTTTTCGATTGAAATGTTAGGAGTGAACATAGATTACTGAGAAAACCAATTGTAAATATTATCGTCGTTATGCAAATTGACATTTTGACTGCAAGTGATTGTTGAGTAATTCTTGTTAATGGACGAATTGCATAACCGAGAATTGCGTCTAATGAAAGTGTTGATCCTTTCGTAGAAAATTGACATCGTGATCCATAATAACAATCTTGACAAACACAAGTCGACAATGTTGGACATGTGAAATTATCTTGAAAACATTGACCATCATTTTCACATAGATTATGTCCACGACAATCATGAGCCATATGATGATCGAAATCAAAACAGTTAGCTTGTCGAGCACGATTACACAGACACATATGATTCGAATCATAGAAACAAGCTAATTCTGGCCGATCTGGACAGGGCATATGATATAGTTTAATTCGTTTGATCAGATGTAAATCTGTCACACTTTCATTGAATAGTTCAGTAATTGATAAACATTGATGTGAAGGTAAAATTTCAGTAGCTATCACTGCAGAAATAATAGTTTCTTTTTGAAGAATGACTAGATAGTAATAGTTTGACATTTGAACAAACGCAATATTAAATCCTATTGAAGTATAAAATGTAATTTGATTTTGATCGAAAGCAATCTTTTCCATGAGAGTTATTCGTGTTGGTTCAGATTTTGTATGTATTGTTATTAAATGAATGATTAATGATGTTGGAATTGAAATACTTTGATGAAAAGAAATATCTATTCGAGTTTTTTGTTTATATTGACAACGATCTCCAAAATAACCTTCAGTACAAAAACATTGTGATTTCGTTGAAATCAATTCGGGATAACGTTCATCAGTCGGTATGCATCGACCACCATTTTCACATATTGCTGCTGTTGAATCACATGATGATTGTTGTAGAAAACAATGCTGACCAAATCTACCCAATGGACAAATACATATCGAATTACTGATGCATACTGATTCAGCTGCACAACTACAATCGTATTTGATATTACATTGTGCACCTGACCAACCAGGATAACAATGACAGAATGTTGCAGTACTATTATTGATGTAACTATAGCATTGACCATGAATGCACGGCATTTGACAGATTTGATCTGATTTCGAATTTAAAAATGGAACTGTTAATAAAACAGACAAACGATAGACAGGCAGAAATATAAAGCGAATGGGAAAAAGCCAACTAGTACGATAATCCAATGTTAAATGATTGAATACATCGATTTTGACAAAGTATTCTTTTGATAAATTCTTTAATCGAAAAGAATAGAGTAAATAGACATTAAATTTAATTTGACAATCTCGAATAGATAAATATTCGATACGATCATGTGATTGAATATTCATCTGATTGTCAATAAGTGTTATGAGAAAAACAAGAGGAGTATGCCAATCTGACGTAGTTCGTATTTGAACAGTAAGACTTACACGATCACTTTGATATTGACATCGATCACCATAATAACTCGGTGGACACAAACAAGCTAATTTTGATGTATTCATATTTATTCGAAGAGAAATTGAAATACCTCGATGACAATATCCATCAATGACTGGTTCAATTGATTTAGTCTGACTGAATTCATTAGTTCTATTGATAGATTGGACGGTGCTGGTTATGAAAGATGATGGATACAAAACGATGTCATGCAATTGAAAATATTTAATTTTTGGTATGATAATTGTTGAAGTAAAATCGCAAAAATATTTTTGAACATCAGTAAGAGACGTAATTCCATCGAAATCATCACATATATCTCCAGATAATTCTTCATTTTCACAGAACAGTTCATCATCTGCATATGATTGACAATGTGCTCTATTGTCGCAAAATTGAGAACGATCGATTAATTTTGTACTATTTCGACATCGAAAATAATGTAAAGTACGATATCGATCTGTCTCTCGATTACTATTACGTTCATCGGTTGCACCTAAACAATCAACAATCCCATTGCCAGCATCGGCTATCGGTAGACAAGATATTTTCGATGTATCATTTGCAAAAACACATTGATGTTCTCGATTCGAGCAATTCGAATAAGGCGAACAATTGATTTCATCTGCACCATTCTCACAATGCCAGACATGGTCACATCTTGTATACGTATTATTGCATGGCCAAATGTCGATTTCACAATCTGTCTCATCAGTTTCATTTCTGCCATCGATAAGAAAAGGCAGAGTATCGATTCGATCATCACAAATCGATGGAAAATAGATGCGATCATCTAATAACTCGTCACTGATTGAACGGTCGTCAATAGCATTTTGACAAACATTTATTTGACTTCGTTTTGTTAACGGCATCGAACATGTAAAATAATGATCTGTTTTATTCAATCGATGATAATTATTATCGCGTATTTCATCATCATCAAATGGACAGTCGACAATACCATCGAGCAGTCGATGTTTTGAAATACATTTACTCGAATTTCTGCACTGATACATTGTTTTTGAATGATTGCAATTAGAAGTCGTGTCCACGATCAGTATAAGACATTTACGAAATAGATTTTTTATATCCGCTGTTAGATCCATAAAAGTAAAATACTTGTTAATATCTTTTAGATTTAATTCATTGAAACGACGACATGTTAAATTGTTAACACTAGTGGTTGTTGGAAGGAAATCTTTACAAAGAGTCTCATTGTAACAGATATAATCCGGTGCTAATACTCGAGCTTTTTTATATTCGAATGCAGTAATATTATAAATAAAACGTACGTGACCAAATAGAATCGGTCGGCTAGAAAATTCATGCAGTGATTGACAATGTTTCTCTATGAAATCTTGTTTTTCTCCCACATCTCGACACCATTGTTGACCACTTGAAGAATGCAGTCTCATGAAACAAGCAATCGAACGTGAACAAAGATCAAGATCGTATAGTTTATCACGATCATCTTGACATAGAAATCCAAATTCACGTGAACAACTTCCATCTCCACATGAGAGTTCGAATAATCTTGGCCGACACGTATGTTCTTCACATCGAAAAGTAGGATCTTGACGACATTGATCAGGATAAATACTATGTGTACGTTCGTCTGTTCGATCTAAACAGTCAGGATTCATTGGACCATCGGCGAAAAATTGACGAGGAATGCATTGACCATCATAACAACGATACTCATCTTGTGCACATTCATTCACTTCCAATTGCCAACAATTGATTTCATCAGATCCATCTAAACAATCGACTTTTCTATCGCATATATCACGCCAATCTAAGCATGGTTTTAATGTACGACATGACCGATGTTTGTAGCACGTTCTGACAGAATGGTTCGTTTCTAACGATTTGTTCAGAAGATTTTGAAATTTGAATTGACACAGAGGACCAAACCATGGCGCCGTACAATTGAAGTAGTGTAGTATTTCACTTTTCGTTTCTTTTGACAGTGAATTACTAAGAAATATTTGATAACGCTCGGCAGTATCAATTGATGTCAACCATAGAAGCAATTGATTACTGCTTATGTTTTTTTCTTGTAATTCAGCGAAAGTATAATATAAATCAAATGTATTATTGAACTGTGTTGCCAAATGGATATCCTCTGATGATTGAAGACAATACGAAATGAATTGATGAGCAGGTGTGAATGACCCACCTTCAACAATCATATCATCTTTATCGTCAACAACATTTTTTATGTTGTCATAGATGGAATCCAATGCATAATACAATAGACAATATTCATCTTGACCTATGTTTCGTAAATTTAATTGATGCTGAAAAGTATTTTGTAGTAAACTCATAATAATTACATTCAGTACCCACATTGTATCGATTACAACTACAAAGTATGTGAGTTCAATAAAATTATCTCTTTTATTTTCTTGATTATATAAATCAACATAGTACGTGACTTTCTAATTTATTTGTTAACCGCCTCCTTCTTATATTTATTCAGTCTAAATATGCAAATACAAATCAATATAATAACATGAAAAACTACAACCATACATAAAAGTGAAGCAAGACCAACGCAAAAAAACATTCTTTAAACTAACAATATACAATACATAAAATAGCGTATTGTTTTTCAAGCGGTATAATTCACTGGGAGAAAAGTAAAACAAAGTAATCAGCATACAAAAATAGCTACCATAAGCTAACAATATAAAATATTCAGTCTCTATTTAACTAACAAAATCGTGCAAAACATTCAAGTCACAAAATCCAATCTAATTTAAATCGCTTAACTTGAGTAACTAAACTTTCACGCAATAATTGTTCACGATCTTCACTGGGTAATAGTATTTCAATGGTTTCTTTACTATCCTGCACTGATAATTTTCTGTTAACGATAGTCACAGCTATTCCTCTCAAAAGTAAAGTATGAAACATTACGTTCCACCACTGCTCATTATCTTGTTCGATCCAAAATTTCAATAACTGCTTCATGTCAATGTTTACCAGCAAGTCTATGTCCATATTTATCGAATAGAAATCTTGAAAAAATTTTAGATCCGATTCTTTCAAAATATGCACGGTCGTTATTTTTTTCTTCAGTAGTCGAACAGTCTCAGTATATTCATTCCATTTCCCTTTTGACAGTATATTGAAAAGCTCCACAATCATTTTATTATTCACAGTTTTTTCAGTCATCTTATCAAGAGTATCAAAAGCGCACTTTCGCACACTACCGTCCTCATCCGATAACGCACTCACTAACTTGAGAATGATCTTATCTGTCACTGCTTTTTCACCCATCTCACCGAGAGCAAAACATGCATTGTACCGGACCGACTTTTCCTTGTCCGATAAAGCACTCACTAACTGTCTAATCAACTCGTCTGTCACTGCTTTTACACCCATTCTCCCGAGAGTATCACGTGCACTGCTTCGTACTAATTCAATTTGGTCTGACAGAGCATACACTAACCCTTTAATCACTTCATCTGTTGCTGCTTTTGGACCCATTTTACCGAGAGCATTGCATGCACTGCTTCGTACTAATTCAATTTGGTCTGACAGAGCATTCACTAACCCTTTAATCACTTCATCTGTTGCTGCTTTTTCACCTATCTCGCCGAGAGCATTGCATGCACTGCTTCGTACTAATTTACTTGTGTCTGACAGAGCGTTCACTAACCCTTTAATCACTTCATCTGTTGCTGCTTTTGGACCCATTTTACCGAGAGCATTGCATACACTGTATCGTACTAATTTACTTGTGTCTGACAGAGCATTCACTAACCCTTTAATCACTTCATCTGTTGCTGCTGTTGGACCCATTTTACTGAGAGTATCACATACACTGTACCGGACCGATTCTTCCTTGTCTAACAAAGCATTCACTAATCCTTTAATCACTTCATCTGTTGCTGCTTTTTGACCCATTCTCCCGAGACTATCACGTGCACTGCTTCGTACTAATTTACTTGTGTCTGACAGAGCATTCACTAACCCTTTAATCACTTCATCTGTTGCTGCTTTTTCACCTATCTCGCCGAGAGCATTGCATGCATTGTATCGGACCGACTCTTCCTTGTCCGATAAAGCACTCACTAACCCTTTAATCACTTCATCTGTCGCTGCTTTTTCACCTATCTCGCCGAGAATATAATATGCACTCGATCTAACTTGTTCTCTCGTATCAGTTAAAGCGCGTACTACCTCGCTAATTACCTCATTTGTTGCTGATTTTCTACCGATCGTTTCGAGAACAACATATGCACTACGTCGGACCCATTCCTTTTCATCTGCGAGAACATTCAATAGTTTGTTGACCATTTCACGTGTTACTGCTTTCTCACCGATCTTACAAAGAGCACCAGATGCTCTAGATCTAGCGGAGTAATCGTCATCTGCTAGAGCACTAATCAACTTTGTAATCACTCTATCTGTTGCTGCTGAGTCACCCATCTCACCGAGAGCAAAACATGCATTGTACCGGACCGACTCTTCCTTGTCCGATAAAGCACTCACTAACTCTCTAATCAACTCATCTGTCGCTGCTTTTTCACCCATTCTCCCGAGAGTATCACGTGCACTGCTTCGTACTAATTCAATTTGGTCTGACAGAGCATTCACTAACCCTTTAATCACTTCATCTGTTGCTGCTTTTTCACCTATCTCGCCGAGAGCATTGCATGCACTGCTTCGTACTAATTTACTTGTGTCTGACAGAGCATTCACTAACCCTTTAATCACTTCATCTGTTGCTGCTTTTGGACCCATTTTACCGAGAGCATTGCATGCATTGTATCGGACCGACTCTTCCTTGTCCGATAAAGCATTCACTAACCCTTTAATCACTTCATCTGTTGCTGCTTTTTCACCTATCTCGCCGAGAATATCACATACACTGTGTCGAACCGATTCTTCCTTGTCTAACAAAGCATTCACTAATCCTTTAATCACTTCATCTGTTGCTGCTCTTTGACCCATTCTCCCGAGACTATCACGTGCACTGCTTCGTACTAATTTACTTGTGTCTGACAGAGCATTCACTAACCCTTTAATCACTTCATCTGTTGCTGCTTTTGGACCCATTTTACCGAGAGCATTGCATACACTGTATCGGACCGACTCTTCCTTGTCCGATAAAGCACTCACTAACCCTTTAATCACTTCATCTGTCGCTGCTTTTTCACCTATCGCGCCGAGAATATCACATACACTGTATCTATCGTATTTTATCGTATCAGTTAAAGCGCGTACTACCTTGCTAATTACCTCATTTGTAGCTGATTTTCTACCGATCGTTTCAAGAACATCACATGCACTACTTCGGGCCCATTCCTTTTCATCCGCGAGAACATTTACTAGTTTGTTGATCATTTCACGTGTTACTGCTTTCTCACCGATCTTACAAAGAGCACCAGATGCTCTAGATCTAGCGGAGTAATCGTCATCTGCTAGAGCACTAATCAACTTTGTAATCACTCTATCTGTTGCTGCTGAGTCACCCATTTTTCTAAGTATATAATTTGCTTCGCTTCGCACCTGAGAATTTTCATTATATATACAATTAGCGGTCGCATTCAAATAGTCATTTGATATATTAGGAAAGTGCAATATGGTTATAAAATTAAAAAGTTGTTCTATCATTTGTGGCTGATCACAATGTAATGTGCGAAGGAACACGTCGATAATTTTTTGATCATTTAGTATAGATGGAGTTGTCCTTAAGAACGATGCGATATAGGTAGAAATAATTTGATTTGGTATAGATAAATTATGGTGAATAAGTTGTGCAACGTACTGTACGATATGTGACCAACGATGGATATTTTTTTTATTTGTTGTCTCTTCGAGGCAGCTGATGATGAGTTGTGCGTGCCGGATCCCTACGAGGTCGATTGGTTGATTTAGTATCGTATTCCATAAAATGTCACTTCCTGAATGCACATTAAATTCAGAGAGTAGGCCAGATATAAAAGTAAACATAAGTAAATATCGTTGATCGTATTTTGTGGATTGAATAAATGCGACGGCTTTGTCATGCATGGGTCCTTCTAACAAATGCATCATATATCGAGCTGCAAAATATTCCTGGAAGCTAAGATGAATAAAATAATGATCTTTTTTTAATTCCACTTGATTACCAAGTCCTTGTTTGCTGAAACATTTTAATACACCAAAATTAAGTATACTTGAGATGTCTCGCAAGAAAATATTTGTTTCCTGAGAGATTTCTTGGAAGAATAGTGGACGTATTATTATTGTGTTTGTTTCCATAGCTTTGAATGCTAAACATTGTAAAAATGTCAATTCATTCGAACATTTTTGGTGAACATCGCTTTCGGACAATGTTTTGATGTTGACATTTTTTGATTCTAAATATCTTCGACATAACCAATCAATTATCATAGTATACAATGTTGTAATAGTCATATTTTCTGCACTCGATAAATCCTCATTACTCCAAATACTGCAAATGAGTTCTAGATTTATAGGAATATGTGCAACACCAAATGCACTTGAATTTGTTTTTAGAAATTTTAATAATGATTGAATTTTGTTTGCTGACGAATCTTGTTCATTTTCCAATTGATTAAAAAATTGATGTACATATTGCGTAATATTTTCATCTGTGAATCCAGTTATTTCCATCTGCACATCGTAAGATAAAGTATTGTGATAAGGACGTGACGTTAATATATGATGTGGTGTTTCAAGTAGTTGTTCTAATAAATATTCTAAATGTGTTGGTATATTTTGTATGATTTCATCGTATCCATCAAGTATCCATAAGGTTTTTCGTATATCAAACTGTTCTTCGAAAAGTTCTTGTTCTTTTTTCGACAGTTCATACTTGAAAGCTTCCTTCTTAACGAGATCAGCTAGAGAATATATTTTGCCTTCAGGATACCGATTGGCTGTGAGACGACGTAATGGAATTATGGCGAGTAGTTCATATTGTGGCCATAATAATCCTTTAGCCCATTGATGAGCAATAAAACGGCAGAATGTTGATTTACCAATACCGGCTCGTCCAAATACAAGTACTTGTTTCTTCGACTGTTTACATGTTTTGAATATGTCTTTAACATCAATGGAATCTTTTACACCGTATACTTCTTCATACGTACTTCGAATGGCACTGCTATGTGTTCTTGCAAATAGTTGTTTTTCTTTGTCCAGTTGGTCTTTCGTTGTTACAATTACCAAATTGATATAACTTTCTTCAATTGAAAACGATTTTGCCGGATTTATAATACGATGTAGTCGATTGTTTTCCATATATTCTTGTCTTATGTAATCAAATAAAGAATTTTGAACATTTGGAATAGTAATTGAATTACTAAAAAAAATATTCAAAACATGTTATTGTTGTTATAGTCAAAGTGTATTTATTCAATTCGATTAATATATGATTTACCTTAAGGTACTAATTTCCTCTAAATGAACTATGAAAAAACGATCGATAAGATTTAAACTATCGGCTTTGCGACGAACATGAGTACCAGGCATAAGAATAAGCTCTTTTTCATCAGGATTAGCTGCAAATTTTGTAATATCTTTTCCATTAATTGCTTCAATGATGAACACTGTACCACTTTCGCCAACAAATGGTTGGACAATCTTGGGATCCATCGAACATGAACTAATACCCCACCAAATATGTATATCATCATCGACGTATGTTATTGTATCATCGAAATTAACACCTCGCCAAACAGTGGTTTTTATTGAAGGTAATTTTTTTAGAGCAGTAGTCAAGAGTTGTAGAAAAGCAGTCCACTGCTCAAATTGACGACGATTTTGTGTTCGAAGTGTGATGTTAAGAGAAGAAAAGAAGGGTACTGCCAGAGTGTATAAATAAATTGCAGCCGATTCGTCTTGTGTCAATAGAGATGAATCTCGATTACAGCATTCTTTAGCTGTCGTAACATAATCATTGACTTGAGGGATAAGAGGAACCAGTTGGTTGATCGCTTCATCTAATGTAACAACAACTGAATTTTGATAGTCGAATATTGGAGAACTATTGTTTTGTTGAAGCTCCGTTAAACGAGTGCTAACAAAGCGGCTAGACATAATTATTTATGTTTTCTACTATAATACTAAAAAAATAATGTTGGAAATTAGATGCAAGTTATAACTATCGTTCAAATTAAATTTTATTCCAGTTCGAAATAATGCAAGGAGAATAGTGAAAAAAATGAAAACGTAGGTGTTTTTCGTGTACAGGCAACTACTCATATTTTTATTTTATTTCTTCTTTAACTCAACTTAAAAAGGCGTCTCGAATGTACAGAAGAATTGTTGCATCGACATAGCAACGACAGTTACTTACAGTAACAAATCAATATTTACTTCGTTCTCAAAACTTCACATCAGTTGCCAAAGAAGATGAAGTATTCAATAGTTTCTGACCAAATTAGATATCCACGAGTTTTAACTAACCACTTTAAGAAAGTCAATAATATCAATTTTGCGATAGATGTCACAAACAACACGTATGTTTTAGTTTATAGGCACATTAAAATACACCCAAAACAAAACGAGTCAATTTATAATTCTGGAATTGTTGTCGGACATAAGTACGTTACTGTAGCACCAGTTGATTTGATTTTAAGTGTTTTAACATCAAATGTTACAGTAGCATTTTCAAGTTGTGTACTAGTTCCATCAACACAGCGAACAATTACTCCATTAGCTGGCTTTGGTTTTTTAATTGGTGGTGATTGAACAACACCATCTCCATTATTCATAACACTGTTGCATATAATCGATGAATAAACATTACCGGGTGTATTAGCTAAGAAATTAACATTTGTTAATAAAACGTTTTTATCATTAGAGAAAAATACACCACCAGCACCACTTGCTGAATTGTTATAGATAACTTTATTACTAATTGTAATAGTACCACCTTGAATATATAATCCGCCTGCTAAACCTGAGGATGATTCAATGCCGGACGAACAAATAAATATTCATGAGAAAATTGCTACTTCGATAATCAACATACGAGTACAAAATAAAGTTCACAGGACTGCACCATAAGGTCACGAAAATTTCGTCATGGTATTAAAAATTAGACATGAACTAATTGATTATTATCAAAATGCTTGACTAACTCATTTACCATAAAACATTATATAAATATGTATTGTGAAAATCGATCGATATGAAAATGTTTTCTTACTTATGGTTCAATGTGTTCACTAG
>Ga0209935_1004179_pt1 | contig 13654 bp, 15 predicted proteins | sample ThiBio_1000_plan_2_FD_183958 | JGI IMG/M metagenome (GOLD analysis project Ga0209935, IMG submission 183958) | Wastewater bioreactor microbial communities from Cape Town, South Africa - Thiocy_cont_1000_plan (SPAdes) | ecosystem: Engineered > Bioreactor > Thiocyanate-remediating >... | reverse complement strand
GTAGGTGTCACCGTAAGCCTGATGGTTGGTGAGGATCACTAATCTGAGTACTGGTGACCGACCTGTGCGTAATAGTTGCGGTTTTCATTGTCGTTATCATCAACCCTCCTTGCCGCGGTGAGATCGATGTTGCCGTAAGCAGCAGAAGGAACGCCATCGCGGGTGCTTTCAAGCCTCTCCTCTTCTTCCTCCCTATCCGGAACGCCTTTCAAAAGGGAGAGAAAAACCAACATAAGTTCGTAAAGGGCAGTTTAATGAGGTACACAAGGTAGCACACCATAGACCACTCGCTCCTCCATGTTGTTTTCAGGTCTTTCCGCGTTCTTACCTCGCTTTTCCGTTAATTGTTAAATTGTTTCCCTAATCTGTCGACATCATCCATTCTCTCCGGTTTGGTGTGTCACAGCAGCGGATGTGTTTGGATCAAGAGCGCACCCATGACTGTGATGTTAAAGTTTCGTGGCAGAGCTATGTCGACAAAACTCCTCGATGAGTTGGGGATCGTTATGCCAGTATTCGGAGGTAAGAACTTCACACCACCAGTGTTAAGTTGTGACTACATAGATTGCTTGTGAGGAAGGAATTGGGGGGGGGGGCGAAATGAATGATGTACCACAATGGTTGTAATGGGATATGGGTACTCCTTAGAAGCGGATGTTATTGTATATCTAACCTCATGGCTAAGCTTTGAGGTGGAGATCAGCAAACTAGTCTCGCTCACTAAACACAACATGTACACATACCTGCAACTGTAGTGTAACATTAAGCAACCAAACCACTCCGTCATTGAGGTGTCCATGCTTTCCATCTAAGTTGATGAATCTGGCGGTGCAAGAACCGTATTGTTCCAGTCCTTCCTTTTTTGAAACAATCACCTTGCCTCCAACTAGTGTGTATAGATCAGTTAGGGGGGTAGAAGGAGAGGCAACTAGTGGCTCAAACATACCGCTAGTGTCACAAAAGCAAGTTTGTATATGGTCCTTATACATCTTAAATACAGTGCTTTCTGCATCTCCAGTATACCTGTGCACCCCGCCTAATTTTTTTGGAGGAGGAAAATATTAGTTTTGGTTTAAACTCGCAACAAGAATGTGAATTCACGTACCGGAGGGCATCACGAGGCGTGTTAGTTTAGGACAAGAAATCCCAATTTTAAAGATTCCTGGCAAATACCACTTCGAATCTGCAAAATCCGAATAGCCATAATTGTTGCTGACGGCGAGACCGATTTCCTCAACCTCAACAAAGCGAGTACAAGCAGCAACCATTCCTTCAGGAGTAATCTAATGTTTAAATTGTTTAGACTCAACACGATTCAGATCAAAAAAGATCTTACCGGAGATTCACCACCAGCAACATGAAGAACCTATTAATATTTGCATCATTCATGAATTCATCTTCAATACATCGATAAGAGCGCGTGGGGGAATGACTAACCTTTAATTTGGTGGATAACTTGAACAATCCTTTATCTGTGAATTGTGGACATCGAACGAGAATGGCTTCGGAAATGCGAGTATCTTCACCCAGAAGTTCTTCAGCAACTCTATCTGTGAAGTGATCAGCTTCAGAGAGATCAAGAACTCGCAACGGCAGCGATTTGAGTTGGAGAAGATCCTCTTCCGATAATGTACACCATCTCAACCTCAGGGCGTCCAGAGATCTGAGTGCAATATATATCAGGTTCCAAGAAACAAATATATAAGAAAGAGAGAGGGGGAATGGGTTACTGAAACATAGGCGTTGTGAACTTGTGATTGAAACCCTCTGCTATCGCAATGCTGCCATTATAGTATACAATTAAAGTCTTTAGTGTGGGAGGGATGCGCAGTAAGCAGTCGGCAGTCTTGCTTGTTAACTGCTCAGCACCCTATAATTAATAATTGTATTCACTTAGTTATCCTTTAAAGAGTGACAGAAAAAAACAAATACCCTAAAAGCGATTGTTTCAAGAGAGGTACTTGATTCGATGAGCCAACAAGCTTCGTCGTCCAATAGATCTGCAGTTTCGAAAGATAGATTGGTGACACTACTAAGCAGCGGAGTCATTCGCTCTCTAAAGCCCTCACTTCGCAGTGCAAGCATCGCTATGAGTTTCCAGTGATAGGGAACCAAGTTTTCCTACATTTATGAAAATTGGTGAAAATTATTGTATTCATGAATTTATCATTGCGTACCACATGGTGGATGAAAGTCGGACCCAAGGGATTGCGAATATGCGGACAGTGCTTGAGCATGTTTTCAATGTCTTCGAGAAGCGAAGCCACTGTTTCCTCGTCGTCTGCTTCGATGTTGGTGTAATCTAATCTGGTTTCAATGAGCTCTCTCCATGCCTCCTCATAGGTTGGTTCTTTCTTGGTGCCCTCTCGCAGCACCTCAATTGCCCTGGCCCAGTCAGAGGATTTGAGGGAATTTCCTAGTATGACATTGGGTTCTGCCTTTCCTGGCTAGTTATTTATAAGACTTGGGTAATTTGTGTAAAAGAGATAAATTAGGTACCTCTACTTCCATGGCTCGTAGCAGGATGGCTTCTCGTTCGTAAGAGTTGAGTAGAGAAATACCTAGCATTGCCCTATTAATGCGTTGGTGTTTTAAAAACTGCTATACAAAAAATTTTTAAGAATGCGGCAACTCTTACTGGTAACAATTTGGATCGAACGACAGGGCAATACGGTATACTTGAACAAGGTGTGAGTGAGAGTGTTGGGGGAGGGGAGAGGGGAATATGTGAACACTACATTCTTCGGCTCTGGCAGCCGATTCTTTGTCCGAGAAACTTGCGTACAAATCTCCCAGCTCGACCAAGGCCTTCCCTTCAGGGAGGGCTCTTTTTGATATCGCTATCTATGTTGTAATTTAATGAGTGCCCTCATATAGAAGGGTTTCTAACCTTCATCTTGTCGTAGGACACATCAGTCAATCGCGCGCTGTTAAATTTATCTGCTCCCTCTCCCTTCCTTTCTGCCATGGAATAGTAAAGGGAGGACATAGCCTCCGATAGATCCACCAGATTCAAGTGTTTCACGATTGGTGAGAATCCTTCGATATCCGCGATAGATAGAGCACACTGAAAAAAAGGAAAAGAATTATCAATTAGGATGAAATGCGCTAAATATCTTTTTTACCTGTTGTTTTTTGTTGTCTACTATATCCTTCAATGCCTTGGCGCTAATTCGAATTCCAGTCATGACACAGACTTTCTAAAAATGGAAAGGTAAAGTCAAAATGATGATGGTGCATGAAGTGGATGAATACCTTAGCAAGTTTCGGAATTGCATCGATTGATGTGGATAGGTCATATTCGGTGTCCAGTTCCTCAGCGAATAAAGCAAACTCGAATTGTCTGAGGATGCGAGCCTTGATGCGTTCGCACCAAAATACCTTCGAGTCCGGGGAGGTGCCCAACACTTGAGAGATGATGAAACGAAGTTATTATTCACGATGCAAAAAATGTATAACATTGCACCTGTGTTTAAATAATTTACTACAATCATCTTAGCCGGCTATAAGACGAATGTAAGAGGAATGTAGGGTATAGAGAATATAACAGCAAAATAGTGTAAGAGTAGGAGTGATAGTAGCAGTACCTCTTCAGAAGGTATTCCGGAATGCCGCATTGTTTCACGCAAGAGGCTCTGTATCTCATTTCTCATTGCTCTGCTCAGCATCTACATATTAAATTAGGGTTTAGCGCTGAAGTAATAAATTAAGTACCTCGCGGAGAAATTGTGCCTGTTCACTCCTTTCTGGGATGAGTCGGCGGACACGGCCTTAACAAACAAGGTCAAGAATATTCTAGAAAGTCCACCAAAAAGGAAAGGGAAATACCAAGATGTCGCAGATTGACCCCATGAAAGTGCATAAGTGCGCCTATGTCTGGAATATCCTCTCTGTAATTTGTGGCCGCTGCATTGGCACAAGCGGGGATGGCTTCCTAAAATATTTTACAAGTGAGTGCCAGTTCTACTGTGGGAGGATGGAATACCTTGAATAATCGTTCAGTGGCTGCTGCAACCTCCCGATTGTTCTCAAGTCTATCAGATGCTGTGCGAGTCCATGAAGAAAATGCATCTTCAACAACAATAAAAGGTCAATAAAGGCAATCAAACAAATATTTAACAAAAGGTTACCAGAACTCAATGGAACAGGATTGCTTTTGACCAATTCAGGGCGAAGAAGTTGATACAGAGTGATCCCTTTGCGACCTCGAGCCTCTTCTGAGGGATACTCGGGAGGAAACACTCTTGCAAAGTCCTGCAGAGATTGGGTGGGTTGGTTAATGGTTAACGACCAAGGGGTCAATCTAAGGTAGCGAATGTTACCAAAACATAGTAATTGCCATCCTTGTCTCTGTGTCCCTCTGATATTGAAAACGAAGAAGAACGACAAGAGTCAAGGAATGAGCCAACAAAGATGGGAAAGAAAAGGCGGAAGGGTTACCAATATCGACAGGGGCATGAAGTTCTTTCAAATATCCTTCTCTATCAGCAACTTGATGACCCTGCATACCATCGGTATGATTAGATTCCAATCTTTCATGTTAAGGCGGGAGTAGTACCTTGATGTTCATTTTCGCAGCAGCTTCCTTCATCAGACTACTCAAGGTTGCATCGTCATTGTGAATGGTGACTCCAGCATCGCCAGAGCCATATTTCAAGGTATCTTGTAGTAATCATCAGCAGATGAGAGAAGAAACCGAAAATGCATTACCGTGATTGACTGGAAGGATAGAGATAGCGATCAATCGGAATCCCATGTAATCGATCAATGCCTGAATGAGTGAAGGAGAGATCGATAAATCACTTACGCATTTGTTGCAATTCTGCGCGTTACCATGAGAGGAACTCGAAGGGCTGAAACTCCAGAACTGAAATAACCAAGAAGACCTTTCAGATCATGTGAGGCTGCTTTCCTGCAAATGAGATAAAGGGATCAGTAAACTGCAAAGGGGGATGTGGATGTTACATGGCAAATTCATCTCCTCCATAAATCCCATGCAAATCTTCGTTTTTGGAGAGAATGTCAAACAACGCGGGTTGAGGGGGGGGGGGAAGAAGGGAAGAGAATGTAGGACAGAAGATGCAACGGGCTAAAGAACATACCAAGGGCAAATTTGAAGAAGATTCCTTGCACGATGTACTTCTGACCTCCCGCTGTGATGATATTAAGTATTTTAAGTAACCGTGCGTGAATGAGAATTTCAGTTGGATTACCTTGTCCTCCAGCGCTTGCTGGTTTGATGGTCTTCTTTTCATCTGCATGTGTCAAGTATGAGAACAATGAACCTTAATTCTTCTTGGTTTATTTCTTACCAGGAAGAGCCAACTCGCTGATGATCACTTTCCCATATGTCTCTGTGAACGAAAAGTTGGATTATAGGAGAGGAAGAGAAGGGAATTCAAACCTGCAGCATAGACAAACTTTTGATTTGAAGCGGGTATACGGGGGGGGTGAGAAATGAGACCATGAATGAGAAAGGTGAAAAGGATTGAAGTATACGTCATGTGCTAGGCAGGCAAGCTTCTGATACTTCTCAGGGGAGGGTTTTTCTTGCATGATTTTTTGAAACGTTTGATCGAAGGTCTCTTCTACCGCCTTAGCTCCTTCCATTTGGTCATCTTCATCATCGCTGTAGTCACTCCAGCCTTCGTCATTATCGCTACGAGGACGATCTTCTGATCCTTTTTGCATAGGTCTGAGTGGCATTTGGATTGTTTTGCTCACCTCGATCTTGGGCGTATTTGTAGTCGAGGTATGGTGAATCATCGAGTGCCTTCAGAGGAAGGTGTGAAAAGAAAGACAGAGGTTGGAGTGGTTACATAGGCTGTGGGAGCCCACTTCAGTTCCGCAATGGCACCTGACTTTTGTAAGAAAACGCTGGGTGCCTAGAGCAACACGAAGTACCGTAGTATGGGATGTCTGACTGTTGGGGGAAAGGATCCTGTACATACACTACAGTAGTTTCGTGTCAGTAAAGTCGAGGGGAGAGACGAACCTGTCTTGGGTTGCGCAACATCGCTCTCTTCTTTCTCGTGCTTCTCCTCGAAAATAGTTTCGAAGATGTGGCCTTTCCGCTCGCTTGCAGGATCCGAGAGTTCGTTCTGCTGTTCCTGTACCTGAGGAGTCGCAGCTGATGCCGTTGCCTGCGGATTTCGTTGCTTTTCTTCTGGGGAGTTGTCAAGTTGCTGTTTTGGGTTGGGCTGTGTTTGGGGTATATGATCGGGCAACGGGCTTTGTTCATCGTGGGGGGTTTGGGAGTTTGGGTGCCGCTGTTGGCGTTGTTGTGGAGGTTGGTTTTGTGACGCTGCTTGGCTCTCCCAAAAGAGCTTCGCCTTTAAAAAGCTTTGCATCTGCTTCGTTAGGACTTCGCATAAAAACAATTGTTTCTAACTAGTAGTAATGAAGACATGGAGAAACAAGAACACAAGCACGTGTGTTTTAGTGTTGGTGTATATGCATAAATACAGCAGCCACAAGAGTAATTGAGCAGTTACGCGGTAATGTTAATTGTACAAAGTTCCTCCCAAAGCTGCCTATCTTCACAGGCGTGGTCGGAGGTTCCAAAACAACATTGCCTGTGTTTGGGTGCATCTGGTTGAAAGAGACTTAGAGGATTGGTGGCACTCGAAAACAAGCAAAAGAGGATGTTGCGTACAATTGCGCCGCTAATAGGGAATGCAAATGCCTGAGTTACGCCTGTTATCGAATACTGCACGAAATGGGCACTCTTTACAAAAGCTTAGGTAAGTATCCTAAAATCTACAACAAGAAAGCAAAGTTGAAACTTACGTGAACTTTGCGAGTTACAACCAATAGCCTGACCAAACACTCCCTGATATATGTTATCGTTTCATTCAAGTTGAAAAACGTGGTGTTTCGTCCAAGAATTCTCGTATCTCCATCTTGCTTCTTCATCTCGAGTCTAGAGCCTGGGAGGATATGGTGGTGTGAGTACTGTTTTTTCCTCGCCAAAATTGTTCCACGAACCAAAATCCTTCCACACCATGTGAGTGTGATCCCTATGTAACTTAAATACAGTCGCTTCAGCATCTCCAGTGTACAAATGTACTCCTCCTATATTTGGAAATAAAATAAAAGAGCGCATAGCGCACGATTAGAACTTCCCTTATATAGTTAATTTTGAATACGGTACCGGCAGGCAGAACAAGCCGTGTCAGCTTAGGACAGGAAACCCCAATTTTGAAGACACCTGGGATATGCCACTTTTCTGTGGCAGCGACCATTTCTGTAGTTTCCTTGCTCGAATCGTAGACTGCGAGTCCGATTTCCTCAACCTCAACAAAGCGAGTACAAGCAGCAACCATTCCTTCAGGAGTAATCTAATGTTTAAATTGTTTAGACTCAACACGATTCAGATCAAAAAAGATCTTACCGGAGATTCACCACCAGCAACATGAAGAACCTATTAATATTTGCATCATTCATGAATTCATCTTCAATACATCGATAAGAGCGCGTGGGGGAATGACTAACCTTTAATTTGGTGGATAACTTGAACAATCCTTTATCTGTGAATTGTGGACATCGAACGAGAATGGCTTCAGAAATGAGAGTATCTTCACCCAGAAGTTCTTCAGCAACTCTATCTGTGAAGTGATCAGCTTCAGAGAGATCAAGAACGCGCACACGAAGCGGTTTGAGTTTGTAATATTCCTTTTCGAGCAGTTGACATCCTATCAGTTTCAGGATGTCTAAAGATCTAACAAAAGCAATTAGTTGTGCGTGTAAGAGAGAGAGATAGAGAGTGAGAGATAGAGTGTGTGTGTGAGAGAGAGAGAGAGAAAGACAGAGAGAGAGGAGAGGTAACTGGAACAAGGGCATCGAGAATTTATCATAGAATCCCGCTACTAAGTTGGGGCAAATGTGGCAGTGAAATGATAACTTCTTCAGCTTTTGCAAAGGAAGCCGCAGCACATGGTCTGCTGTCTTTCTTGTGAGCCGTGAAGTACACTATTATTTAAAAATCTTAGAAAGATTCTTGTTGGATAGATATTCTTACCCAAAAGCCAATATTTTCAACCCCGGTGCATGACTCAATGAGCCAACAGACTTCGTCATCCAATAGATCTTCCGCGCTTAATTCCAGGGTTGCAACCCTAACCAATGCGGGTGGCACGCGGGTTCTAAATTCTTCAAATTTCGTAGCCAGCAGACTAACCCACTTCCAACTGCGGGTATAGTAGGTATGTTCCTGTGTTGTGTTTTTCGAATTTGTGTTGGTTGGCGTGAGGAAAGATATTGCAAAATTTTCAACATACCGCACGGTAAACAAATTTGGGACTAAAGATGTTGCTAATTTGCGGACAATTCTTGAACATATTGACCGCGTCCTGATAAAGCGAATCCACCGCGGCCTCGTCTTGCCATTGGATGGGGTCATAGACTATTCTGCCTTCGAGGAGAGCAGACCAAGCCTGTTCAGAGGTCGGTTCCTTCTCAGTGCCTTTGCGAAGAAGTTGAATCGCTTTCACGATGTTTTTGGTTAAGAAACCCTCAGCAAGAACGAAGTAAGGTTCTGCTTTCACTGGCTATTATCATATATAGAGAGGTATCGTTATTAGGGAAATATTTATTACAAAGAAAGGAAACATTTTACCTCCAGCTTCATCGCAAGTCGCAATAATTCTGTTCTCTTTGTAGGGTCTACGCGGGCTAGTCCTAGTATCGCCCTGTTACCAAGAGTAAGTTTTACCCATAAAAGGGAAATGGATGAATGAAACTTACAAGTAGCACCTGGGGTCGAACGACAGGGCAGTCTTGAACACTAGAAATAATTATAGTAGTTGTAATAAATTGAAAATAAACTGAGGGGGGAGGAGGGGGGGAATGGCCTACTTTCTTCCGCCCTAGCTGCGGCCTCATAATCTGGACATGCTTCATAAAGATTTCCCAAATGAGCTAATGCCCCTGAATCAGGTAGCGCTCGCTTAGCTATGGCTTTCTATATAGAAACAAGTAATTTGTCACTTGAAATGGAAAGAATAGGTGAGGCTTTGTTATTACCTTCATCTTTTCATAAGCTGCATCAAGCGATCTTCTGCTGTTGAAGTCGTCTTTTTCTGCCACGGAATCATAAAGGGAGGACATAGCCTCCGATAGATCCACCAGATTCAAGTGTTTCACGATTGGTGAGAATTCTTCGATATCAGTGCTGGATAGAGGGCACTGAAAAAAAGGAAAGTAAGCACTTCACGGAATAGATGACGTTGTTATTTTCATACCTTCTCCTTTGCGCCAATATCTGCCAATGCCTTTTTGGTGATTCGAATTCCTGTCATCGTACAAACTTGCTGAATTCAAGGGGAGAGATTAACCACACTCAAAAAAATTGGTAAGGGAATTACAATAACGAGCTCAGGAATGACGAGGGATGCGGATAGGTCATATCCAGTGTCCAGTTCCTCAGCGAATAAAGCAAACTCGAACTGTCTGAGGATGCGAGCCTTGATTCGTTCGCACCAAAATACCTTTGACTCAGGAGATATTCCAAGAACTGTCACAAATAGTGGGGAGGGGAAAGATTAGATATAAAATCAAAAAGAAGTAATACCTGTGTTTAAGTAATTCGATACCACAATTTTGGCGGGCTATTATTACATGGTAGGTAATGGATAATAATAAAACCAAAAATAGTAGCAGTACCTCTTCAGAAGGTATTCCGGAATGTCGCATTGTTTCGCGCAAGAGATTATGTATCTCATTTCTCATTGCTCTGCTCAGCATCTACAAATGTTGTAAGCTATCAGAAATTTTCAAAAAACCTAAGCAACAGCATACCTCACACAGAAAATGCTTCCGTAATCTGCCTTCAACTTCGGGCATGAGTCTCCGCACGCGACCTTATATTAAATACAATCACACGTATGAATTTGGACCTGGAGAAATAAGATATGTATTACCTAGATGCCTCAAGTTCACCCCATGGGAGTGTAGCAGGCCTCCAACATCTTCGGGCCACCGCTCATTTATCGCAGTGTTAGCACAAGCAGGGATGGCTTCCTAAATATTATGATAAAAAGTATACTGAAATTGAACTGGCATACGGAGGGAAATACCTTGAATAATCGTTCAGTGGCTGCTGCAACCTCCCGATTGTTCTCAAGTCTATCAGATGCTGTGCGAGTCCATGAAGAAAATGCATCTTCAACAACAATAAAAGATCAATAAAGGTAATCAAACAAATATTTAACAAAAGGTTACCAGAACTCAATGGAACAGGATTGCTTTTGACCAATTCAGGGCGAAGAAGTTGATACAGAGTGATCCCTTTGCGACCTCGAGCCTCTTCTGAGGGATACTCGGGAGGAAACACTCTTGCAAAGTCCTGCAGAGATTGGGTGGGTTGGTTAATGGTTAACGACCAAGGGGTCAATCTAAGGTAGCGAATGTTACCAAAACATAGTAATTGCCATCCTTGTCTCTGTGTCCCTCTGATATTGAAAACGAAGAAGAACGACAAGAGTCAAGGAATGAGCCAACAAAGATGGGAAAGAAAAGGCGGAAGGGTTACCAATATCGACAGGGGCATGAAGTTCTTTCAAATATCCTTCTCTATCAGCAACTTGATGACCCTGCATACCATCGGTATGATTAGATTCCAATCTTTCATGTTAAGGCGGGAGTAGTACCTTGATGTTCATTTTCGCAGCAGCTTCCTTCATCAGACTACTCAAGGTTGCATCGTCATTGTGAATGGTGACTCCAGCATCGCCAGAGCCATATTTCAAGGTATCTTGTAGTAATCATCAGCAGATGAGAGAAGAAACCGAAAATGCATTACCGTGATTGACTGGAAGGATAGAGATAGCGATCAATCGGAATCCCATGTAATCGATCAATGCCTGAATGAGTGAAGGAGAGATCGATAAATCACTTACGCATTTGTTGCAATTCTGCGCGTTACCATGAGAGGAACTCGAAGGGCTGAAACTCCAGAACTGAAATAACCAAGAAGACCTTTCAGATCATGTGAGGCTGCTTTCCTGCAAATGAGATAAAGGGATCAGTAAACTGCAAAGGGGGATGTGGATGTTACATGGCAAATTCATCTCCTCCATAAATCCCATGCAAATCTTCGTTTTTGGAGAGAATGTCAAACAACGCGGGTTGAGGGGGGGGGGGAAGAAGGGAAGAGAATGTAGGACAGAAGATGCAACGGGCTAAAGAACATACCAAGGGCAAATTTGAAGAAGATTCCTTGCACGATGTACTTCTGACCTCCCGCTGTGATGATATTAAGTATTTTAAGTAACCGTGCGTGAATGAGAATTTCAGTTGGATTACCTTGTCCTCCAGCGCTTGCTGGTTTGATGGTCTTCTTTTCATCTGCATGTGTCAAGTATGAGAACAATGAACCTTAATTCTTCTTGGTTTATTTCTTACCAGGAAGAGCCAACTCGCTGATGATCACTTTCCCATATGTCTCTGTGAACGAAAAGTTGGATTATAGGAGAGGAAGAGAAGGGAATTCAAACCTGCAGCATAGACAAACTTTTGATTTGAAGCGGGTATACGGGGGGGGTGAGAAATGAGACCATGAATGAGAAAGGTGAAAAGGATTGAAGTATACGTCATGTGCTAGGCAGGCAAGCTTCTGATACTTCTCAGGGGAGGGTTTTTCTTGCATGATTTTTTGAAACGTTTGATCGAAGGTCTCTTCTACCGCCTTAGCTCCTTCCATTTGGTCATCTTCATCATCGCTGTAGTCACTCCAGCCTTCGTCATTATCGCTACGAGGACGATCTTCTGATCCTTTTTGCATAGGTCTGAGTGGCATTTGGATTGTTTTGCTCACCTCGATCTTGGGCGTATTTGTAGTCGAGGTATGGTGAATCATCGAGTGCCTTCAGAGGAAGGTGTGAAAAGAAAGACAGAGGTTGGAGTGGTTACATAGGCTGTGGGAGCCCACTTCAGTTCCGCAATGGCACCTGACTTTTGTAAGAAAACGCTGGGTGCCTAGAGCAACACGAAGTACCGTAGTATGGGATGTCTGACTGTTGGGGGAAAGGATCCTGTACATACACTACAGTAGTTTCGTGTCAGTAAAGTCGAGGGGAGAGACGAACCTGTCTTGGGTTGCGCAACATCGCTCTCTTCTTTCTCGTGCTTCTCCTCGAAAATAGTTTCGAAGATGTGGCCTTTCCGCTCGCTTGCAGGATCCGAGAGTTCGTTCTGCTGTTCCTGTACCTGAGGAGTCGCAGCTGATGCCGTTGCCTGCGGATTTCGTTGCTTTTCTTCTGGGGAGTTGTCAAGTTGCTGTTTTGGGTTGGGCTGTGTTTGGGGTATATGATCGGGCAACGGGCTTTGTTCATCGTGGGGGGTTTGGGAGTTTGGGTGCCGCTGTTGGCGTTGTTGTGGAGGTTGGTTTTGTGACGCTGCTTGGCTCTCCCAAAAGAGCTTCGCCTTTAAAAAGCTTTGCATCTGCTTCGTTAGGACTTCGCATAAAAACAATTGTTTCTAACTAGTAGTAATGAAGACATGGAGAAACAAGAACACAAGCACGTGTGTTTTAGTGTTGGTGTATATGCATAAATACAGCAGCCACAAGAGTAATTGAGCAGTTACGCGGTAATGTTAATTGTACAAAGTTCCTCCCAAAGCTGCCTATCTTCACAGGCGTGGTCGGAGGTTCCAAAACAACATTGCCTGTGTTTGGGTGCATCTGGTTGAAAGAGACTTAGAGGATTGGTGGCACTCGAAAACAAGCAAAAGAGGATGTTGCGTACAATTGCGCCGCTAATAGGGAATGCAAATGCCTGAGTTACGCCTGTTATCGAATACTGCACGAAATGGGCACTCTTTACAAAAGCTTAGGTAAGTATCCTAAAATCTACAACAAGAAAGCAAAGTTGAAACTTACGTGAACTTTGCGAGTTACAACCAATAGCCTGACCAAACACTCCCTGATATATGTTATCGTTTCATTCAAGTTGAAAAACGTGGTGTTTCGTCCAAGAATTCTCGTATCTCCATCTTGCTTCTTCATCTCGAGTCTAGAGCCTGGGAGGATATGGTGGTGTGAGTACTGTTTTTTCCTCGCCAAAATTGTTCCACGAACCAAAATCCTTCCACACCATGTGAGTGTGATCCCTATGTAACTTAAATACAGTCGCTTCAGCATCTCCAGTGTACAAATGTACTCCTCCTATATTTGGAAATAAAATAAAAGAGCGCATAGCGCACGATTAGAACTTCCCTTATATAGTTAATTTTGAATACGGTACCGGCAGGCAGAACAAGCCGTGTCAGCTTAGGACAGGAAACCCCAATTTTGAAGACACCTGGGATATGCCACTTTTCTGTGGCAGCGACCATTTCTGTAGTTTCCTTGCTCGAATCGTAGACTGCGAGTCCGATTTCCTCAACCTCAACAAAGCGAGTACAAGCAGCAACCATTCCTTCAGGAGTAATCTAATGTTTAAATTGTTTAGACTCAACACGATTCAGATCAAAAAAGATCTTACCGGAGATTCACCACCAGCAACATGAAGAACCTATTAATATTTGCATCATTCATGAATTCATCTTCAATACATCGATAAGAGCGCGTGGGGGAATGACTAACCTTTAATTTGGTGGATAACTTGAACAATCCTTTATCTGTGAATTGTGGACATCGAACGAGAATGGCTTC
>Ga0209935_1004178_pt1 | contig 13661 bp, 8 predicted proteins | sample ThiBio_1000_plan_2_FD_183958 | JGI IMG/M metagenome (GOLD analysis project Ga0209935, IMG submission 183958) | Wastewater bioreactor microbial communities from Cape Town, South Africa - Thiocy_cont_1000_plan (SPAdes) | ecosystem: Engineered > Bioreactor > Thiocyanate-remediating >... | reverse complement strand
TGCTTGGGAATTTTAGAAAATTTTCCTTCATCACTCCAAAATTGGATAAATTTTAAAATTGAAATTTTTTCAAAATTTGGCATGCATATTTCAAAATTAGTTCCAATTTGATATTTGTCATGGTATGCTTCAGCTTATTTATCTGATGAAGATTATCACTTTCGTTATGTAAAGCACCGCAATAATCAGCGATTTGTAACGGTTTTCGGGGACCACTGTGGGAAAGATCGCGATATAATGTGGTTTGACGTCAACTTTTTTTCCGTGGGAGCGTAACGGTCAATAGCCGTTATAATTACCATACTTTCGTTGTGGTTGATTCGTAAGTTAGACATTCAATTAGAAGAAATTTGTTTTCTTATATTTAATATTTCATTAGTATGATTAAATCCGATACGATAAAGTATTATACATTCGTCAGTGTAGGCTGATATCATTGTGATCGTTCGGAACTCAACGTTCAAATAACCAATCATTCTAGAACGACGATGTACCACGGTTTTCCTTAATTTTTTTATGGGTATAAATATATTTGAGGGTAAAGATGAACTGTGAGACTTTGAGTGATAGTCCGAAAGTTTTGCCTGAACTCCTTGAAATCTGGAATTCATATAAAATCCAAAGAATCCAAGGAATTAAATTTGCATTAATCAAAGCTTTTTTTACGATTCAGAAGTCAAGGAACTCACACCGTTCTTAATTGTAGGCATTACATAAAGTGAGGATGCTTAAAGAAGAAAGCATAGTATATTGAAACCCTAGTGCAGGTTCTTTGGCTTCCATGAATTCCGTGGATTTCTCGCGTTCCTTATTAGTCTCGCTGTTATAAAAGGCTTTTATGATTGTAAAGATTCCTCAAGGGTTCAGAATTCATGACATTCGGACAGGTTTTTAACTTATCGATATTAATGAGTAATAATTGTATAATTACGAATTTTAGAAATGACAAATCACTATCGTTCTATTGGAGCGAGACAGGATATTCGTTCGATTTCGTTGGACAGAACAAACCGATATCACATGGCAACATACAATTACAGTTATCTGATCGATTTTTCTATGGATCCTGTCGAATTCGGTTTCTGGTGTGATGATTCTAGATTCCAAAGAGAATTCAAGGAACTCGGCGCATTTAACAAATATTTCGAAAGATTAATCGATAACCGCGATGCCTATACTTTTCCTAATGTCTGGGATGGATATTATCGAATCACACTTGTTCAATTCGAAACCAGCGACGATCCAGATCAGTTGAAAAAGAAATTAAATAAGCTTTCTTTGCCAAATGATGTTAATACTACAGTGTCAGGAGCTCTTTTTCGAAGTGTGAAACTTGATGTTAATAACACGCGTTCTTATCGACTTCCCAACGATTTTTGCAAAGAACCTATAGCATTATATATGTCTGCTTCGCAGGAGCTTCAATTTGAGTCTATTCTTCGCAAGTTAAAAGGTCAGATTGATTACACAAGATGGAAATCAACGTCTCGCGAGGATCTACATATGAATATTCGCTTATATAGAGATACTCCGAGAATTGATAATGTAATGACGTGGAATTGGGAACGAGCTTGTGAATTGGGAATCCCAGAGAAGGTGTCTCAGTACCCAATTGAAATTTTTCATTCAAGACTCGAAATTATTTTGAATCGGTCAGACTGTAAGGGATTATATAAGAAAGGAAGAGGTTCTCAATGGTGGTCAGGAGTTACTGAACTCAATAGGCAATGTTCCGGATGTAAAGCTCCTGTAGGAAACCAACAAGAGTGGACTGGTGTATGCTGTGCATGCAATGAATACGAACGAATCAAGCCAGTCTGGTCTCTCCTGTTTTCGGGCACGGTAAATATTATTTTACGTTGACAGATATGCACTATCATATCGTACCTAAAATCCTTAAAATTATACTGAAGTAATTGCGCTATAGATTTAACAAAATTTTAAATTCTTTACAGAACACAGAGACCTTTTTAAGTATCGATCTTCGAACTTAACCCTTTACCCCCGACAGCAGTTCCAGAAGGGCCAGGAGGATAATGAATACTAGAAAAAAAACTGTTTTCTATCCTCATATATATTCTGTGAAGAAAAGGAAAAAAAGTCACGCCCTTATAGAATAGCATAATGTCCACACCTGTGGACATCAGGGGGGAACGACTCAAATTCAAGCAAATTTTATCAATTTATTTTTCATGTTTTTTTGAGATCTTATGTGATATTTCGTATTATTTATAGAAATTGTAAAGCGTAGAAATATCATAAGTAACTTAATGTTGAATTTTATTCATAAAAAAAGTCAAACAGCTGGATTATACGATAGATATCAAGATGACTTAGCCTTCAGTATGATACTGTGTGAAACAATTTTTTTCTGGTGCCAAACATAAATGCACCTGACATTTGGAGCATGACCATCGTGTTTTTTTCTTACAAGCTTCATTTTTACATCTACTTGCATTTTTTGCAGGAATAAAATGCGGTAAATGATTTTTTCCATCGAGACGTAAAGACTTATATATATACTATTCTTACGAGGAATAAACCTATACATATATGAAAGAAAAGGAAAAATCCTACATATATGATTGATATGTAAACGAATGAAAGGAAAATACCTCTTTCAAATACTCTACTAAGTTTTCAAAAGAAAAATTCAAGACATTCGCACCCAGATGTTTGACCATCAAATAAAAATGCGCATGATTTTCTAATCAAACTTATTGGTTATTGAGATAAAGTCTTTTCGTCAACCATAGCACACCTGTTTTTGACAAAAGTGTGATCAAATATTGAAAAATCAGTTCCTATTTAATAGTTTTCAAATAATATTCATGACGAAAAAAATAGGTTATTTCATGCCACTCCCCCCGAATGTCCACGCATGTGGACATTTGAAGATTTAAGGTTTTTTAAAGTACATGGTGTAGTTCAGGGGCATATAGCATATAATTAGCAGTTTTCAGAATACAAAAATATTTCGAGCTTCAGTTAGAGCATAGAGAAGAAGGAAAAGGAGTACGTTGTTTGGATAGGCCATAGATCATGTTCGAAAAAAATGACTAAGAGTTAATTGAAACAAATTGTTTTTTCCATGAATACAAAGCTTAGGAGGCATGCTAACATTATCATATAGTAAAGTTCAAATCATATCATTGGATGAGTAGTGACATCGTTTTTGCTGATGTCCACAGGTGTGGACATCCGGAGGTAAAGGGTTAAATAAAAAGCATTTGTCTGAAAAAGATTGTTATTACTGTTTATTTTAGGCGACAGAATCCAAGGAAGTTGCCAGCAAAGTAACAGAATCAGATGATTTGACAGAATACGGTAGCAGCTATAACAGCTTTACAAGTCGATATGAGTTGTGGAAAAAGCAAAATATTTTTGATGATACTCTCACTGTGGCAGTGTCAAGCAATATACCAACATTATTACCAAAATTATTACAACAGAATTTCTGTCCCGATTTATTTTTTGTTCAGCACTTAGCTGGAGGTGAAAATAATATGAATAAAATTCCAAAAGTAACCAGCAATGGAAGAACTTATATTTATCACGAACTAGCGACTCAAATGGGATTCTATTATGATTCAGAAAAAGTTGAACCGATAGCACTTATCGATACTAGTGATTTAATGGCAGTGCCTCCCGATACGAGTTCCGAATTCTTCAGTCAAGTCTATTCTGTTTTATTCAGACGAAAACACGCAAAGCAAGCGGAAAACCAAGCTATGATAAACGATGATCATTCGGCTGCGTACTCTTTTATTGCAATGTCGTGTCATATGCCTATTGCTTATCTTGAAAAATTCAAAAATGAAGTCTACGATTCCTTTTGGAAATGCTGCTCTCAAATTCACCGGAAAATTCAATCATTATCAGCTGATTTATTGCCAATGGTCATTGTCATGCATGGAAACACAAATATATGGGAAAACAACCACAATATATCCAAAACATGGATATGTTGCAGTAACGAAGCTACACGAGATAACTCGTTGTATTACCGTAGCTGTGATGTATACCCAGAAATAGTTATAGATCAGCTTCACTACTATGATCTTTATTCAAAAGAGAACTACAGTGAAGATCAATGGAAACAGCATAAAATAAGTTGTATTCCGCAAGAAATTGATTCGACAAAAGTTACAAATAAAGCATTGAGCACAGGTTTTATAGGTGTGAAGTTTAAGGATTAAAATTTTGCTCTTACTTTTTATGAATACAAGACTATGTTTTCGAAATAAAGTGATAAAACTCTATTACTTTAAAAGTCAATATGGCTTAATAATTCCAATTAGCACTGTTTGTTTTAGATTATAAAATATTCTTAACTATATTGCGTTTGCAATAACTTTCAAGGTTAAATTCGATCAACAGGTAACTTATGTTTTGACGTATCTATCTTTAATTTACTTCAGGGCGGAAACAACTAAGACTTCGCGTTTGAAGTCTGCTGTTTCCCCTTTAGGTTACTTTTTCAAGATTTCTTTCAAGATAGGGAGAAGTATACAAATGCCTCACTGATAAAGAAAGAAAAAATCGAGTAAAATGAGTATGATTCTGGAAAAAAAGATTTTTGTACAGGTAGTCTTTTGAGGATTCTCACTCTTTATTATTAGGTTCATCTTATGCACTGATTCAGCAGTTTGTGACTTCTTGAACCTCTCTAAAGTCACAAAAATATGGAACTTATAAAGAGCGATTTCCATTGATTTAGTTAGTTTTTGAGATTGAAATACTTCTGAATGTACAATAATAATAAATAATCTATTAATGCGTATGTCATTCAATAGATTGTTATAGATATATGATGACAAGGTCTATGTGGCAATAATAATAGATATTTTAAGTTTCTCAAATGGTTTTAGTTTAAAAATATTTAATATTTCAGATGAGTAGACAAATCGAAAAAACTATGGACAATAGATCACTGAAAGTGCACATTGAGAATAGTTCATTTAATCCTAATCGGGGATTAATAGAGACTGAACTGATACGTGAAAGATTGTATAAATCGATACTTAATGAAGTAAAAGCATGGCTATATAGTCGTCAAGAAAAACTTCCGTGGACTGAACTACAAATTTCACATATTCTCTTACGTTATATATTTAACAAAAAGGCAACTGTATCTGGGCTGACAGATGATCCTGTATTTATCAGTAATTTTTCTTCAATTGCACGACAACAGCTTCATAACGATTTGAAATCTGTGAAATTGAATGGTGCCAGAGATTTGGCTGAGTTGATTGATGAGCAATTTAGACGTGCGGCGTTTGAAATAAACACAAGAGAGATACCAGCGGATGCACCTGTGACCTTGTCGGTAAATGCAAAAGGTAGCACATTGACCTATCGCGATCGGATGCAAAGAGATTTTTCTCAGCTAGCTCTACAATACGGAACCACCCATTATCGTGCTGCTTATGCACTTGGAATTCGCTACTCTTACCTGCGTTTGGCGGCGCATGGGCTCGCACGAATGTACAAAGAGGAAACAGGGCGGAAAGCAGATGATCGAAAGGCCTGCGAATGTTTTGCTTCAGCTTTCAATCACTACTTTGATCGATATTACTCTGCGTTTCCGGATCTGGAAACATGCTTCGGTTCGAGCGGTTCTTTTTTTAATGCGAACTGGAAAGGAGAACCACAAGATATGACATATTACATCAACCCACCGTTTGATGATACTCTAATTGAATTGTGTGTAGATCGTGTTCTCGACATAATAGAGCGAAATTTAGTTTCAGAAGCTCGTTTTATTTTTACCGTACCTGGAACTTGGAAAGATTTCCCGGCTCTTCAAAAGCTAAAACAAAGCTCTTGGACTACGAAAACAAAAGATTATCCGAAAGGTCAATTACCTTTTATTGACTATATGTCAAACGAAGAATGCCGTACTATTTATCCGACAGACATTTGCGAGATTACTATAGAAAATACTCACGAAGACGAATTCTATTAAATCTTCAATTAACGACACATTTGCCGATAAATCAACTGTCAATCCATGCGATCGTTAACCGAACTGTTCTAACAAAGACTTTGAACTGAATTATTTTTTCATGAGTCTGCTGAAAATTGTGTTTGACTCCGAATAATCAGCTTTCTTTACAGAAATCCTTATAAAAATATTTTCATAAAAGTCCAGTAAGATGTTTTATTAACAGAGGCTTGATGGTAGTGTGGCCCAACGATATTGCGTTCGTTGGAAACTATTTTCTTTCGTCTTCAATATGCTATATGAAAGATCGCAGTACTTGTATACAGGAACCAAAATAGTTGTGAGATAGGAATCACAGTATAACACAACGAATTTGGGCATCATACCCTATGTTTTTTTATACTGATTTAAAAGCTGCCAACAACGGCTTCAACTTACAATATGCTCATAGTAAAAATCACAAGTAACGCGAATCATGGGTTTTGCCTGAGCTTCGACTGTTGTCATTGAATGTCAGTGATCATTCAATTTTTCTCTTTGATTTAGAAAGTATAGGTTTTGTCTGTCACAGAGAATGCTTTACTAGGAATATCTATACGTTTTTAACTAAAGATTGGAGCAATAGTTAAAGTAATAACATTGATTGTGAAAGATGTAGAGATCTTTCAAGAACGTTTTGACATAGAAATGTGATGCAACACGTAAGATATTCTTATCTCAAAGTCATTTATATTTTTCTCTAATCTGTCCAATCAATTGTCCAGCAATTCCATTCTATTTCAAAATCGGTGTGCATGTTTCGATTTCCCGCTGTGAATTACTTGTCTGACAAAACAAACTTTGTATATAATCGTCGTCCTTGTATTACACTGGTTTTCACTTTAGACAATAAATGAGGGTATGTCAAAGTTATTGAATTTACGGTCATAATCTTAATTCAATACTCTCGCATTCATTCGATAGTCGAACAAGATATAGATCGGCTGTTATTTCTCTTTCTCCTCTACATACATAACTCTTTTTTCTTCACGTGTTTAAGTCACGTGTGGAATTTTTTTTTTCCTTCTTTTTCTGCTCACTAGTTTCTAAAACATGAGCAGAACTAAAAGATTATCTGCAGGCAATATTGGCGTGGTGAAACCAGCCTACAACGGCGCTCATTCATCTGCCAGTAGAAAACGTGCTGTTACGATCCCACCGGAAGATGAGGCATCGACACAATCACCAAAACGAAATAGAAGTGAATCCAATGATCAAAGTGACCGATTAGGACCTCATCCAATATCCAACGACAATCAAACTTATAGAACACCAACTCGTGGTCAAACCACAACAACCTCAAACTCTTACTTCAACAAAGGACTAGAGTTAAAAGAAAAACCGGATGACTCATCGAACAAAAGACAAACTCGTGATTTATCCAATCAAAAATTTCCTCCATTTCGTTTATTGTTAGATGACTCAGATGGTCATCGCCCTACGGAATTAAGTATTATCAAGGAGATCAACAAATTCACACGATTAAACTGCACTTATGGACGTTTTACGAAATCAAACGACGATAAAACCTCCTTTCTCTTATATGCCTCCTCGATAACCCAATTTGAATTCTTATTAAAAAAAGAAAATTGGCCAAACAACATCAACAATAATTCGTATACATTGGAACTTCCTAATAGAACACCTGCCTCTTACTCATTAATAGTTCGTAATGTTCCTCCACAGTGGGATGTTGAATCATTTGGTAACGAACTTAAACAACAATATCCAACGATCATACGGACAGTTCGTCTTTTCAGAAACGGTGGTATACCTCTGGCCAAAGTTAGACTCGACTTCTCGTCACACGATGCTGTTGCTGAATTACTCCTAGCAAAACGTATGCTAGTCGACGACTGTAATTTAGCTTTTCCAATCGAGCCGTATGTACTACCCACAAAAGTTCTTCGTTGCTATAATTGTCAAGCTCTTGGTGATCATGTGTCAGCACATTGTCCGGTCAAGGACGACCCAATTTGTTTTAGATGCGCACAGCACCATCCATACAATCCAAAATGCGAAAACCGAAATAAATGTATACATTGTGAAGGCGAACATATGGCAGGAAATCCGAGTTGTCCAGTTAAACTGGCTAAACGAAAAGAATTGAACCTCCTTCGAATGTCTTCAAAGTCTTCAAACAAACCAAATCAAGAATCAACGAATGAATATGCAAATAAGACGACGAAACAAACTTTTGTTCCTGCTTGGCAAACGGCTCAAGGTGTTAGACTATTTTCAACTGACTTTTTAACCTCGAATATGTCTGAAAATCACCGAAGTTCAATAAACAATGCACCATCGGACAACGAGTTGTCAATCAATATCATAGCTAAACTCGATAATATCAACTGCACGATGCAGGACATCAAATCTCAGCAAGTCTTACTAGAAACTAAGATCGAAAAATGGAATGATAGGATTACGAACAATCAAAATGAAATTCACCTCATCTACAGATGTTTACGTGATTCGGTAATCCCAACTGTTCTCGACATTATCAAAATTGTATCCGTAGATGCCAAACAAACAAACAAGCACAATCTAACGCGAGTGAAAGGGAAATTGGAAGAATGCTTCAATAACTTATCGCGTCTTTTCCCCGCTCACGATCACTCACAAAACGATACTCATCCACAAGCTGCAAATCCAAACGATGTATTCACTCACACCGAATATAAATCATGAACTCAAATGCTCGTGTATTTATTCCTAAAGAGACAAATTCTCGTATGATTAATCTGCCAAATTTATCTTCTTATCAAAGAAAATTGTTCCAGAATATAATTTTGGAATGGGAGCGTGCTCCCACATTAAATTCATTACTTAGCAGTTGGGAGAAAAACAAATTATCATTACTTGAAAAGACAAAAATTAAAGATGATCTACAGGTTTTATTTTTAAATATTAATAGCCTTAAAAAGTACATACATGAATTATTTGCTCTACTTGAACCGATTAATGTCCCAATTATTATTCTAAACGGAATTAGACATCACGTTCGTTCGTTACAAAAGTTCAAATCGCATTTCTCAAACTTTCAAGTCTTTACTCAACTAGGCACAAATTCATTCGGTGGAGTTTTAATTGCTGTACATCGTTCCATTCAAGCTCGAAGAGTTTCGTCTTTCGACATTTACAAAAATATGATTGTGCTCGAAATCGGTGAGGGTATAGACAAAATCCAACTTGTTACGATTTACTCTCCTCCGCACGAAAGTCTCCCGATTAGCTTATTCAATGAAATTATTCACAGAAACCCGAACTCGTTTATCTTGGGTGATCTAAATGCTAAAGACAAATCTTGGTCGCTTTCAACAGACAATCCAAAAGGTCGAGTTTTGTTTAATTGGATGGAGGATAATCAATTTCAAATCGTTAACAAGTTTATTCCGACCTCAACTCCTTCAGATGCCACAATCGATGTTATAATCATCCCAAATAGTTCTATCATCGGATCTTTCGCTGTTCTACAGAACATTGGAAGCGATCATCTGCCAATTATTTGGTCTTCTAATATTCAGGCGCACGTCAGAAACAAGCTTACACCGATTAAACGTACATATTGGACCATCTATGAATTATTCCTCTCTTTTTCCTCGCCTTACTGGGATAATCTATCAATCTATATGCGTGACAAGGTAGAGTTTTTCTGCCTCTACGAACGTTTTATTGCTTTATTAGCTGCTCGAGTTACAACAATTGCGTTTAATTCTTCATATAAACCTTCAATCCCGGTCGAAATAATCAATCTTATTAAAGCCAAACATAATTTACATCAATTAGTAAGAAGAACAAAACACCCGAGATTCATATTAGAATTCAATCAAATTTCGAAATTGATAAAAAAATCGATTTACATTCACAAGAAAAATTGCTGGCACAACTATTGTAAATCTCTTACTTCCTTGGACGTTAGAATGTTCTGGAAGAAGATGAAATGCCATTACAAATCTTTATCTTCACCAATTGACGGTTTTCGTATCAACAACTCAACGGTCACTGATGCTGAAGCAATGTGTGCTATTGCTCGGGACTTCTATGAAGATCAATTCTCCGCTCATGAAAACACGAATTCGAACTTAGAACGCGAAGCTGATGCAACAGATGTGCTCTTGGAATCCGACATCTCTGTTTCGTCACTTAATCATTACATTTTCTCTTTCAACTTAGTGAAGAAAATGATCTCGAAGCTTAAAAGCAAAAACTCGACCGGTCTCGATGGAGTTTCAAACAAGATGATCAAGTTAATCCCGAACTCACATCTAAACTTCATCACCGTATGTTTCAATTTCATGTCAAAACTCCGTAAAACGCCGAAACATTGGAAAACCGCCAAAATCATTCTCTTGTCAAAATCCAAGTCGACTATCACTGATCCGAACGATACTCGACCAATTTCTTTACTTTCTTGTTTCTCGAAATTATATGAAAAGCTTTTCATGATTCATTTGCTCAATTGGATCGATATAAATGGAATTTTACCTGAAGAACAATCCGGATTTCGACAAGGACACAATATGTCAACAAGAATCATCTCGTTTATTGATCAAATCGGACAAGGTTTAGCACTGAATACGGCGACAGCTGCTCTTTTCATAGATTTCAAATCTGCATTCAATCAACTTTGGGTAAAAGGACTATGGGTGAAACTCAAGTGGTTAAACTGCCCTCTCGAGATTCTTGCTTGGCTTAGAAATTATTTAACTGATCGAAATGCTTTCATTCATATCAAGGGAATCGATTCCAATCTCTTCCAACAGCACAAGGGGGTTCCCCAAGGCTCCTGTATCGGACCCGTTTTATTTATTCTGTTTCATCATGATATTCTAAACTCAGTGTCAAACATACATTTCAAACACTTATACGCCGACGATATGGCTGTAATCGTTTCTCCGTCTCCTAACTGGTCTTCTAAATCTATCTTAAACAATCTGGCGCAACATATCGAACTTTCAATCGAGAATCTGTACAATTATGCGTTGTTATGGAAACAACCTCTTAACCTGGCAAAGACAGTCTGGATGGTATTTCATAGACAAATATCTCCGAAGATCCCGTCGGTCAACTGTTGCAATAGTGTTATTAATCAAGTGACTCAATTCAAATACCTAGGTGTTGTGCTGGACTCTCGTTTATCGTTCGACAAACATATATCTCTTGTTAAAGGTAAAATAAACAAAAACCTATCTATTTTCAAACGTTTAGCTAAAACAAGAATGTTATCGGAAGATATCGCGTACAGACTTTACAATGCTTTCATTAGATCTCACTTTCAATCACTACTAAATCTCTTCCCGGTTCTGTCCATTACAAAGCAAAAACAACTTGAAGCATATAATCGTAAAATTCATCGAATCACACTTGGTTGGCATGATGCATTAAACGATGAAATACTCAATTTACCAAAGTACAAATCAATGACATTGTTAACCAAAGAACATTTCAACAAATTACTCGTTACGATTGAACATACAAACCCGTCAATCATAACTGATTATCTTCAACACAAAATGTATCTGGTTTTCGTTCGTGATTATTATCTCAATCCTCGTCTTCGTAAACAAAAACAATCGATTGTTACTAGAGGTAGAACCTCTAAAAAAGTAAAACAAGTTCTCGTAAGCAATAAACAAAGCTTGATGGACAAGGTTTTCGGCTTTTCAAATTGATTCAACATCAAATTACAATTGAAACAGTCTTATTCAAACCTCTCTCTTCTTGTCACAATTTTTTCTTGGTTTTTTATGTCTCGAGTCACTTCCTCTCTTGGTGTCATTGTCCACTTTCTTTTCCCTCTCGTGTGCTAAATTTTTTGTATAGAAAAATTAAAAATAATGAATATATTCTATGGGTCTTTTCAATTGGGTTTTTACACTTGTAATACTACTTTCTTTTTTTTCTTTCATGTCTATGTACCTTCATTAGTATTTACAGTGTTTCATGGCAAAAGGGACCGCTTGTGTCTATGCCCCTCTCTCTCTCTCTCTCTCTCTCTCTCTTTCTCTCTGTCTCTATTTGTCTCTATTTGTCACCCATGTAGACAAGTAAAATTATGAATAGAAATAGAAATAAATAAATCAGCTATACACTAATACTCTCGCATTCATTATATGTACATACATATGACATTTTATCTGTAGGAGAATCGAGAAGAAGATTTACGCCAGTGATTCGCTTTTCGAAGTACGCATAACAATCGAATTGAAATCCGATGTTTCCTCATTTATTTCAAAGTATGAGGTCTGTTCAAATTATTTCGTTGGACTTATTTTTAACATCATAACTTCATGTGAATTCTTTAATATTTGGTGATGTATAATTCACAGTAAAGATTCCTAAATCTTTTCGTGTCCATAGATCGCGAACGACTGCTGATTTATTAGCGAGTGGTCCAGCCCAGATTTCACGTGTTTCTCGAACAGTTAAACATTGACCATTTCGAAATCTTCTAACTGTTTTATCAGTTACACTCCATAAACATCTACATCAGGTTGATCGAGAAATAGAATATCTAAACTGTATACACAAAATTGAAACTTTGGTTTAAAAACAATTCTTTGAAAACATTGACCATTTGCCATTCACCAATGAAACAAATGTATTTTTAGCAGTAAATGGAGCCCATAATTGATTTTTACTTTGACATAAAGCTTGAGACTCATCAATGTGACATTTACTAACAATAACATTGGCGTTTTGAATTCCACTGCAATTTTCAATAGTTAAACAACGTCCATCTAATGCCGTTCGAAAACTTTTATATGTTGAATTATATATCCATTGTTGATTCAATGGTATTTCCTCTGTCGACGAACAATTCATTACAATTACATGACCTGGGACATCTTTCAATTGCGATATCTGAGATGCAATTTTTCTTCCTTGAATATATTTGCAAAAAGATTTTTTTTAACTCTCTGTGTATTCTGAATGGTTACGAAATTTGAAGTACTACCAAATGAAATATTAATCCAATGTTTTGAACATCTCAATGCATTGGATCTATTTTATTCATTTGATCAATTAAATTATCGTTTTAATTATATTATTCGTCATATTCCATTGTACGTGAATTTGGAAGGAGATATCAACAAATCGATATTTGATCAATTTTGCAATCAAACTTTGTTGAATCCACAAATAAAAGATGAAGTTTACGCATTAAATTTACCTTCATTTAAAGATAATAATCCTGCAGGTCTGCGAACCAAAATGTTTTTGTCAATTTTTTTACTTGAAGAGTTTATGAATGTTCAAAAATTGAAAACAAATGCAGACGTAAACCTTATACCAATGGGCACTCAGTCGTCGCATTTTAGCTCGAAAAGTACACTCGAATTCTCGATCACATCGTTTTATAAACTACGAGCATTATATATGTCGTGCCTAAGTTACACTTTGTGTCAAAGTTATAACTTCGGCAATATTTTTGCCCAAGTTATAACTTCGACACACAACATTGGATAAAGTTCAACTTCGGCAAACAAATGTTGCTCAAGTTATAACTTCGACACACAGCATCGGCGAAGTTTAACTTCGACAATCATATTGTGCCGAAGTTACTGCAAATGTTGTATTCAACTATAAACATTAAGAACCAACATCATTTTTAATACATTAGTAATAAAATCATCTTTTGATTTCGCATTTTTATTAATTGTTGTTGGCATCG
>Ga0209935_1004174_pt1 | contig 13681 bp, 15 predicted proteins | sample ThiBio_1000_plan_2_FD_183958 | JGI IMG/M metagenome (GOLD analysis project Ga0209935, IMG submission 183958) | Wastewater bioreactor microbial communities from Cape Town, South Africa - Thiocy_cont_1000_plan (SPAdes) | ecosystem: Engineered > Bioreactor > Thiocyanate-remediating >... | reverse complement strand
CAACACGGGATACTTCTTGTTGAATGATGGCGAGCAGGACCAGGCGCTCTTCCTCGTTCGATTCGCGCTGTCGCCCCTCTCGTTCCGCTCTCTGCAATATGAGGAGGTACCTTGCCCTATCCTCATCCAGATGCCTATCGTGATCTATCTATCTATCTATCTATCTATCTATCTATCTATCTATCTATCTATCTATCTATCTATCTATCTATCTATCTATCTATCTATCTATTTATCTATCTATCTATCTATCCATCTATCTATCTATCTATCTATCTATCTATCTATCTATCTATCTATCTATCTATCTATCTATCTATCTATCTATCTATCTATCGTGATCTATCTATCTATCTATCTATCTATCTATCTATCGTGATCTATCGTGATCTATCGTGATCTATCTATCGTGATCTATCGTGATCTATCGTGATCTATCGTGATCTATCTATCTATCGTGATCTATCGTGATCTATGCGGATTCTGTCAAGCTAACTATACAACCAAACTAGATTCAACTGCGATCTTGCAATGGATTGCAAGTTGACGAGCAGCGAGGTCTCTTATATCTCTACGGAGTATGAAGAACCACAACCACCCTCCGCCCACTCTCACCGAACGATAATGTCAATCGTTGTCATCATCATCATGATTCAAGCACGGCACATACTGACCAATCATGCGACTGGTGGTCGTAGTCGGCTGACTTTGGCTTGTTGACCCTCTCACAAATCCTGGTTTATGATGTATCGAGCCCGACATCGATTGCTCCTCACACTACCTTTGAAGTATGGCCACGACGAACGAAATCGACACCTTATCTGTATCGCCTTATGAATGGGCCACTGATGATGGCTCTGTTGTGTTGGGTGCATGGCACGTAGACCATCAAAGGCAGTGGCTTTGAATCCATGGTTATCGAGCAAGAAACAGGCTTGGTGTATACCAATATCATCTCAGCCTTCTCGCCATACACTGTACGCCGACATTCTCAGTCGTTATTTCGCTCAACACGTGCATTTCAAACTAATCAATCAATCAATCTAGACTACGTTAATGTACTTGAACCTGACAGAAGGTGACTCGTCGGATATCGTCGGTGAGGGCGAGCTCAAGGCTCCACCGGTCGATCCTCCGTCACCCGATTCTGCATATCGATATCTCACCTTGACTTCGATACCGATCATTGCCGCACGAGCGCCTCCGAGCACTCTTGCAAATGCAACGCAGACGCGCTTGCTTGACGACAAGGTGCTTTCTGCACTACAGAACCGCACGAACAAAGAGCAGCAGCAAACACTCAGTGGCTCGGGCGACCAGACGATAGTGATCGCCTCGAGAGGCCTGCCGCCGCCGAGCCCGAATAGCCGCCGTGGTGATGCTGCTGCTGCTGCTGGCAATGTCACTGCACCATGGCTCGGCAAATTCTCGACCCTCTATCCGTGGCCTGCAGTATCGGCCTCGCAAATCGACACGACGATCAATAGCACCTTGTTACGACTCGTTTACTGTCCGCAACTTGGAGGCTCCACCAACTCGGGTGTCTTTGCATTGCTACGTCTATGGTATGCTCTAATCACTCCTCTCTCTCGCGCACGCGCGCGCCATCTCTTGCATCCGTGTGCATTCACTCATCCAGACGCTCGCGCTCTCCGATGGTCCAAGGGGGAATCCTGATCAGAAGAACGACGACTTTTACCTCGTGCCGATCGTTGCCGACGGCTTTGGCTTGTACTCGGCCAAGCCAATCTATCTCACATCGGCCCCTTCGCTCTACGACGTGCCGTCATCGTTGGCGTGCGTGCCGTCGAACTCGACCGTCGCCGCCTCGCCGATGATCCTCGCCTCGGTACAGAACTCAATCTTCTTTATCAATACCGTCTCAGGTGACATATCCCCATTGCATTTGCCTCAATATGCGGTACGACTGCGCCCAGTCAGCGGCATATGCATGGTGGTTGTGAGGTTGTCGTCGAGCTGACCGTCCATCTCCATGCGACAATAGGCCATCACTTGGATCAGCTCCGATAACACTGGCAAGATTGCGTACGCCGGTGCCACCAACTACGCGAAACGATCTCCTCCGAACTCGATTCTCCAGTTGATACTGAGCTAGCCGTCATATCGCTTCGTGTGCGAGCGCATATATATGTCACTGTGAATCATATGTCTTGTTCATTCGTTGCCACCACTACTGTCGTCGTTGTCGTCGTGGTTGTGGTTGTTGCCGTTATTGTTGATCTGTTATGCAAAGTGTATTCTTGCTTGTTGTGTACGTAGTTCAGCTCCACTGCTCTCTGAATACCTTGCTCGTTCGTTCACCCTGAGCGGATATTGTGTGGGCGTCAATACATATCTCGATTGACTGAAGGAGGAACGAGAGTTACGAGGAGGCAGCTGCTGTTCTTTGCTTCGTCGTCTCGCTGCTGCTGCTGCTGCTGCTGCTGCTGCATCATCATCTCTCGTGCTCGTGTGCGCCCATCCACTCGTACTCTCTCGTGCATCCACACTGTCTCTCTCGCAGTGCTGCACACTCAATAGTCTCCTTCAAATCACAATCGCGTGTTTGGATTCGTTGAATCAATCAATCGATATCTTGTTGTTGTTGCTGTGGTCGGCAGAATAGATAGTCTTTGTGTTTGTGCTATGCGCTGATACCAACATGAGCGATCATCTCAACCAGCCGCACCATGACGATATCGATGCTCGAATCAAGCTCTCGATTGGTACCGTCCAACAAAGCCACGATGACGGCTCGTTCAACGGTCCTCGAGGCTTGGCGTTCGACCATCATCGAGGTCTCTTGATGGTCGTTGACGGCGACAATCATCGAGTGCAAGTATTCTCTTGTGATGAAGGCTTCTCGTTCGTGTCCAAGCTCGGCAAGAGAGGAGACCAACCAAGCCAGCTCAAGCATCCATGGGGCCTTGCAATCGATCACGATCATGATCGCATCCTCATCGTCGACAGCTTCAATCATCGAGTACAATCATGGTCTCTGAGCGATCAATCGTTCATGTCGTCCATCGGCCAGCAAGGCACAGGAGACCTCGAGCTCACGTATCCTCTTGGCATCGCCATCGACAACCATCATCATCGCATCGTCATCGCCGATACTGAAAATCATCGGTTGGTGTTCTTGTCTTTGATCGATCTCTCGTTCTTGTTCGAGATTGGCGGCATCAAAGGATCTCGACCCGGCGAGTTCAGTAATCCATCAAGCATTGCGATCGATCATGATCGATGCCGAATCATCGTCAGTGATACCCTCAATCATCGAATGCAAGTATTGTCGTCAATCGATGGCTCGTTCTTGCTCGAGTTCGGCCAAGAGGGCGATCAACCAGGCCAGTTCAGTTTCCCTCGAGGAGTGTGCATCGACAACCAAGGCCGAATCATCGTCGCCGACACTTGGAACCATCGGTTGCAATCATTCACTCCCGAAGGCCATCACATCTCGTCGTTCGATTGCCGCAATATCGGAGGTCCATACGATGTTGCGTTCGACGAGCATCGAGGTCTCATCGCCTTCACGGCAGGCCATCGAGTGCATGTGATTGGAGCCAACCAATGGCTTGCCGACACGTTCACATGGCGACCTGATCGACATCGATATGCTCCTCGATGGATGAAGCAAGCCATCTCAACGATGACGATGATTCGATCGCTGATCGATGACGGCGAGTCGGCATCGATGTCGATGATTCCGAACGAGATCTTGTTCGAGATCTTCTCGTTCCTTTGATTGTCGTACTACTGTTGTTGGAGATGATGAATGACTCAATGGCATGACTTTGAACGATTGGCACTGAGTCGCATGCTATTTCTCACACGTTATTATGGATGTGGCGTGGATGTGACAAGCACAGTCTCTTTGATACGTATCTGTAATCTCTTATCAATACAAACCAAGTGATCGATCAAGTCTTCATTTCGATGTCGATTGGAAGGGCAAGCAAGCATTGCTAATCATCACCAAGAAGAGCCTCGTGAGTGGTTGGTTGAGGGAGGGAGGTGCTGTTCTTTGTTCCTTCATCGATTGGTTCTTGTTGCTTCTTGTTGCTCGTTGCTTGCTTGCTTGCTTGCTTGGTGTCTCTCTCGTGTCTCTCGTGTGTTGCATCACCATCTCTTTGCCTTGAAGTTTTGAGTTTGAGAGTATCTCTTTGTCATTGTGAGAGAGACATTGAAGTGGAAGAGATGGGCGAGAATCCTCTTGATCGTGATGCTCGAATCAAGCTCTCGATTGGCACCGAGGAAGCAGGCCATGCCGATGGCCAGTTCAACAGTCCTTGCGGCTTGGCGTTCGATCAGCATCGAGGCCTCTTGATCGTCTTAGATTCCAGCAATCATCGAGTGCAAGTATTCTCTTGTGACGATGATGAGGGCTTCTCGTTCGTGTCCACGTTCGGCGAGTATGGCGACCACAATCCGTGGGGCCTTACCATCGACCACGATCATGATCGCATCCTCATCGTCGATTACGGCAATAATCGAGTGCAATCATGGTCTCTGAGCGACCAATCGCTCTTGTCGTCCATCGGCCATCGTGGATCAGGAGATCTCGAGTTCTTCTATCCTCAAGGCATCGACGTCGACAACCACCATCGCCGCATCGTCATCGCCGACACCTTCAACAATCGATTGGTGTTCTTGTCGTCGATCGATCTCTCGTTCTTGTTCTGTGTCGGCAAGCAAGGATCGCAACCTGGCGAGTTCAACTGGCCATCAAGCATTGCGATCGATGATGATCGATGCCGAATCATCGTTTGTGATTCGGGCAACCATCGAGTGCAAGTATTGTCGTCGATCGATGGCTCGTTCTTGCTCGAGTTCGGCCAAGAGGGCTTCCAACCAGGAGAGCTCAGTAACCCACAAGGAGTATGCATCGACAACCAAGGCCGAATCATCGTCGCCGACTACAACAACTTTCGATTGCAATCGTTCACTCCCGAAGGCCATCACATCTCGTCGCTCGATTGCGGCACCGAGAGGCCATCGGCAGTTGCGTTCGACGAGCATCGAGGTCTCATCGCCTTCTCGGCGGGCCATCGAGTGCATGTGATTGGAGCCAACCAATGGCTTGCCGACACGCTCACATGGCGACCTGATCGACATCGATATGCTCCATCATGGATGAAGCAAGCCATCTCGACGATGACGATGATTCGATCGCTGGTCGATGACGGCGAGTCGGCATCGATGTCGATGATTCCGAACGAGATCTTGTTCGAGATCTTCTCGTTCCTTTGATTAGAGCTTGTCTCGTTCGCGCAATCGATGCGGCGCTGGTATATTTGAGAGAGAGAGAGAGAGAGCGCGTCTGTGTCAATGGTCGTTGAAGGTCGAGATGCGTTGCGCTTTGAGGCCAGCGATTGAGAGGTTCGAGAGGAACTCACGCGAACGGGATTGGCATATGCATCGTTACTTGCTCTCGCGCACACGCCAAGACACCAAGCGCCTGCGAATCCACTCCAACAACAAACCAGCATCTCATCCTCGGTCGTGTGAGTATTGTGCGTTTGGAGGTCGATATCTTTGTTGCAGCTGTGCGTGTGATGCAATCATGAGCGACCATCTCAACCAGCCGCACCATGATGATATCGATGCTCGAATCATGTGCTCGATTGGCACCATCCAACAAGGCCACGACGATGGCTTGTTCTATGAACCTCGAAGCTTGGCGTTCGATCATCATCGAGGTCTCTTGATGGTTGCTGATAGCGACAATCATCGAGTGCAAGTATTCTCTTGTGATGATGACGACGATGACGAAGGCTTCTCGTTCGTGTCCACGTTCGGCGAGAGAGGAGACCGACCAGGCCAGCTCTATCATCCATGCGGGATCGCGATCGACCACGATCATGATCGCATCCTCATCGTCGACAACTATAATCATCGAGTACAATCATGGTCATTGAGCGACCAATCGTTCTTGTCGTCCATCGGCCAGTATGGCACTGGAGATCTCGAGTTCATCTTGCCCGAACACATCGCCATCGACAACCATCATCGCCGCATCATCGTTGTCGACGCTTGCAACCACAGGTTGGTGTTCTTGTCGTCGATCGATCTCTCGTTCTTGTTCGAGATCGGTACCCAAGGATCTCGACCCGGCGAGCTCGATTATCCAGCAAGCATCGCGATCGATGATGATCGATGCCGAATCATCGTCTCTGATTCCAACAACCATCGAATGCAAGTATTGTCGTCGATCGATGGCTCGTTCTTGCTCGAGTTCGGCCAAGAGGGCGACCAACCAGGCCAGTTCAAGCTTCCTCATGGATTGTGCATCGACAACCAAGGCCGAATCATCGTCGCCGACTCTTTGAACCATCGGTTGCAATCATTCACTCCCGAAGGCCATCACATCTCGTCGTTCGATTGCCGCAGCCTTGGAGAGCCACTTGGAGTTGCATTCGACGAGCATCGAGGTCTCATCGCCTTCTCGGCATACAATCGAGTGCATGTGATTGGAGCCAACCAATGGCTTGCCGACACGTTCACATGGCGACCTGATCGACATCGACATGCTCCTCGATGGATGAAGCAAGCCATCTCGACGATGACGATGATTCGATCGCTGATCGATGACGGCGAGTCGGCATCGATGTCGATGATTCCGAACGAGATCTTGTTCGAGATCTTCTCGTTCCTTTGATTCTATCGTGATTCGAGAGAGATGGATGATGGTGACGATACAATCACACATTGATGAGGATCAAGACTCTCTCGCATTGATTCGAGCCCGCTACCCCTGCTTTCGTCACTTCCGCTACCCCTCGCCTCCCAGGCCCTTCCAGCGTGCTTTCCCGAGCCAGCGCAGGCTGGCCCCTCCAACTACCAATGATATACATATATTTGGAGTGCTTACAAGCTGTACAATCTGAATATGGGGCTTACGGGTGGATTAGCGCGGTCTTTCTGCCAAAGCATGCGCTAAATGCCTGAGTGCTGACGGAAAGTCGCCCTGGAAGCCACGCATTCTCGCGAGCGTGTAGTAGTTGACCAACGTGATCGAAATCATGCCGTGGAGGATGTTGGAAGACTCGGAGTACCGCTTGGGCCACGAAATCGAGCATATCCGTCGATTCAAGATGTCGACGGCGTTGAATTGGGTCTTGTAGATGACCCATGGCAAAGGCGCTGGTCCAACGTCCGACGAGGCTGTGAGTGTCTCGAGGTAAGCGGCGTGGCGGCGCTTCGGATCGCTGCTGGCGACCTTGGAGGCAACTAATGCGTCGATTAGCTCGCTCTTGTTGCCGGTACTTTTGCATCCCAGCTCGATGAGATGGGCCTTGAGTTGAGGTACTGTACAAGCGTTGTACTGCGTCCGCAACTCAGCCGTGAGCTCGGCAGCCTGCTCCTCGTCCTCGGGAACGATGGTGAGTGCTTCGCGAGAGAGGCATCGTGTGCACTCATGCTGCTTGTCTTCGGCAATCGCAACGTTCCAGCCAGTGAGAGCGTGTATGATTGTGTAGGAATTACCTGCATAGATAGCCGTGTGTCAGTCGCTGTAGCACGTCACCCAGCTCTCGGATCGACTTGGAATTGCAAGTAGTACCGCTAGGAATGCCCTGAGACAGTGCGAAAGACTTGAGCACCTCGGCATCGAGGCTCAACATGAGGCGCGCGCTCGCATACGAGCCGGTGCGCGCGCAAGTACACTGCTTCAGGCCTGCAGCGACAAAGCCGTTCGAGAACGAGGTCATTACGCGCCGGACAGCGGAGCCTTGGTCGGTTCTGAGCTCTCCATGGTAGGCAGTGACGATGGAGCCTCGGTTGTTGGCCAGAACTCGGTGGCACAAGGGCTCGAGGTCCTGCGATGCGATGGTGACGGCATCGTTGGTAGTGAGCGAGCGGGCCGAGAACAGGTACAGGTGTCGGTTCTTATCCATCCACGCAACCGTGTCAGCTGTGTGGAAGGCAGAATCGGCAACCCACAAAGGCTTGCCCAACGTGTCGCGGGATGCGTTTTGGACCAGATACGTGAAGGCTTCGGACGGCGTGATGGTCGGGTGCTTCAGGTGAAAGAGGAACGACAGGCTGAACGGTAGCACGTTGACCTCGTCGCTCTCATCGCCCACTCCGACGAACGGCATCTTGGTAACGGCTTGATACGCTACGTGGCCGACAGGGTGAGGCTTGTTGGGGAAGAATAGCGTCAGACTGGCGTGGGTATACTCGAATACCGACTCGTCGATCGTGCGAATAGGGTCTGGTACCACGGCTGTGGAGAACGCAGCGTTCAACGATGTCTGGATCGCGCTCAGGTCCCCAACGTTGAGATTGCCGAACGAGCTCAGTATCGCCGAATAGCGATTACGCCCAATGGCAAGGTCCTGGTGTCGCGTGTAGAACGACTCAGCCGACTTCGAGGTCATGGTCGACTCGACTGCGCGCAGGATATGCACGCTCAGCATCGAGAGGAACTGCTCCTCCGTTACGTTCGGGCGGTAGTGCTTCGATGGCGAAGCGGTCCGTTCCAAGGCAGCATTGATCTTGGAGACGATCACCTTGAGCTGGGTACTACCCAGGAGGATGCCGAGAGTCGCTACGGCATCGAACTCTGGCGTCTCCTGGCGGCGACGTCGGGGCGAGGCATCAGACGACCGCCGAGGGCGCTTGGCTGGGCGCGATTCGAGCGGTGCTATGACGCGAAGCTCGAGCCTCTCGTTCGTAATGTTCTTCCAACCATCCATCGCGAGTAGTTCAAGCTCTCGCGCCGAACTATACTACCGAATCGTGAGCCTTGGCTGTGGTTGGCTGGCGCTATCGTCGTCGTCATCATCGCAACGCACCCTGATGCATCCTCGAACTCCTTGCGCGAGCGTTTCTTCGATGAACTCGCCTTGGAAAGCTGGTTTTGCCTTAAATCCAAGGTGCGCTCGGTCGAGACAGAGTAGAGAAGCTCGAGATCGCGAGCAACTGACATTACGACGAGATACACAGCGGGATACGCCAGGTACACGGAGGGGAGGCGGTGCGTGGGGGTGGGGTAGCGGTAGACGAAAAACAGGGGTAGCGGGCACAGATTGTTATCTCCAGAATGAAGATTGAAGAGTGTTGGATTGCAGATCGAGATCGTTGGAAGGAGGATGAGGGAGGACTGGCAGCAAGAGCAGCACCAAATGCCCAACGACAGAGCACTCTCACTCTCACTCTCACTCACACGAGAGAGAGCACGAGGAGGCAGCTGCTGTTCTTTGCTTCGTCGTCTCGCTGCTGCTGCTGCATCATAATCTCTCGTGCTCGTGTGCGCTCATCCACTCGTACTCCCTCGCTCATCCACACTGTCTCTCTCGCACTGATCCACACTCGATAGTCTCCTTCGAATCACAATCGCGTGGTTGGATTCGTTGAATCAATCAATCGATATCTTGCTGTTGTTGCTGTGGTCGGCAGAATAGTCTTTGTGTTTGTGCTGTTGGTGTTGCAATCATGAGCGACCATCTCAACCAGCCGCACCATGATGATATCGATGCTCGAATCAAGATCTCGATTGGTGCCAGCCAACGAAGCCGTGATGATGGCCTCTTTGATTGGGCCAAAAGTTTGGCGTTCGATCATCATCGAGATCTCTTGATGGTCGTCGATCGCACCAATCATCGAGTGCAACTATTCTCTTGTGATGAAGGCTTCTCGTTCGTGTCCAAGTTCGGCGAGGGAGGCGACCGACCAGGCCAGTTCCAATATCCTAATGGCATTGCAATCGATCACGACCATGATCGCATCCTCGTCACCGACCGAGGTAATTGTCGAGTACAATCATGGTCCTTGAGCGATCAATCGTTCTTGTCGTGCATCGGCCAGTATGGCACTGGAGATCTCGATTTGAAGCTCCCTGAAGGCATTGCCATCGACAACCATCATCGCCGCATCATCATCGCCGATACCAACAACAATCGATTGGTGTTCTTGTCGTCGATCGATCTCTCGTTCTTGCTCTGTGTCGGCAAGCCAGGATCTCGACCTGGCGAGTTCGAATATCCTTCAAGCATTGCGATCGATCATGATCGATGCCGAATCATCGTCTCTGATACCGGCAACCATCGAATGCAAGTATTGTCGTCGATCGATGGCTCGTTCTTGCTCGAGTTCGGATCTCATGGCAATCAGCCAGGAGAGTTCAGCTTCCCTCATGGAGTATGCATCGACAACCAAGGCCGAATCATCGTCGCCGACACTGGCAACCTTCGATTGCAATCATTCACTCCCGAAGGCCATCACATCTCGTCCTTCGATTGCCGCAGTCTTCGAGAGCCATTTGGTGCTGCATTCGACGAGCATCGAGGTCTCATCGCCTTCTCGACCCGCCATCAAGTGCATGTGATTGGAGCCAATCAATGGCTTGCCGACACGTTCACATGGCGACCTGATCGACATCGATATGCACCATCATGGATGAAGCAAGCCATCTCGACGATGACGATGATTCGATCGCTGATCGATGACGGCGAGTCGGCATCGATGTCGATGATTCCGAACGAGATCTTGTTCGAGATCTTCTCGTTCCTTTGATCGTCGTACTACTGTTGTTGGAGATGATGAATGATCAATGGCATGACTTTGAACGATTGGCACTGAGTCGCATGCTATTTCTCACACGTTATTGTGGATGTGGCAAGCACAGTCTCTTTGATACGTATCTGTAATCTCTTATCAATACAAACCAAGTGATCGATCAAGTCTTCATTTCGATGTCGATTGGAAGGGCATGTAAGCATTGCTAATCATCACCAAGAAGAGGCTCGTGTGAGTGGTTGGTTGAGGGAGGGAGGTGCTGTTCTTTGTTCCTTCATCGATTGGTTCTTGTTGCTTCTTGTTGCTCGTTGCTTGTTTGCTTGGTGTCTCTCTCGTGTCTCTCGTGTGTTGCATCACCATCTTTGCCTTGCAGTTTTGAGTTTGAGAGTATCTCTTTGTCATTGTGAGAGAGACATTGAAGGGGAAGAGATGGGCGAGAATCCTCTTGATCGTGATGCTCGAATCAAGCTCTCGATTGGCACCGAGGAAGCAGGCGATGCCGATGGCCAGTTCAACAGTCCTTGTGGCTTGGCGTTCGATCATCATCGAGGCCTCTTGATCGTCTTAGATTCCAGCAATCATCGAGTGCAAGTATTCTCTTGTGACGATGATGAGGGCTTCTCGTTCGTGTCCACGTTCGGCGAGTATGGCGATCACAATCCATGCGGGATCGCGATCGACCACGATCATGATCGCATCCTCATCGTTGACCGATTCAATCATCGAGTACAATCATGGTCTCTGAGCAACCAATCGCTCTTGTCGTCCATCGGCCAGTATGGATCAGGAGATCTCGAGTTCACCTTGCCCGAACACATCGCCATCGACAACCATCATCATCGCATCATCGTTGTCGACGCTTACAACCATCGATTGGTGTTCTTGTCGTCGATCGATCTCTCGTTCTTGTTCTCGATTGGCGGTATCCAAGGATCTCGACCTGGCGAGCTCGATTATCCTTCAAGCATTGCGATCGATGATGATCGATGCCGAATCATCGTCTGTGATTCGGGCAATCATCGAATGCAAGTATTGTCGTCGATCGATGGCTCGTTCTTGCTCGAGTTCGGCCAAGAGGGCGACCAACCAGGAGAGCTCAGCTATCCTCAAGGACTGTGCATCGACAACCAAGGCCGAATCATCGTCGCCGACTACAACAACCTTCGATTGCAATCGTTCACTCCCGAAGGCCATCACATCTCGTCGCTCGATTGCGGCACCGAGAGGCCATCGGCAGTTGCATTCGACGAGCATCGAGGTCTCATCGCCTTCTCGGCCGGCAATCAAGTGCATGTGATTGGAGCCAATCAATGGCTTGCCGACACGCTCACATGGCGACCTGATCGACATCGATATGCTCCATCATGGATGAAGCAAGCCATCTCGACGATGACGATGATTCGATCGCTGATCGATGGCGGCGAGTCGGCATCGATGTCGATGATTCCGAACGAGATCTTGTTCGAGATCTTCTCGTTCCTTTGATTTGATTGGCGATGATGCAACACGAGCAACCACAGACAGACCTTGCAATTCTCGATGATTGCGAATACAATCGAGCGCTCGAAGACCTCGCAAAGGAGCCTCCTTACAAGAGCTTGTCTCGTTCGCGCAATCGATGCGGCGCTGGTATATTTGAGAGAGAGAGAGAGAGCGCGTCTGTGTCAATGGTCGTTGAAGGTCGAGATGTGTTGCGCTTTGAGGCCAGCGATTGAGAGGTTCGAGAGGAACTCACGCGAACGGGATTGGCATATGCATCGTTACTTGCTCTCGCGCACACGCCACGACACCAAGCGCCTGCGAATCCACTCCAACAACAAACCAGCATCTCATCTTCGGTCGTGTGAGTATTGTGCGTTTGGAGGTCGATATCTTTGTTGCAGCTGTGCGTGTGATGCAAACATGAGCGACCATCTCAACCAGCCGCACCATGACGATATCGATGCTCGAATCATGTGCTCGATTGGCACCATCCAACAAGGCCACGACGATGGCTCGTTCCACAAACCTCGAAGCTTGGCGTTCGACCATCATCGAGATCTCTTGATGGTTGCTGATAGCGACAATCATCGAGTGCAAGTATTCTCTTGTGATGATGACGACGACGAAGGCTTCTCGTTCGTGTCCACGTTCGGCGAGAGAGGAGACCGACCAGGCCAGCTCTATCATCCATGCGGGATCGCGATCGATCACGATCATGATCGCATCCTCATCGTCGACAACTATAATAATCGAGTACAATCATGGTCATTGAGCGACCAATCGCTCTTGTCGTCCATCGGCCAGTATGGCACTGGAGATCTCGAGTTCATCTTGCCCGAACACATCGCCATCGACAACCATCATCATCGCATCATCGTTGTCGACGCTTGGAACCATCGATTGGTGTTCTTGTCGTCGATCGATCTCTCGTTCTTGTTTGAGATCGGTACCCAAGGATCTCGACCTGGCGAGCTCGATTATCCAGCAAGCATTGCGATCGATGATGATCGATGCCGAATCATCGTCTCTGATTCCAACAACCATCGAATGCAAGTATTGTCGTCGATCGATGGCTCGTTCTTGCTCGAGTTCGGATCTCGAGGCACTCAACCAGGCCAGTTCAAGCATCCTAATGGACTGTGCATCGACAACCAAGGCCGAATCATCGTCGCCGACTCTTTGAACCATCGGTTGCAATCATTCACTCCCGAAGGCCATCACATCTCGTCGTTCGATTGCCGCAGCCTTGGAGAGCCACTTGGAGTTGCATTCGACGAGCATCGAGGTCTCATCGCCTTCTCGGCAGACAATCGAGTGCATGTGATTGGAGCCAATCAATGGCTTGCCGACACGTTCACATGGCGACCTGATCGACATCGACATGCTCCTCGATGGATGAAGCAAGCCATCTCGACGATGACGATGATTCGATCGCTGATCGATGACGGCGAGTCGGCATCGATGTCGATGATTCCGAACGAGATCTTGTTCGAGATCTTCTCGTTCCTTTGATCGTATTCGTGATTCGAGAGAGATGGATCGATTACATCTTCAACATCATCATCACGGTTGATGGATGATCGTCGAGAATCCATCGATAGCAAGGTTTGGTGGCGGGGTCTGATCTTTATACGGTGAGAGATCGCTCGATCGCTCAGTTGTTCGTTGCTGCCTCTAC
>Ga0209935_1004173_pt1 | contig 13683 bp, 11 predicted proteins | sample ThiBio_1000_plan_2_FD_183958 | JGI IMG/M metagenome (GOLD analysis project Ga0209935, IMG submission 183958) | Wastewater bioreactor microbial communities from Cape Town, South Africa - Thiocy_cont_1000_plan (SPAdes) | ecosystem: Engineered > Bioreactor > Thiocyanate-remediating >... | reverse complement strand
GCTTGTGTTAGAGACGGGAAAGTGTATGAATATAACCATGTATATAAACAGGTAGCTTAAGCAAGTTATAGATATAAAGTAAACTAGTATTTATTTTTTTAAAGCTTGCTTTTGTCATAGAAATCACAATCCAAAGCCCAAAAGAGATCGTTGATAGTTACAAAAAAGGTTGCTATCAGCCCTGAGTAACCCCTTCTTTAGGTTGTTCCTGACTAGTTTCTCTAACAACATTATTAGGCTTTTTTCTCCTAACAGGCCTTTTCTTAGTAGGTACCTGTTTATTGACTACTTCCTGAGTTTGAGAAGCTACTTTATCTACAGTCACATCATGCATCGGATAAGGTCGGGGACCAATCAATCGTTCTAGATCCTGTTGAAAAATAACCTCTTTTTGGAGAAGTTCCTGCGCAACACTTTCTAAAGACTGACGCTTACTCCATAGCAGCTTTCTAGTCCTTTTATAAGCTTTATCAACCATGATGCGAACTTCTTCGTCAATAGCCTGCGCTGTATTCTCAGAATAGGGCTTGTTAAACACATATTCCGGCTGTCCAGGGTCATGAAAAGAAATATTTCCTATTTTTTCATTCATACCATATACTGTAACCATGCTATATGCCATCTTGGTAACACGCTCTAAGTCACTTAGCGCACCAGTAGATAATTTTCTAAAAATAATTTCTTCAGCCGCCCTGCCACCTAGTGCCGTGCAAATTGTATCTATCAACTGTTCTTTTTGATATAAAAATTGCTCTTTAGGTAGATATTGTGCATAGCCCAAAGCAGCTACTCCTCTAGGAACAATACTCACTTTGAGCAACGGATCTGCGTGTTCTAAAAACCAACTTGCTACCGCATGGCCCGCTTCATGATAGGCCACAATTCGCTTTTCTTGGGGAGAGATAATTTTATTCTTCTTTTCTAAACCACCAATAACACGGTCTATCGCATCTTGGAAATCTTCCATATCCACATAATCTTTATCTTTTCTAGCGGCAATCAACGCAGCTTCATTGCTTACGTTAGCCAATTCGGCTCCAGCAAATCCAGGAGTCTGTGCAGCCAGCTTTTTAATATCTACTCCCTTATCTAGCTTCAGGTCCTTCATATGCACCTTGAGTATGGCTTCTCGATCAGCAATATCGGGTTTATCAATACTTATTTGACGATCAAACCGTCCTGGTCTTAGTAAAGCCGAATCTAGCACATCAGGTCTATTGGTAGCTGCCAAAATAATAATCCCTGAATTGGTACCAAAACCATCCATCTCTACTAAAAGCGAATTCAATGTATTTTCACGTTCATCATTAACACCAGGCATAGAACCCCTACCTCTTGAGCGCCCCACAGCATCTATTTCATCAATGAAGATGATAGCCGGAGCTTTTTCTTTAGCTTGTTTAAATAAATCCCTTACACGCGCGGCTCCTACACCCACAAACATTTCCACGAAATCAGATCCAGAGAGGGAGAAAAAAGGAACCCCTGCCTCGCCAGCTACAGCTTTAGCTAATAAAGTTTTCCCCGTTCCAGGAGGTCCTATTAATAAGGCTCCTTTAGGTATTTTACCACCTAGTCTAGTAAATTTATCGGGTTCTTTAAGGAACTCTACGATTTCTTTGATCTCTTCTTTAGCCTCCTGCAAACCTGCAACATCATTAAAAGTAACCTTTACTCTATTTGCAGCATCAAAAAGCGCTGCCTTTGATTTTCCTATATTGAAAATCTGACTTCCTGATCCTACTCCCCCGGACATTCTACGCATTAAAAGCCAGAAGCCAGCCATAATCAATAAAAAGCTTCCCCAATTAATTATGATGGCTATAAAATCTGTACGCTCTTTCGAAATATAGCCAATCCGATCTTCAGGAGGCAGTTTCGTTTCTATCTGTTTAAAGTTATCATTAAATATTTTGGGAGAGGGTACTCTGAAGCTGTAATGAGGCGTTTGATCTATATAAAAGGAAAAACGATTTCCCAATTCAGTTTTGTATGGTTCTTTTAAGAAAGCCTCCTCCTTTAAGGTTATCTCAACCAGATTCTGATTAGTAATCAACACTACCTGTTTCACATCTTTATTCAGCATAAGTGTTTCAAACCTATGTTCAGAAATAGGTATGGCCGTTTTCAATTTACTGACATATAGTATACCTATGATAACAACAAATAGTGTAATGATGGACCAGATTTGTGATCTTGGACTTTGGGGTAATTTATCTTTACCTATCTTCATAATAATTTATTTATACGTTGGTGACTTAATAATCTTATTAGACTTCTTCCGAAACCGTCGTCTTGAGTTCCCTGTGTTTGTCAGTAATTGGTTCTTCATATTTACTTACTCTAGTAAACTCCGGTTTCTCACAAATTCCTTCCTGCCCAGAGAACCCAATATTTGGTTTCAGAAAAAGTCTATTGTTTCATATAATATAAATAGTAAAAAGCAACTGCTAATTTACGCTTAAAAATGGGTTGTTTCTGCATCTCCCCATAACATATCTAATGCATATAGCTCTCTTTTTTCGCGTTGGAAGATATGCACAACCACATCTACATAATCTATCAAAACCCATTCCTTGTTCGTAAACCCTTCTTGCTTCCAAGGACGTTGTCCTGCTTTTTTATAGCTTGTTTCTATAATATTATCTGCAATTGCTTCTATCTGTGTATTTGACTGTCCTGAACAAATTATAAAATAATCTGCTACACTACTTCCTATTTTACTTAAATTCAGCACACTAATCTCCTGTGCTTTCTTATCCTGCATCCCTTCTACGATCGCATTAACAAGCTCGATTTTAGTTCCATTTTTTCTTGTAATTTGGGCCATAATTATAGCAACTCAAATAAATATAAGATTTAGAAATTAATAAATAAAAACCACTATCATATGCCATTTACGGGAGAAAATATTATATACAAAGCTACTTGTATCTCTACAAATACTTTAGCTATGCACTTAATTTCTAACGAAACCATCCCAGAGGGCACTGTAGTAATTACAGATCACCAATCCAACGGTAGAGGCCAACGAGAAAATACCTGGATAAGCGAACCTTACAAAAATCTTACTTTTTCTTTAATATTATATCCTACTTGGCTAACGATCAAGGAAATTTTTTCTCTTAATATAATTACAACAATTGCTATCCACGAAGTTCTAACAACTTATATACCTAAAGATTTATTTGTTAAATGGCCTAACGACATATATTATCAAAATAAGAAAATAGGTGGCGTACTGATCGAAAATTTGGTAAACAAAAATAAGATTAAGGCTTCTGTTATAGGGATTGGCCTAAATGTCAATCAAAAAAATTTTAATTTACCTCATGCAAGCTCACTCTTCTTGACCTGTGGACATGAATTTAATTTATCTAGTCTACTTATACAACTTACCAGTACCCTACAAGCTAAATATAATCAATTTTGCAAAGAAGGTTTGCATCTATTTAAAACAGCATATTTGGAGAAGCTTTATTGGATCAACCAACCAAGAACATTTCAAGATAAAACAGGTATTTTCGAAGGAATTATTCAAGGTATAGATGAGGTAGGCAGGTTATTGGTACTTAAACAAAATAATGATCTAGGCTGCTATAACTGCCAAGAAATAAAGTTTATTGAATAGAGTCCCCTTCATAGCGCAAGCCTCTTGGCTTGTGCTATTATAATTTGATATCTTTATATCTAGCTTATTAGGTTAGAAAGTTTTAAGGTGTATTTGTAGGCACAAGCGAGGACACTTGCGCCAGGTTAAGGAGTATAAAGGAAGAAAGAATTTTTGTAGGAAGAGCGTATTCGTATATCAAATTTGCTAGTTAGATAAAGTTTATGAAACGAAACTATAAAATAAGCATACTACTAGGCATATATGGACTAGTAGCAAACATATTGTTAGAAGGCTGTAATACAACTCCTGTTACTGATATCCCTCACGGTAAAGATGAACAAATAATAGAAAATCAAGCATTAGAAAAACAAAACAACAAAAGGTATTCCGAAAGCTTGATAGAGGTGGAAAGAGAAATAAAAAGGAAAAAAAAAGGAAGAAGCGCTTACTGAATTAGCAATTAGAACTAACCGCATAATACTTGATCCCATCAAGCCTACTGATAAAGAATGGGAAATAGTGCTAGGTGGAACAAAAGATGCCAAACGTGGTAAAAAAAGATCTCAACAAGAACAAGCAAAACCAAAATCTCATTTACAGGCAAGTAAAAAGCCGAAAGCTCCAAAAACGAATATAAGAAAAGAAAGGCAAGCCAACAATGAAGCCGCTAATATTACGACAGCCGAACAGCAGCCTGATGTACCATCATCAGCGTTAGAAGCGCAAAGCTATACAGATGTGCTTGATATTACTTCCCAATCAACTATAGAAACTTTAGCAGCAGAATTATTACAAGGTATTTTTTCTTATTTAACATTTGAAGAGATGCTGCCGGTCAGAAACGTGAACCATTTTTTTCATACCCTTACAACAGGGTATAACCGCATAGGGGTAGTGGGTATAGAAAACAAACCTGATAGTCGTAAGCTAGTAGATAGTTGGTACCTAAAAAAAACTATAAGTTTCAAGTATTCCAAAAAGTTCAAGGAAGCGCGATGGACCCATGAAACAATACCTAGTTTTATTTTTTATCAATTCATGGAAACAGTAGCTAATTTACTTCCTATATATTGGAGTTGTTTGCCCTTTACACAAATAAAAAAACTTTTGTTAAAGCAAAAAAAGAGATCTGTTAGCCAGGCAGCAGAACTTGGTAAGTATTTAGTAGTAGGAAGTAAAGGCAATTATCAGTTAGCTAAAGTATATGAGCATGCTATTAAAGAAGAGACATTGGAATTAAAAAAGGGTACAGAAAAAGTATTAAAATTATATAATAAGGCTGCGTACAAAGGACATATAAAAGCTCAACTTAGACTAGGTAGTTTATATATGCAAAATGGGCCAAATCAGAGCTTTATCACCGCCTTAACATGGTATTTATCGGCAGCTAGAAGAAGTAATAAAATAGCACAATATAATTTAGCTAGAATAATTCAAAAGGGACGGGGTGTAAAGAGACCAGATGAAGACTTGATTTTTAAATGGTATAAAGCAGCAGCAAAGCAAGGATATAGTCAAGCACAATATGAATTAGCAAAGCTATACAAGGCTATGGAAATCTATCATAAAGCATTGATATATTTTGAGAGAGCAGGCATAAAAGAAGCAGATTTTGAGATAGGGGCAATGCATGAAGAGGGACTATTGTCGGGACAACCAAATTATGCTGAGGCAATAGCTTGGTATGAAAAAGCGGCTACTCAAAATCATAAAAAGTCTTTATCTAATTTAGCCCTTATCTACTTCCAAGGTTTAGGATCAGATCAGCCAAATAAGAAGAAAGCATCAGAGTATGCTAAAAAAGCGTTAAGAATTGATTAATCCAGCTCAAAATATTAAAAAAGTAGTGAAGGTCTAGACTTTGTAACTACTTCTGTTGTATACTGAACCTATATATTTCTATATATAAAGCTATTATCTTTGAGTTAATAGAGACGGTTAAGATAAGCTATATTTGAAAGTTACTAGTTAGGTAGTAACTTTGATATCAATTTCTTTATAACTTTCAAAATATTTTACCTGTTAGGTTATGCTAGCGGCGGGGTATTCTGTTTAAGTAACTAAACTTAATTACTTATATATCGTATAAATCATGGATAAAAATAAAATTATAGGGCTATTACTTATATCCCTTATACTCATTCTATATACTCATTTCTTTGACAATAAAATTTCTAAAACCGCCCAAACAAATCCTATTACAAACGAAGGAAAACCAACAACTTCCTCTCATAGACCTTTGCAAGAAGCCCTTACGATATCTAATGATCAGGCTGGCATTTTTGCAGATGCTATACGAGGTGTAGCTAAAGAAGTAATATTAGAAAATAACGACATTCGAGTAAAACTAACATCACATGGTGCTAAAGTAAAAGAAGTAGTACTTAAAAAATACCGAGACTATGAAGGCCAACCTCTAAAACTATTGGATGAACAATCTAGTGATATGGGTTTCCAGTTTACCAACAACCAAGCTAATATCCATACCAGCCAGCTTTTTTTCCATATATCAAATGGTGCCTCCCATGAGCAAGAAACAAATTCAGAAAAAGTTGTTTTTAGACTTCCAGTAGGACCTGATGCATATATTCAACAAACCTTCTCATTAGCCAAGCAAGGCTATGCACTGACCCAAAATTGGGAATTTATAGGAGCAGAAAAGTATATAGATGAAGGTAAGCTAAACTTTGTATGGCATGATCTTATCAGAAGAGCAGAAAAAGATGTGCAGGCTTGTCGGAATAAAACCACCATCAATTATTACTTAGCAGACCAAACATTCAAACATTTGAAAGAACAAACCCAACAGGAAGAAAAGCAACATATACAAGCTCCTATTAAATGGCTGGCTATCAAACAACGCTTTTTTACTGCAGGCATTCTCTCAAATCAACCATTTGAAACAGGGTATGTAATGCTTAAGCCTAGTACACAACCTGATAAAATAGTTAAAGAGGCATACGTAAAATTGGATTTGGCTCGTAACCATTTACAAGCTGGACAACCTCAAACAGGTGAATTTAAATTTTACTTTGGTCCTAATACCTATCAAGATTTAAAGAGTTTTACCGATGGTTTTTCTAAAAATCTTCCTTTAGGTTGGCCTATTGTTAAGTGGATCAATCAGTATTTAATCATTCCTATTTTTGGATTTCTAGAGAAATATGTGAGTAACTATGGTCTAATTATCCTGATACTAGTACTCTTGATTAAAGCCCTATTGCTCCCTCTATCCTACAAATCTTACATTTCCATGGCTGAAATGAAGGTATTAAAACCAACCCTAGACGCTCTTAAAGCTAAACATGGGCAAGATCTCCAACGCGTCCAGATGGAACAGGTAAAACTTTATAAAGAGATGGGTATTAATCCACTCAGCGGATGTATCCCTGTATTATTACAGATGCCCATTCTGTTAGCAATGTTTAATTTCTTTCCAAATGCAATAGAATTCCGGCAAAAAGCTTTTTTGTGGGCGCCTGATTTATCAACCTATGATTCGATTATCAACTTGTCTTTTAAAATACCTTTTTACGGGGACCATGTCAGCTTATTTACGCTACTAATGACCGCTTCTACCATCCTGTATACCTGGTCTAGCAACCAAGTAAATACACCTCAAGGACCTATGAAGACGATGTCTTATTTACTCCCTATTACCTTTATGTTTATTTTAAATAGCTTCCCTGCCGGTCTAAGTTTTTACTACTTCGTTTCTAATATTATCACCTTTGGCCAGCAAACGCTGATAAAAAGATTTGTGGATGAAGAAAAAATTAAAGAGAAACTAGCCAAAAACAGAAATAAAACTACAACCAAAGAAGGTTCTTTCAAACGAAGATTACAAGATGCTATGAAAGCGGCTATTCAGAACAAAGAGAGAAAGTAACTTTATCGAGCACTTGGTATATCTGATTTTTAAAGTTTTATATAACGCCTGACTAAGTAAACACCCAAATACACAAAAGGTATATTGAAAAAAGTAAAGATTACTTTAAAGCCATATTCATTTACAGTAATCTGATACCAAGTATCCCAACTTATAGGTTCTAACGTTGAACTAAATCCTAGACGTGGCCATAGAATCCAAGCTACACCTGCAAAAATTGCGGTATCAATAAGTTGGCCAACAAGTGTAGAAATATTATTTCTAATCCATAGGTACTTGCCATTCGTTAAGCGCCGGAATAACTCTAATAAATAAACATCTATAAATTGTGAGGCCAAATAGGCTATCATAGAGCCTAGTACAATACCAGGAATAAAGCCAAAGACTGCCTGAAATGCACTTTGTGGTACAGGAGAATGTTTATAAACAGGTATCATATTGGCTATATATGTAATTAATGTCATAAACAGGCTGGCAACTAATCCCATCCAGATAACCATTTTAGCCTTGCTTTTCCCATAGACTTCCGTTATAATATCTAGCAAAGAGAAAGTAAACGGATACGTAATAGCACCTGCTGTAAAAGTTAAATGAGACACAGTAATATATTTACTGGTAATAATATTAGTGAGTAACAAAACACCTATAAAAAGACTAGCCAGTAATACATAAGCCCTTTCTGTTTGAGAGACATACTGCGTCCTAAATTCTTCTAATAACATATAAATATCAAATAAAATTAGTTAGGACGTAGTCCAATCCATTTTTCAATCAAGTAAACACTAGCATACACTACCGGCGTGTCTAATAGCGCTAATATGCCTTTAAATAGATACTGACCAAGCACTATCTTGCTCCATAACTGCCAACCAATGGGGGCGGTACAGGGATTGCCATCTATCAAAGGCCATATGATCCAAGCAATTGTTACTACGATGATGGTATCTAACAACTGACTAGTTAATGTAGAAAGATTATTCCTCAGCCAAAGATGTTTGTTTTTAGAAAGAACTCGCAAATATTCAAAAACCTGTACATCTACAAACTGAGCAGCTAAATATGCCACCATAGAACCTAATACAACTCCTGGAAATAAGCCGAATATTTGTTGAAATGAACGAATATCTATCGGAGATTTTGGATCTATAGGCAACTGGTTAGCTATCCATACGAATGTAGTAACCACAATGCTAACTATAAAGCCAATTGAAACGAGGAGCTTAGCACGCTGTATGCCATATATTTCGGAAACAATGTCGGTCATCACAAATGTAAATGGGTATACCAATGTACTACTAGACAAAGGAAGCCCCCAACATGTAAAATATTTACCCGCGATAAGATTAGTAAGTATGAGTGAAGCTATAAAAAAGCTAACTAATACCATGAAGATACGTTCCGACAAAGGCATACTAACCGATCGCTGGACTTTTATAATCATATATATAAAGTTTAGTTAAAATTCCTTAATTAGTTAGCAAAAATAAGGTTCTATTTATCATGTTGATAGTCAAACTAGACAATAAACTTTTTCACAAACAATTATGAGCTGCAGAAAAGATGCCAGGAGTATAGCAAGTCTTCTAAAATAATGCTAGCTTCGCGCATCACGGATAAAGATATATTTATCAGCTGCAAGAAAAAACTTAGCTAGCTAATAGTTGTATACTAGACTTCTTCCGAAACCAAGAATTGGGTTCGCTGGGCAGGAAGGAATTTGTGAGAAACCGGAGCTGTGGTGTCGGAAGCCACTCCCGACACTCCATTGGTGTGTCAGGGCTGGGGCCCTGACTCGCACTTACTGACGAACTCAGAGGACTCAGGGCGATCGTTTCAGAAGAAGTATACTGTGAGGTTTAGAAAAATAATAGTAAATAACATAAAAACAAATTCAAGTGATCTGGTTAGAAATTACAATTGTACTAGGAGCTATTCTTATTGGCACAAGGTTAAAAGGCATCAGTTTAGGAATTATGGGTGGTTTCGGCTTAGCTATATTAGCCTTCTTCTTCCATTTGAAACCCACAGACCCTCCCTCTGACGTATTGTTTATCATTACCGCTGTAGTCACAGCGGCTGGTGCGCTAGAGGCTGCTGGGGGGCTAGGATATTTAGCTGGCCTAGCAGAAAAAACTATTAAGAAATATCCCCATAGAATTACCTTTATTGCCCCTCTTATAACCTATATACTTACGTTTTTGGCAGGTACCGGCCACATTGTATATTCCATATTACCCATCATAGCCACTGTGGCCAGGGATACTGGAGTTAGACCAGAGCGTCCCTTAACAGCAAGCGTAATTGCTGCACAACAGGCAGCAATAGCCAGTCCTATATCTGCTCCAACAGCTATTTTAATTGGCATATTAGCACCCTATGGCATAGAATTATTAGATGTACTATGCATATTAGTTCCTGCCACGCTAGGAGGCATACTTATGACTACCTTAGTAGTCAATAGAATGGGCAAAGAACTAAGCGAAGAGCCTGCTTATAAAAAAATGTTGGAAGTCAACGAGCAAAAAGACCTGATAAAAGAGTTAGACACTTACTCTAAAGTTTCTAATTCAGCTAAGTTATCCGTCACCCTATTTATAGTCGGAATCATCTTGATTATATTACTAGGGGCTTTCAAAAATTTAAGACCTATCTGGCAAATCAATGGCAAGTTAGTATTCTTAGACATGCCTACTACTATCGAAGTATTGATGTTTAGTATAGCAGCATTAACGATGCTTACTTGCAAGCTAAACCCAACTGAAATTAGCAAATCCACTGTTTTTACATCTGGCATACAAGCAGTAATTTCTATTTTGGGTATATCCTGGCTAGGGGATACATTTGTCAACGCTAACCAAGCACAAATCATGGAACTCGTACAAACCCAAATTGTAAAACATCCTTGGCAGTTTAGCTTTATACTCTTCTTTATGTCTATTTTATTAGTAAGCCAAACTGCTACCATTCGCTCCTTAATGCCATTAGGACTTGCTTTGGGTATCCCAGCCATCACCTTATTAGCTGCTTCCCCAGCAGTCAATGGGCTTTTTTTCTTTCCTAACTACCCCACGATCTTGGCTGCGATCAATTTGGATCGTACAGGTACTACGCGGGTAGGGAAATTTGTATTAAACCATAGTTTTATGATACCGGGCTTGATAGCCACATCTACAGCTGTAATCATTGCTTTTGGTCTAGTAAAATATCTTTTTTGATTTTTTTATTCAATCTATGTCTTTCTACTTCCTTCAGAACTCCCTACTCGGGTGATTCTGAAGGTAAGATTGACTGATGTCCCAAGTCATCATCTAAATATTTGTATTGAAGCTGTAGTTCTGGATATTATTAGAGTTCTTTCAAAACCAAGAATTGGGTTGTCTGGGCAGGAAGGAATTTGTGAGAAACCGGAGCTGTGGTGTCGGGAGCCACTCCCGACACTCCATTGGTGTGTCAGGGCTGGGGCCCTGACTCGCACTTACTGACGAATCCAAGGGACTCAAGACGACGGTTTTGAAAGAACTTTATTTAAAAATTAGCTACGGATATACCTCATGCATACGTTGTTCTAGATTAAGTTTGATTGTACTTTTGCAACTACGTATCATCAATAACACTAGAAAAATGTTACATATTAACAACCTTCAGGTAAATGTAGAAGACCAAGAAATTTTAAAGGGGATCAATCTACAAGTACAAGCTGGTGAAGTCCATGCTATCATGGGGCCCAATGGTTCTGGGAAAAGTACTTTAGCTGCAGTATTAGCAGGCAAGCCAGGGTATACAGTTACAGGGGGTAGCATAAATTTTAGAGGGCAGGATTTATTAGCTTTAGCACCCGAAGAACGTGCTACAGCAGGACTATTTTTAGCATTTCAATATCCCGTAGAAATTCCAGGTGTTAGTAATGTTAATTTCTTAAAAACAGCTATCAACCAAATTAGGAAAGCAAAAGGGCAACAACCACTAGATGCAGTAGCATTTCTAAAATTGTTAAAAGATAAAGCGGACTTGGTTCATATGGATAAAGAAATGCTCCATAGATCCGTTAATGAAGGGTTCTCGGGAGGAGAAAAAAAACGCAATGAAATATTACAGATGGCTATATTAGAGCCCGCTTTAGCTATCCTAGACGAAACAGATTCAGGTTTAGATATAGATGCGTTGAAGATCGTGGCGCATGGTGTCAATCAGCTCAGAAAGCCAGATAATGCAACGATCATTATAACCCATTACCAACGTTTGTTAGATTTTATCGTACCCGATTTCGTACATGTACTATATAAAGGAAAAATTATCAAGTCTGGTACTAAAGAACTAGCAAAAGAGCTAGAAATCAGGGGATATGATTGGCTTAAGCAAGCGAACGTTTAATAGATCCATTTTGCATGCACCTAACTACAGCATCTAGACAATTACAAGAAGCTTTAACAAAGCATATAGCTACCTTATCTGGAACTTATTGTTGGGAAAAGACCCAGCGACAAGCACATAGTTATTTTCAGAAATTAGGACTACCAAGTGCTAAAACAGAAGGCTATAAATATACCCCCATTACTAACGTTTTATCTGAAAAATTTGACCTAAGTAATCCATCTGCTCAAATAGATGCAAGCCACAGCTTAACAAACAACTATATTAAACCATTCCTTCACCAACTATCGGATGTCTATGCTATAACAGTTATTGATGGAGAAATTAACAATACTTCTTTACATAGCCCCTTACCCCAATCGTTATTCCATGTATCTAGCTTCACAGAAGCTTATCAGAAATATCAAAACATATTTACTGAACACTTTAGTCAAGATATCTCAAATAATCTAGATACGCTTGCAATCTTAAACACAGCCCTTTTTACAAATGGAACATTCATTTATATCCCGGATAATACCCGATTAGACAAACCCTTATGCATTTACCATTTTACAGATAGCACCACCCAACAAAAAACTACTTATCCAAGGGTACTGATATATGTAGGAAAAAATAGCCAGATTAGTCTAATCAATAATTGGCATACGATGGGTGCTTACGATGGATTTACGAATGCGGTGACAGATATTCTCGTGGGCGAGCATTCCCAGTTAGACCATTATACGCTTCAAATACAAGCAGGAAATGCCTATCAAGTCAATACAATACACTGCTATCAAGCTAGCCATAGTATTGTCAACAACTATACTTTTAGCTGGGATGGCCTTTTGATTCGGAATAATTTATATACAGATATGCAAGGGCCACATGCACAAGTAAATATGTATGGTATCTATTGCCCCAGCCAAACTCAACATATTGATAACCATACTACCGTAAATCATCAACATCCAAATACAGAAAGCAATCAGCTTTATAAAGGTATTTTATCTGGAAAAGCTACGGGTGTCTTTAATGGGAAAATTTTTGTACAATCCGAAGCTCAAAAGACAAATGCATTTCAGACTAATAACAATATATTATTGTCTGATGAGGCTACTATATATACTAAACCCCAACTAGAAATATGGGCAGATGACGTAAAATGTTCGCATGGAGCTACCATAGGGCAACTAGATGAAACCCAGTTGTTTTACTTACAGGCACGAGGTATTCCTGAAAACCTTGCCCGACATATGCTTCTACATGCCTTTGCTGATGAGGTCATCAGCAAGGTACCTTTAGTAAGCTTGCTGGATTACTTACGAGAAAATTTCAAACCTGGCTATTAACTTGCATTGATCACGGTTAAATTCAATTTTCATAATTTTTAAATAGGTAAAATAGGGCTAAAAAAGCAGTTTAGAATTTTTTAAAGTTTAGTGATTGCTCTAATGTACTTTATCATATTACTTGCTAATGCTACTTTATGCTTCCTATGCACTAACACAATCACCCCTTCATAGTGTACGTGATTTTTGGACTGATTCTATAAACTTATTTATTTTTAATAAATTTGACATATAAATACTTTTCTTTTACGTAACTAAATCAGTTTAAATCATATTTGTTGATATAAAAAAATTATCAAAATCATAAAAAGTCGTGATCAATGTAAGATTAACTTCAATACAGTAGCGTTGTACTAGTTTGAATTTAATCTGACAAGTAGTATAATTGATTAGAAATAAAATTTAAACTAGGAATAAAAATGAATTTAAACCAAAAAATAATAAGACCTAAAATAGGACTACTAGAATTAGCTAAA
>Ga0209935_1004172_pt1 | contig 13685 bp, 20 predicted proteins | sample ThiBio_1000_plan_2_FD_183958 | JGI IMG/M metagenome (GOLD analysis project Ga0209935, IMG submission 183958) | Wastewater bioreactor microbial communities from Cape Town, South Africa - Thiocy_cont_1000_plan (SPAdes) | ecosystem: Engineered > Bioreactor > Thiocyanate-remediating >... | reverse complement strand
GCGACATGCAGGCGTTGCTCGGCAGCTCGCTCAAGCTCGTCTCGACGCCGTGGACGCCGCCGCCGTGGATGAAGACCTCCAACAGCGTGCTGCAGGGCAACTTGATCATGTCATTGGTTCGTACTCGATGTGCGTGTGCAGAGAGCATCAGTAAGCTCACGAGAGCCGGCTATACGAGCAGGTCGATGTGTATGCGCAGTACTTTGCCAACTACCTGAGCGCATACGCCGCCGAAGGTCTGCCGCTGTGGGCGTTGACCTTGCAGAACGAGCCGCTCTACTCGCCTACGACGTACGCGGCATGGGGGAGCGAGTGACACGTGGCCAGCGCGCGAGTGATGAGCGGCACTGATCGCGTGACCTTGCACGCAGCTACCCCGGCATGTATCTCAGCGCCATCGACGAGGCGACATTGATCGCCGCCACGGGACCGGCGCTGCAACGAGCAGGCGTCGGCTCGGTCAAGATCCTCGCGTACGACCACAACTGGGACCGACCCGAGTACCCGCTGTACATCCTCGGCAACGACTCGTCATCGCCGTGGGTCGCCGGCTCGGCCTTCCATTGCTACGCCGGTGACGTCTCGGCGCAGTCCAAGGTGCACGAGCTGTATCCCGAGCGCGAGATCCACATGACCGAGTGCAGCGGCGGCGATTGGGCGCCCGAGTTCTGGTCGACGCTCGTGTGGAACGTACAGCAGCTGTACGTGGGTTCGACCATCAATTGGGGGCAATCGATCAATCATTGGAACCTGGCGCTCGACTCGAATGGTATGTATGATGTGGCAACCGTCTCGCACATTGCGCGATGCCACGCGGTGTGCCGTCGCTGACACGCTCGACTGGCTCACTCGTATCAGACGGCCCGACCAACAACGGATGCCTGAACTGTCGCGGCGTTGTGCGCGTCAACTCGGCCTCGAGCGTCGACTACAACGTCGAGTACTGGGGCATGGGCCACTTCTCGCGCTTCTTCGCGTTCCCGACCAGGCGCATCGCGACGACGCTCGCCGGCGACGCACTCTCGTGCATCACGACGACCGCGTTCGCCAACGCCGGCAACCAGACCGTACAGTTGGTGGTGTTGAACGTGTGCACGACGTCGCAAGCCGTCACGGTCAACTACGGCGCCAAGTACTCGCTCACGATCCAGGTGCCGCAAGGTCTGATGACGCTCGTATGGAGCTCGGCCTAGGTCATTCGTTCCGCTCCGCGCTCGTGCTCACATCGCAAGCAAGCAAGCTCGCTTATACATACACCAACACCAAACCAACAACCACATGCAATTAAGAGATGGCTACTACGGCACAAGCAAGCAGCCTCGATGAGGGCTCCAGCCGAGGTCCGGCCGGGCTCGAGTTCGATCGCTTCTCGGACGATGACTACTGCCACATCCATCGATGGTACCCGGACCTCATCGACCTCACGTTCGAGACCGTGGTGTCGCACGTGACGGGAGCCGAGGCGCAGGCTATCGTTCGCGCCCATGAGCAGGTGTTGATGCTGCGGCGAGCCGTGAGGTTCGGCATGCAGCCCGACGAGGTCGAGCGGATGCGCGAGCAATGTCGCTGGCGCAACGACGCGACGCTCGTGCAGCTGGCGCAGCGCGTGCACCACTTGGTCGAGGGCTTCACCGAGGGCGCCTTCGTGCGTCTCTGCACTCGATCGCCAAAGGACTCGGCCTTGTCGTCGAATCGAATGAAGGAGCTGCTCCGCGATGAGATTGCTCGAAGGCCGGTGGCTGCTGCCGACGACGACCACGACGACACGTCGGTACAGGACGTCATTGCGTACATTCGCTGCAGCTCCAAGGCGCTGTGCGTCTTTGATGGCGATACTGCAATCGACGTACGCATGCTATCGATCGAAGGCTGCTCCAGTCGGTGTGCGTGTATGTGTGCGACCTACTGATTGAGACCGGGGGGCGTCGAACCAATCGAGCAGCTCTTCGTGCAGAGCGACCGTGTCCACCAGGACCTCTCGATGATGCTGCTGCGGCACACCGACCTCGAGTTCCAGGTCGAGATGGTCGTGCGTCGCTGGGATGCGCGTATCGACCCCGAGTACGAGTTTCGCGTCTTCGTGGTCGACAACGCCATCTCGGCCGTGAGCCAGTACTACGACCTGTGCTACGTGCCTGAGATCGCAGCCCATCGCAACGAGATACGCGAGCGCATCGACCGCTACTTTGTCGAGCAAGTGCGCGATCGCGTGCGCATTCCGACCTATACCGTCGACTTGGCCTTGAGCCCGACGAGCGAGCACATCTGGCTCATTGAGCTGGTACTGCCGCCACAACCACCATCATCGTTTTCGAGGCATCGCTACTGACTGCTCGTGGCACCGACAGAACCACCCTCCGCCACTGGCTGGCACGGCGCTCTTCGATTGGTATCTCGATAGCGACCAAGCGATCCTACACGCCAAGGCGCCGCGCGAGTTCCGCGTGCTGCAGGAGCCACTGGGCGCGAAGGTCATGGCACGACTCGAACCGACGCTGCGCTCGTGGATCGCAGAGCTTCGCGGCAAGCCGTCGGCGCTGCATCTCCATGTCACGTGCGACGCGTGTCGCCAGTCGCCCGTGGTCGGCATCGTGTACCACTGCACTGCATGTGCTGCGGCGCATTCGTTCGACATTTGTGCCGCGTGCTTCGAGGCCTTCGAGCCTGCCGTGACGCACGAGCACCCAAAGGACGCCTTTCGCGCCTTTGACGATGCCGAGGCATTTCTGGCCCTCGTACAACAACAGCAACAGCACAACGCGAGTGGCATGGGCAACACGAGCCGCCACGGTGGTGGTTCACGAGGGACGCAGCGACGATGCTGCATCGCGTGATCACAGACAGGCTCTGGCATAGGAGTGGTTGTTTCGAGGCATCGGTTCATTGTACAATGTCGAAGCACACAATGTGTGTGTATGCTTGATAATCATGTGATGCGAGACTTGGGAGCGAGAGATATGGAGCCGCCCGATCGGTGGATCGAGAGAACGAGGTTATTCGAGAAGGAGGGAGACAGGGGCGACTAGCTCACGTCGCGTTGAATGTTGATAGTATACCGCAGGTAGGTGTTGTAGAAGTACAGGAAGTAGTGCCATGCCGTGTGTTGCCAGCGCACCGTCCAGTCCATCGAGTCGTACAGCGGATGCGAGAGATACTCGACGGTCGCCTGTGGGCGCGTCGCGGAGGTGCCGTGTGTTGCGTGCGAGTGTAGGCTCTCGATCAGCAACGCTTCGACCGGATTCTCAGGAGCGTGGCTGGCAGCATCATCCATGCCCAGCTCGGCGGGCGGTGGCTGCTCCAGACTAAGGTTGTCGCTGCTGCGGTGGTTGCTGTCGTCCAAGGCTCGCGCCTCATGGGCGACAGTGGCATCGGGTATGACGGCCGGCTTGTGCCAGCGAATGAGAGCGGGCTTCCATGGCCACCGAGGCGCGATACGTGGCAGATCGGCATGCGTGTGGTTGCGCTGGAAGCGCAGGAACAGCTCGAGTTGGTTCCAGAACTCGCGCTCGGGTCGGACGCGATGGCGCGCCGTACGCAGCAGCTCGTACGAGTCGTACAAGTTCCACGAGCGCTCCCACATGATGTACGAGGTCACTACCGTCGCGCTGCGTGATACTCCGGCCATGCTATCGAATGGCAAGGCAGCAGCAGGGATCAATGGCTGCTCGCGCTGATCGCGGCGGCAGCAGCCACATCGACGTACCAATGAACGAGCACACCGCCAGCTTGACGTCCTTCATGAATGAACTGTCACACCACGCAATGATGAGTGAGTGAGGGTATTGCTGCAGCTGCATCTGCTGCGTGATCGGCGGTACCTCGTGCATCGGCTTGAAGAAGCTAATGAGGTCTTGCTTCGGATCGTCCCAAGCTCGCACGACCAGATGCTCGAACTCCTATTGGCCCGCCACACCGATGCGAATCAGTGAATCAGGCAGTGAGTCAACGCAAGGATGCGTGATCTTGCATGAGAGTGCGCAGTGTTGCAGGGGCATATGGCATACGTCTGGATACAAGGGCTCGACGCCGATCGTGGCGATCAGGATGTGCGTGATGTTGTGCTGCTTGAGCTTGGCGATGTTGACCATGTCCTTGTAGTTGCCAATGTACAGCCGCGGTATGACCTCGCTCGCCTTCCACTGCGTTCATACATGCAGTGCGACGTGTGAGGAACTGAACGGATATGGGTGCGGGTTCGTTCGATGCGTACGTAGGTGCCGGTGAGCTCGCGGCGACTGCCGAGCACCATCATGACGCTGACGATCGTGGCTGCCACCAGTATCATGAACACGATCCAGTACGCCACGGGTAGCAGCGGCTCTCTGCGTCGACGTGTGTGTGATGTCGCAGCGGCAGCTGTAGCAGCATCGGCGGCCGCTGCGGTGCTTCTTGTGTAGGCTGACGAGGAGCGCGCGAGCTCGGCTTGCAATGCGATGGCATCGGCTTGTGCTCGAACGCCGCGCCTGAGTCGTAAGTCGCGAGCATCTAGCTTGCGTATACGAGTGTCGCTATCGGCCATCGGCAGGGCACGCAGTCAGGGCACGCAGGTGGAGCGTCGAGTCAACCTACAACCGACTTGCTCGAGCGAGCGAAGAGACCTCGAGATGCGACAGCGAGCGGGAGAGCAATGCAATGTGGCGCGCCCGACATGTCACTCTCGCTCGATGGTCGCGATCTCCACCACAACAGAGAGTTGTATTGTACATGTGATAGGTCAAGTAGAGAAGGATAGGAGCGTATCCAAGTGGCCGAGAGAACCAGGGCATGTGTGAGGGTGTGGGTGGGTGGGGGCCCTCCTACTTGCCAGCGGCCAACCGAGCACTGACGCTGGCGTTCGGCGCGTCGGTCGTGCCTCGACGAATGTAGACCAGGATGTAGGCATTCTCGGTGACGATCGCCTGCTCGGAGAACACGGCAGTCGATGTGTCGTTGAAGAGATACCATTGGTTGTCGATGCTGTTCAAGCCGTACGCTGTGTAGTGGCCGCCACCGAGGTTGCCCATGTGGTTCTACGGCCATCGCCACGCCGAGTGCCAGTTGTCAGCGAAGGAGTCACGCGAACCACGAGCGAGAGAGAGAGAGCGACGTACCGAGATGGCTACAAGGTCGTAGATCGGTGGGTCGGCAGCGTCCGACGGACACAGTTCCATCGTGCGGAGATCGAGGTCCTTGGTCGGAAAGCGCACCAAGGTCGGCAGCTTCTCGCGAAAGGTGCGCGAGAAGCGGAAGCGCTTCAGGTGCACGAGTAGCACACGCGGCAGGCGCCAGACGTCGAGAGTCTTGGTGGCTTGACAGAACTGCTGGCATTTGTTGCAGTGCCACATGTCGTCGGCTCCCAGCACCTCGGGCTCGCGAAACTGCTCCATACACCGGGAGAGCGGAATCTCGCGTGACTGCTGGTGAGAGATCGTTCGGGCACTCTCATGCTTTTCGGATTCCTGTGGCGAGTCAGCCCACGAGTGCAAGTTAGAGCGAGAGCAACAGCCAGAGACAACGCGAGAGAGAGAGAGAGAGAGAGCATACGAGCCAATAGCATGTTTGGTACATATCGATGGCGATCGATTGACCGTTTTTGATCGGTTCGTTCGGGAGAATGCCCTCGAACGGACAGCCCTTGCATGTGGGAGCTTGGCAGCGGCCACAACCCGAGCCTTGACGATTGGCGAAGCGGAGCGAGAACGGGAAGGCCTTCTCGCTCGGTGACTTCTCGCCCGGCTTGTTGATCGGCTGCTGCGTTGGGTAGTTGACAATGTACGACGGTGTGTACGAGCCGGTCGGTCGCGTCGAGCTGAATGGCGAGATGCTCTGCACCGACGGCGACGACGACGACGACGATGCAGCCGACGAAGTGGCGGCAACTCGACTGCCGGAGCCCGAGGACGAAGAGAGCCGCGTCGAGACGATGCCTTGATTGACGAACAAGACGCGTGCCGCGGTACCGCTTGCCGTTTGTGTGCGGCTGTAGGCGGGGTTCACCCCCGCGGCCGTGTAGACCGCGAGGCGCTTGGCCACCAGCGTACACAGGGCCTCGTGCGATAGCGTGAGCGGGAACGACATCAAGAACGGCAGGCCGATCGCGGTGGCCGTGACGGACGCGGCGCCCGAGGCAGTGGTTCGCATGGTCACGCGGCGACAGATGAAGCGCCCGAGAGCCATGCCTTCCTGGAAGCGCGCCTCGCCCGAGGTCGCATCGTTCTCCAGTACGTCGTAGGCCAGTAGCTGCTCGCCGAGGCGCGGCTCATCGATGACCTGCGCTTCATTCTGCAGATACTTGGTAGAGATTTCGGAGTAGAGTGCAATCAAGAGCATTTGAGGCGGAATTCCAGCTGCCTCACCGAGCGTTCTCTTGAAATCTGCCAAGGCTGCAGTGCGGGAATGTCGATCGACGACGACGACAAGAATTAGCACAACAACGTACACAATCAGCTTCACAAAGAGAGAGAGAGAGAGAGAACGTACTGACGGAGTTGCGGAGATTAAAGGCATACAGCATCGGCCGGCTACCGTCGGAGCGAATCAATGTGACCTCGTACACGCGTTGGTTGGAGAACGGTAGTGGCAGTGACAGAAACATGAATGGATCGAAGGTCACCGAGATGTTGTTGCACAACGGGCAATGCAAGGTCGACTACAGGCAGATGAACGGGCCTACGTGAGTGCGACGAGCGACTCTTTCTGCGACATTCTGTCTCGGCAGCAGCTGTACCTTGAGCTGCCCCTGGAACAAGTCCACTACCACGCTCTGGTTGCGCATCAGGTGCAAGCGCCATGAACGTTGTGCCACCTCGAGATCTGGCCTTCCATTCGCCTCTTCTTGTATCGTCGCAGGTTTCACGTGCACTCTGTGTCGCACGACGCTGTTAGCAAGCACCACGCGGTACCACGTGCTGGCCGGTCGCCAAACGAACCGATTGAGGTCCTCGTGCAGTCCATCGAGCAAGAACGCGAGTAGTTCCTGTGCATCGTGTTGCCGGTAGCCACTGAATTGTGGCGCGAACTTTGATAGTACATACTATGATTCATTCATTCATTCATTCATTCACCGATCGATCGATTGATCGTTGCGCGAGTTAGTATCGTAGCATTGGGCGAGCGAGCGCAGTGCCTACGGTACCTTGAAGTCGGTCGGTGGAAGGTACGCCACACCGTCGTTCCATATCCTTTTGAGCAGCTTGCCGAACTCCATAGCGAGCTGGCCCTTTTGGCCAAGAGGATTCACGGTGTTGATCTCGCTGTAGAAGCGGTCGGAGAGAAAGTACTGGCAGAAGGGAGGAATGTTGCTCAGGCACTGCAGTACCCAGATCGATCGCGAGTCAGCAACTCGATCTCGCGATCGCGATGATCATCACGTCTTGCTCATCGTGGATGCACAGACAAACGCACCTGGATGGCGCTGTTCATGAAGCAAGTGTTGCCGAGGTTGGTGAGGCCCGTGACTCCGATCTGCGTGGCTGCGTACGTGGCTGCTCGGTACACTTGCTGCTCGCGACATACGAGAGTGAGCAGCAGCAGCAGCCAATCTCAAGAGCAGGGAGCAAGGTGCAAGGAGCATACCATGCGCTCATTGGAATGCGACGAGACATAGTCCTCGGGCTTCGGCGGCGGATTCAGATAGGTGCCATCGGGCTGACGCACCTCGAAGAAGATGCGCATGCCAGTCTCGATGCGATTATCTTCGAGACTCTCGTTATACTGCTCGAGCAGCTTGTACTCGAACTCGCCGACCTCGAGATGCATACGCAGCTGCGACGGCGGCAGGTACAGCGTGGTGCACAGCTCGGTTCGTAGCTCTCGGAGTTTGAGCTCTTTGCTCAGCAGCATTCTATCGAGTTCCATTCCATTCGATCGAGCCAGTCAATAAATCGGAGTGGTGGAACGCATCGAATCACAAAGAGAGATGAAGCTAGAGCTAGAGATAGAGATAGAGATAGACAAAGAGAGGTAGGATCCATACTCGAACGACGGCAAGGTGTCGGTGCCGATCTTTGTGAAGGTGATGCGCAGCGGGTAGACCTCGACCTGCAGCGTGCGTGACACGCCGGTCGAGATCACCTTGCGGCAGAAGGTGTAGTTGACACCATACCACTGCACCAGCAGCTCCCACACGGCCTTGGGCACCAGCGTGTAGTCGATTCCAGGCACCAGCTCGGCCTTGAGGCGTTGGAGGTTCTCGGCTCGTTGCTTGGCGAGTATCGAGTCGAGCAGCGTGAAGGCGCCACCATTGTCGCACGCTCCATCGGCCGACGCGACCTCATCGGTCGAGCCGTTCTCTCCATTGACGCCATTGATCGACGGGCTCGAGAGCGACGGCGAGCTGGCTCCGGTGCCATTCGAGAGCTCGGCGCCCGAGGATGGCGTCGCGGCATCGTAGCTCGACGGCGAGGCATCGGGCTTGCCCTTGCCGAGCTTGGCACGGCAGCGCACGTCAAGGAGATCCAAGTTGTCGATCGGACCCGGGCGCTCGACCGAGACCTTGATCGACTTGTCGAGTGGCGTCGCCTCGGCGCTCGTTGTCGCGGCGGCGGAGGAGGAGGTAGCAGCAGCAGCCAGGTCGTCGTCGCCGTACATGGCGAAGTTCTTCCACTCGGTCCACCACTTGAACGACAGCAGGTACCAGCTGTCGCCGTCGGTCATCTGCTGCGACGAACGCATGGCATCCTGCACGGCCGTACATTCGGCATCGGCAAGAGCCGCCTCGGCAGCAGCGGTCTTGGCACTCGCTCGCAGCGACGCCGAGAGATTCGCATCGCGCTCGTCATTATCATTGTCGATCTCACACGACTCGTCGAGATCCGATCGCTTCTGGAGCGGAATGCCCATGGTCGACACTGCGCACGAGACGTCGATCCCTCCCTCCCTCTCGAGAGAGTGAATGAATGAGTGAGAGAGGAGCAGTCGTGGGTGGGATAGGGGGGACGATTGAATGAACGAGCGAGTGAGATGGTGGTATGGGCTTCAGCGATCACGGTCGACGAGAGAGAAGGTCTGAGAGCGCGATACTCTTGCCCGCTCGTCAAGTCGACCGCTGCTGACGTGGCTCTGCTCTCTGCTGCCTGCCTGCCTGCTGCCCCTGCTCGCTCGTTCGTGTCCTCCCCCCTTGTTCGAGAGTCATCATGGGTTCGCGAGTCTGGTGGGTGGCGTTGTTGGTGTTGCTGGCCCTGTCGGCGGCTCGTGCCGGCTTGGAGGCGCCTGACGGCGTGCTGGAGGTGCCGGCCGACGAGATCGACAAGCACGTCCTCGAGAACGGCGTGTGGTTCGTGCGCTTGTACGTGCCTGGCCGAGGTGGCTGCTCTCGCGCGCTCTCCCTGTCCTTGCCAGTGCGGTGCTGACACTTTCGAATCGGTATGGGCGTAGCTATCGCGATGGTTGCAGCCTGTGCGGCCTGCTGCAGGATCATTGGACCAACCTCGCCAAGACAATCGATGTACGTGACACGTGTCATGCTGCTGCTGCTGCTGCTCTCGTGACCGCTTGATTCACGCTTGGTACTATTATTCAGGAGGACACGGAATTCCGCATGGCACAAGTGGACCTCAACAGCAAAGGCGGCAGCGACATCGCCGTTCGCTTCAGGATCGGCAACCTGCCGGGCTTGGTCGTCTTCGACGGCCGTCGCTTCTACGAGTACACCAGCAACACGCACGATGCCGCCTCGTACCTGCGCTTCGTGAACGGCGGCTACCTCGACCGCCGCGATGACAGCGGCAAGCCGATCGAGGCCGGCTACACCGTGTCGTCTGAGGCGCCGCCCGAGGTCACCGAGGTCGTCAATCTGCAGCTGAGCAACTTCTACTCCAAGACCAAGAAGGGCGCCTGGCTCATTTCCTTGTACGTGCCTACCGCTGCCAAGCCGCCGCGACAGCCTGGTTGACGCGGCGTCACGCATTGTAGCGGCGGCCCTCTTTGCGGATACTGCAAGGCGTTGAAACCCAGGTGGGAGGAGCTGGCGCGCGAGGCCAAGCAACGCAAGCTCGGCTTCACGGTGGCGGCTGTCGATGCGACCGCGAACATGGACATCGCCACGCAGTACGACGCCTTCCCCTGGCCGTCGATCAAGCTGTACGATGAGCAGCAACTCTCACGTTGACGAGTATAATGTCTTGAGGAGCTCACCAACAAGCTTGCTCGCTCTTGCTCCATAGGTTGCACAAGGGCCAAGTGTGGACTCTTCCAGAGCCTCGAGAGACGCGATCAGTCGAGGGTTACATCAAGTGGGTCGATGCGCAGCTCAAGCCCAAGAACAGGCTGCCGTCAGCAGCGGATGGCGAGCTCTGAGCTCCTCCACGTATCATAAGAGTAAAACCGGACCTCCAACCGTATGAGAGAGAGAGAGAGAGAGAGAGATATGGTTTACCGTTCGTTGTGAGTGAGTGCGTTGAGTGCTGCGCATTTTAACGAGGCCGCTCCTGGGAAGGTGCGAGGAATGCGCTCCCTCCCTCCCATACCCAAGAGCGCCACCTGACCGCTGCGGCTGAAAACACCGTGGCCTCGCTCTGGCCCACTGACAGGGAGCTCTCATGTCACCGTTCGACGTGTTGGAAGCACCTGACTGAATCGGGAGGTCTTCCTGGCCTGCAGGCGATAACTCTGCTAAAGCTATCCCGCCTCACTGGCTAAAGCGTTGATTCGACTCAATCTGCCTGTCTTTTTGAAGGCCAGTTGCGTTCAGGTTGCGTTCTTCAGTTGCGTTGAGAGTTTATATATCGTATCCGAGCAAAGGCAGCCAGCACACGACAACAGCGAAACAACAATCCACGCGAGAACGAATGGGAGGAGCTAGTGCACTCGTATGGAACCGGTAAGATGGTGATGAGGGTGAGGGTGTTATACAGTGCCTGCAACCAGGTTGGCAGGCAGATTCGAGGTTTGGAAGAGCTGCAACCACGTGTGATTGATTCATCAGTCGCGAGCAACGCAACGCAATTCGACTCGGAGGAGGAGGAGGAAGAACAAGCGTGCGTACGTACCTTGTAGGCTGCGTATCCTGCAGCTCGAGCAAGCTGTGCGAATCCTACCGTGTTGATGTTGTAGATGTTGTCGCACGACAAATGGTAGCACGAGTCGTACGCCGTGTTGGCGAGGCCACCGTACAGCTCGCGGCCCGTCATGTCCTTGTAGACCTCGGCACCGGCAAACAGACCTCCAGCAGGGATGCCGTTCTGGTGACGAGTTCGTCAGCCGCCACGCACACAAGCACGCCAGCGCTGGCGCCACCAAATACTCGGTCGACGTACGTTGATGAAGGCAAAGTAGTCCGAGCGGCCGTCAAAGGTCGACATGCCGTACGCCAAGCCGTGCTTCGTAAAGAAGTCAATAAAGATGTTGGTGACGGTGGTCGAGGCGTTGCGGATCTCGGGTGCCGCGCCCGTGCCGTCGTAGATGCCGCGATAAAAGTTCGGCGAGCCCAGCATGTCGAGGTTGATCATGACGGCGATCTGCGACAGCTCCTCGGCGCTCAACGACGCCACATAGTACTTGGAGCCCAGCAAGCCGAGCTCCTCGGCGCCGAACCAACAGAAGCGCACTTTGTTGGTGGGCGCGAGGCCGCTCTTGTAGAGCTGCAGCGCGATCTCGAGCGTCGTCGAGCTGCCGCTGCCATTATCGTTGACTCCCGGACCAGCTGTTCCGTGGATGCGTCAGATGATGGATAGTAGGCAGTATCGATATCAAGGCGAAGCTGGCGTACCATCGACCGAGTCGAGATGCGAGCCAATCACGACGATCGACGATGCGTTTCCGCTCGGAAAGTCGGCAATGATGTTGCTCGTGGTGGCATACGAGAAGGCGACGTTCGTCACCATCCTGACCTGCACGCCCTCGGTGGCGTTCAGCTCCTGCGTTGTGATCGAGTCAATGAGCGAGCGAGATCACACGCATGCGCGAGAGAGTACGAGAGCGAGCGTATCGGCGCCTTCACGTACGACTCCGCGAGCGTAGCTGAGGTAAAACGCCGGAATGTTCATCGGCGTACGCAGGTTGCCGCTCAGCGGGAGGTTGTCACCCACCAATGGGCCACCGCTGCACAACCACACCAAGCGCTCAACATGTGGGCAACCGCGCTATGCGTTGCTTGTCGAGAGAGGGAGAGAGAGAGCGGCGCCATATACGTACGTGTTCATGACCAAAAGACCGCCGGTGTAGTTCTGCGCGAGGCTGTGAACGAGTCGCGCATGCGTGTGTGAGCGCCGCGTGCTTCTTCTCCTCGTACAACAGGCGCCACGGCGACGTACTTGATTTTGGCGATCGAATCGCACGTCGTGCTTGCGAGCGCGAGCGCAATGTGCGAGGTATTGAGCCCGGCATAGTCGTCGGCCGTGCAACCCAGGCCCACTGCGCCATCGCAATAGACCGATTGAGCACGACAAGCATCGGCATCGGCATCGCCACACTCACTCGGCCTCTCACATACCCCATACGACGGTGCCGGTCACGTCGCCATTGCCTTGGAAGCGATATGGCAGGAAGTCCACTGCACAGCATCCATCAACGATCGATCAGCAACCAGACACGGAGTTACTGAGGTCTCTCTCTCTCTCGCACTCTCTTGCAGCTTGGACCGCGGACCATGTACCTCCTGAAACGAAGGTCACCTCGGTCGGTTGGACCTGATAGAACTCGGACGGCGTGACCTCGGTATAGAACGGGACCGTGAAGTCCTGGACCACGGGCTTGATGTTCGGCGCATACTTGGCGAGCGTATCGAGCACGTACGTCATCGAGGCGTTGTAACCCTGTCGATCGTCGGTCGTCGTCGTTCGAGGCTCATTCAGTACGGTACCGCGCGCATACCGCGGCGAGTGGGCGAGACCGTACCAGACGCACGGAGCGCGAGTTGTTGTACTGCTGCGAGATGCCGTACAAGGCGTCGAGGTGCGTCATGAGGTTCGAGATCGTGATCGTGTTGGCAAAGTCATCCTGTAATACACGAGCGTACGACCGTAACCATCAGTCGCATGATGAGATAGCGCGAGATAGCGCGAGCTCTCGAGCGTTGTCGTACGGCGCTGGCAATCTGGTTCGAGCCGAAGATGTTGAGCATATGAAGCACGTTCAGCACCGAGAACGAGATAGCCAACACGACGATGACGGCCGTGATGACCGAAAGACAGAGCACCGTCCGCGCTTGGTTCTATTGATTGAGAGCGAGGGTGCGATATCAAACGATACGCAACATAGTGTGTGCGTGCGTGAGTAGCCAAGTAGGCGAGTGGCTCCTGCCGTGAGCGTTCGATGGGTGATGTCGTACAGTGCGCGTATCTTCTTCGTTGCCGTTCATGTGGTGATGGTGATAGCGGTGATAGTGGTAGAAAGCTACACCGACGAAGACGACACGCGGAGGGACGGGAGGCCACGAGCGAGAGGCCACGCGCGCGAGGACGATGAGCAAATGATGCGCTGCTGCCTCTCACTCGCTTTCGAGTGTCTGTGAGCGAGCGAATCCACCACCACTACGACTACAACTACTACTGGGGTCAAGGAGCTGGTGATCGTGGTAGTATGTACAGTGTGCGGATACACATTGATTGCGCACGATAGTGCACGAGATGGGGGATGGCAAGTAGGCAGGTAGGCATACAATACTACAACACATGAATATCGCTCGGCATCGGCGCCATATCGCAGAGAATCGAGTGGCGCTACTCGTTCTTGCTTGGCGTGGAGAGCGACGGCAACGGCGGGGGAAG